>ULSH01021717.1_pt1 | contig 10582 bp, 6 predicted proteins | sample 1956151 | NCBI WGS metagenome assembly ULSH01 (sample SAMEA4835702, study PRJEB28245) | human gut metagenome | biome: gut microbiome; material: fecal sample | place: Denmark | collected 2008 | reverse complement strand
GATTTTTTCCTCATAGGTTTTCAGCTCCAGGGCCTGCTCCTTGAGCTTGGCGATCCGCTTGTTCAGCTTCACCCGTTCCGTGGCCGCCGCGCTCTGGGCCGCAGTCTCCAGTGTCTGGAGCTGGGTGCGATAGCGCTCCTGGAGCTCATGCACATAGTCCGTCCGCATCCGGGCCAGCAGATCCGGCTGGTAGCGGTGCATATAAATCAGTGCCTTAAAGCCATTCTTCTTGCCGCTGTCAAAGAGCCAGTAGATGGGGCGCTTCTGATAGGTTTTCAGGTGGTCGGTATAGAAATCGTTTAGGAAGTAGCCGCGAATGATTTCACGGGGTGTCCCCTTGCCGCCGAGCGCATCGGCAACAAACTTGAGGTTTTCTTCTAGGGTATCCTCGCCGTAGACCTTGCGGACGAAGTCCACAAAGCGGGCGGCAATATCATCCTCAAAGTATTCATCGTCGCAGATGGGGATGATGTTGTCGCTGTCCGGGAGGATGGTCTTGTACTTGCCGGCGTCCCATTCGCCGCCTGCGTAGGCCAGCCCCTCTACGTCCAGGGAGTACCGCCCGAACATACAGCCCACGGCGTAGGAGATGAGGGAGACAATCTCGTCGCGCATGGTACGGACGTAGCTGCTGCCCTTCATGGACTCCGGCACATCGTCCTTGCTGTCATAGACCCGGTGGACGGTAATATCCCTGTCCGCCACCTCCGGGGTCAGCTCGTCCTGAAGGCCGTAGATGTCAATAAAGATGCGGTTGAGTTCTTCTTCGTTTTGTTTGAGCCGCTGGAAGCGGGATTCGCATTCAGCTTTCCATGCGGCGTATTTATCAGATATTCGTTTGGACATTTTTATTCTCCAATCGCTGTTTCGCTTTCAATCAAGGCTTTCCAGCATTCCAGAATTTTCATGGAAACCAACATTTTTGCTGTGACCTTATTCTTTTTGGGATCAAAGTCTATCAAGAAAATATAGGCTCCTTTTTTCTTTTTCCATGCATAAATATATCCATGCGCAAGTGCATTACGCAGATGCCGAATCAATGCCTGAAAATCTGTTTCGGTACCGAATCTATCCATCACCATACAGGCATTTTCAAAGTCTAAAGCATCATCATCCAATCCGCATAATTTCCATGATTTTGGCTGTAGTTTTTTCAAAATTTTTGTCCTACTTGTCATGTCTGCCTGTTTTAGCATTGCATCCATTAGAGAATCTGCGCGTTCTCCCAATATTTTTCCATTTGATTGTGCACTGTCTATATTGGGAGCGTAATACATGAAATATTTTGCCACAGATGGAAAATTTTGAATTCCTGTTTCAAATGGTGTAGTCAGGCACTCGTGATAGTCTTTCTTTCTGCCCATTTTGTCTCCAATGCTATACCAACGGATTCCGCTTGAAATCCCATGAGGTTTCGTAGGAATCCCAATCTGCTCTTTCCATGCCTATATTCTGTTCAACTAAGTTGTTTGTGTGGTTAGATGTCAACACAGCCTTCGGTACTGGAATAGAAAAAATATCTCTAACTTGATAATTCATTGTTGGACTAATAATCTTCAATAGTTCTCTCGATACTATTGAATTCAGCAGTCCAAGAAGACCGCTTATATCAGCAATGTTATTGACGAATATACTTGTTCCTGCTTTTTCAAACAACTCATCTTCCCATAGTTTTCTAAAAGAAGGTACGCCTGACGTAATATATGACCATGTAATACCATCCTTAAAACGGAGATTCGCTGGTACAATTCGTGCAATGCTATCTTGTCTATAATGGCGTCTTGCTTCGTCAGTCCATAAAATCACATTATCGTCATTCCCATAATATTTCCTGTAGCCACCACCTCTAGCACACTTTGCCCAATAATCTTTACTTATGTTGTTGTAATTTACTTCCCAAAACAATCTTAAGTATTTATTGTTGTTTCCGGTAATGTTCTGACCATTAGAAATTGCATAGTTCGATATGAAGTCATTATCAAACGCTTTTATAACGTTTTGACTCACCCAATACGCCACCGGAGATCCTGGGATTTTGGAGAAGTTGGACTGGTCTGCCGCATAGCGATTCTCACCCGCGAGGAACATATCCTCTTTCCCTTGCTGAGATGTCGGCTCAATCAGGCGGCAATACTCGCCCTTATGGTCCGCAATGTGGCTCTTGCGAATAACAAATGATGTGGTCTGCACCACCTCGCCGCCGATTTCTTCAAACGCTCTTGCGCCGAGGTGCGCCATATTGACAATATCAACGGACAGCAGCTTTGTACGCAGCTTCTCAAAGCTGGACAGGAACATCCAAGCGTGCTGTGTGATCATCGCCTGATAGCCGTTCTTCTTCGCCATCTGCCCGCAGCATTCAATAAACACGGCGAACATATCCGCCTTGCTGTCCGGGAAGTTCTTCTTTACATAGTCGTTGACCTTTGCCCCGGCGTTGCTGACCGCCATATACGGCGGATTTGTCACCACCACATCGTACTGCTGAGATAGTGCTTCGCCAATATTGATAAGTCTTTGCAGAAGCGGTGCAGCAATCTGCTCACCGTGGATTCCCAACAACTGCTGCCCGCCCTCATCTTCTGTCCTCGGGACTGCGAAACGCCTCAGCAAATCCCAGTCGCAAGGCGTTACCGTCAAAATACTGCCGTACTCCTTTGCATCCCGCAATTCATCCAACAGACGTAACACCTGTTTCACGGCAGTATCATACTCATCCTGCGAAAGTGTAATACCCATATCGTGAAGCGGCGCGGTTGTAATGGTGTTGCTCTCCGCAAAAGCGTATATATGGGGTTGAATCCCGCGCGTGAGCAATCGCCGGTCATACTGTCGCGCTTTCATCATGACCGCGAAATAGGCAAGCTGCGCCGCACGGTCATCAATGTCGAGACCGTAAAGATTGTTCTTGAGGATGCTCTGTGCCGCCTCCCGCTGATCCCAACCGGCGGAGGTATAAATCTGCATCAACACATCGAAAGCATAGACAAGGATATGACCGCTGCCCATGCAGGGGTCGATGACCTTGATCTCTTCCGGCTTGATAGTCTTGTATTCCTCCCGGAGCTTGGCAAGCTGGGTTTCCACATCCGGTTCCTGCTCAGCTTCGTCCAGATAGTATTTCCAGCCGCCCCGCAGCTCGGCATTGGGGTGTCCTTCCAGCCAAAGTCTGCCGAGGGAGTTTTCCACCATATAGCGGACGATCCAGTCCGGCGTGAAAAGCTGCGTTGCAGCGGGGATGCGCTCCTTCGTGATCTTGACATTCTTCTTGAGCTGGGCAAAGGTATCGTCTTTCAGCTCGGTGTTGTAATACTGATACAGCCAGCCGATGATCTGAACGGCATCCTGCCAGTCCTCTTCGGGGATGTCGGAAACCATGTGACCAAGAACACTGTCCTGCCGGAGAATGTTGTTGGGCAGCAGCATCTCCGTATAGCCGCCCATGCGCTCGAACATCCCCGGCAGCGCCTCATTCAGGGCGTTGCACTGGGTCAGCAGCAGATAGCGGTAGAGGTCCTCCGTCTGATTGCGCTCCAGGAGGGTAAGCACCTTGTCTTTCTCCAGCCCCGGCAGGTCCAGATGCATGGCCTCCTCCAGAATTTCCGGCTTGAAGGCCCCGGTGCTGTCCGAGAAAACACGGGTATGGGAGGGCAGATAGTTATTGACCTCCATAAACCGCAGAGCGATGAACCGATTGAACCAGGTATAGGCGACTTCCTCCATCACCTGGGTATAGCCCTTTTGGCGAATTTGCTCCACCAGCTCCCGGCGCTGCCGCTGCTCATCCGGGGTCAGGGGACGGCCGGAGACGGTCTCGGCGTTTGCGTTGCCGTATCCGTCTTTGGTAATGTCATACTGATATGCCCGCTGGGACACCCGGTCGATCAGCTCGGTACGCGCCCAGATGGCGAACCGCTGAATTGAACTCTTCTTCATCGCTGCCGCCTCCTGCTGTTCATTCTTTCTGCCCCAGCTCGTCAAACAAGGCCTTGACGGAGGGGGCGTTCTTCGTCAGCTTCTTGATGCTCAGCTCCTCCGCCTTACTATTGGCCAGGCGAAGCTGGTTTTCGGAGGAAAGAAGGGCATCCTTTGTCTTCTGCAAATGATCGATGGTCTTGTCAATTTCATCAATGGCCGTCTGGAATTTTTGGGAAGCAAGCTCGTAATTCCTGGAAAAACCCTTCTTGAACGCCTCCATATTTTCCTCAAAATGCGCAAGATCCAACTGCTGATTTTTGACGATTGCCAGCTGCTGCCGATATTCCAGAGAGTTCCGGGCCGCGTTCCGAAGAAGCGTGATCATAGGAATGAAAAACTGGGGGCGGATAACATACATCTTGTTAAATTTATAGGACACATCCACAATGCCGTTGTTATACAACTCACTGTCGCTTTCCAGCAGGGAGACCAGCACGGCATACTCACAGTTCTTTTCCCGGCGATCCTTATCCAGCTCTTTGAAGAAATCCTCGTTTTTGTGCTTCGTCGCCGTTTCGTCCATCTCGTTCTTCATTTCAAACATGATGGAAATAAACTCCGTGCCGTCGTCCGCGGATTCCCGGAAAATGAAGTCGCCCTTGCTGCCGCTTCGGGCATCATTGTCTTTCTCAAAAAAGGCGTTGGGAAAGGCCCCCATCCGGTAAGTATTAAACTGGGTCAGGCAGTGCTGCTCCAGGCTTTCGCCAACCATTTTGGTGGATTGGCGGGCCTTGAAATCCTTATAGTATTCAATCAGCTCGTCTTTTTGCCGGATTTCCTCTTTGTACTGCTTTTCCAGTGCCTGTTCCTTTATCTTATTCTCATTTTCTTTGCCATCCAGTTGTCCTTTCAGCGTGGTAATTTCTTGATCTCTTTTGTTGATCTCGCTTTCCTTTTCCCGAACCGCATCGGAAACAGCCAGCTTCTTTTCCATATCCGCCTTGCCAATTTGTGCCTTTAGCTGCTCGATCTCCCGCTCTTTTTCATCAAGCGCCCGTTCCTTTGCGGCAAGCGCGTCTTGACTGGCTTTTTCTTGCTCCAGCCGGGCAATATCCAGGTCTTTTTTCTTCTGCTGTTCCAGAAACTCGGCCCGGCTATTCAGCTCCTTTTGAAACTCTTTATCCCGCACCTGCTGCACAATCTGCGCATAACCGGATTCATCTACCTGAAAAACCTCTCCGCAATGGGGACATCTGATCTCCTGCATTTTTTTGCATCCTTTCTCTCTTTTGAACCGTTCCGTTTTCCTTATATGACATGCAGCACGTCATGTCCATGCAGCTTTTCCAACAGCTTCTTTTGTATTTCAGCTACATACCGCTGGATATCCGCTTCATTCTCCAGCTTCGCGGTCCCGCATAGGCTATTCCGGCTGACCGTAACCGTATCCGTATCCGGAGTCTCCACAACCACCAGCGCCTTGAGGTACTGCTGCCGGAGGTTGGCAATCTGGATCATCATGGCGTCTAACTGAGTTAGAGTGCTGGCATCCAGCGCCGCCTGCCTTTTGACGCTGAATGCGGCATCTGCCTTGTTTACAATATCTGTTTGGTCCGGGTTTGCTGCCTGGTGAATTTCACCCATGGCCGCCTGAATTTCCGCGCAAACATCCTGCCGCTTCAATGCCAGGAGCTGATCATAGGAATTCCGAAGGGACTGAATGAGGCCGGGCAACTCCGAAATGCGCCTATAGGGCTTTTTCATCTCCAGAATCTGCCGGATCGACCGCAGATTGCCCAACGCCTGCCCTTCGGCTTGCAAATACTCGGTTTCTGGCGTGAGACTGTCCACTATCTCCAGCGCTTCGTCAAAAACTGGCTTCTGGTGCCGGAAGAAGGACTGCACATCGGACAGATCCTCTGCGAAATCCAGAAATTCGTCCTCTAGAGCAGTCATTTTCTCAAGCAGCGCGGTATTGTCTTTTTTCTGGGACAGCAGCTCCCCGCAAAGCTGGATACCGTTTTCCACAACAGCCCTATCCGGATAGGCCTTTCCGCCATACTGCTCTGTCAACAGCTTTTGCAGCTCGTCCCGCTGGGAAGAAAATCGACTCCGAACAAAGGCAATCAGGCTGTCCTCGTCCGTCGGTACATCCATGGTATTGAAATACTCTTTCAGGAACTCCCGGGATTTCTTCATCAGAGAATCGGAAATGGCAATTCTCCGGGTAAGAATGGACTTCTTGATCTCCGTTTTCCGTCGCAAGTAGTCCGGAATATGCCTGTCCGTTGGCTGAATTGCGTTTCCGCTGTATTGGAGCGTCACTTTTTGGGTGGAGATCAGAGCGCACACCGCCGCGGCAATGTCGATTTCCCGCCAGCCATAGGGAACTGCGGAGAAGCGCCGCTGTACATCCTCCATGGATGTTGGCAGCATTTTGGTATCCTGCAAGGCGAGATACCGCTCCAGTTCCTCCACCGCAGCTGGGTTGTCAACGTCCATTGCCCTGCCTATAGCGGTCTGCTGGCTGGATGCGTCCAGGATTTGTAGCAGCTCCTCATCACTGTCAAAGCAGCGTTTCACATAACCCAGTTTGGAATAGACGCTTTCTACCAACTCGCCCAGAGCTTCATCGATTTTCTCTTTTACAGAGGTCGTCTTAAACCTGCCGACCTCCCCTGCGACATAAACCTTTGCTTCCAGAATGGAAGCTGCAATGTGCTCTCTGGCATTCTTTTCACAGGCCGTTGCCTGCTGCTGTTTGCCGCGGATAATGCGCTGAATGACTTCCGGGAGCTGGGTCACATTGCGGCTCTTTACGAACTTTCGGATTTTCGCTGCCTGCTCCATATCCTCAAAATAGGGGGACTTGTCATCCAATAGAAAAATGGCCTCGTTATCCACGCTGGAGCGCATCAGCAGCGCCTGTTCTCCTGCCAGATACAGGTCTGAGGCAACCGTCACCATTCGCAGGCGAATCGCACCAGTCAGCTGTCCGAACACGGTCTCATCTACGATCTGGTCGTAGGGGAAATCATATTTTCCAAACTTAAACTTCTTGCTGATGTACAAATCGCCAAATACTGTTTGGGCAATGGACTGCACAATCGCCGCACTGTCCACGGGTGTATTTCGAATGTCCCGCTCAATATCCTGTTCATCATCCGTCAGGAAGGTATAGGTATCTCCATTACGGGTCACATAATTCTGGGACACCAGTCTGTCTAAAGACTCCTGGATTCTGCGGCGCATATTGATTTTATCCGCCCGGATATCATCCACCATCAAAGTTGTAATATTGTCTACGTTGGCTTTGATATCGTCCACATACCGAATCAAGTACAGCAGCTTTAGCACACTGACATCGTACTGCTCCAACCCTTCGTAGCTGTCTGCCGCATTCTGGCAGCGGTCGATGACCCGCCGAATGGTACTTTCCAGGAATGTATGGACCGTGTTGTAGAACAGGCAGAATGGAACCAGCGCGTTTTCATCCCGCTCCTCGATGGCCTGCGCGGCCTCCTGGAAGCCAGACAGCATCGAGCGCTCGCCGCCGGACAGATGCTTGCCGGAGTTTCCGTGTTTACGGATCTGGGCAAGAACATTCTGCATCAGCCGGAACTGGTAGGGCACAAAGGGATAGGTTTCGATAAAGTCATACTCACCAGCATACCCCTTCAGGTCTAAAACCGCGTCCGTAAATGTATAAAGATTCTTGAGAACCGCCGCGTTTTTCCCATACTGCATGGAAAGCAGCTTTTTCGCCAGATCGGTCTTGGCAAGGATTCGTTTCTTAATAACCTCGTCCACTGAGGAGGAGGACAAGCTGAGCCTTGTATTAAATCGACCCTGGATTTTGGAAAAGTCATCTCCGCTGATTTTCGTAATGGAATCAATAGCCTCCTGACTGGTGACCATAACCCAGACGCGGCCTTCGCACTTGGCGCCGATCTCTTCCACAATGGTCTGCAAATTCAGCATCAGGCTGCCGTCCGAGCCAATATACTGTCCAACCTCGTCGATCATGAACAGGAGCCTGAAGTGCTTGCCTCTGGAATCAATGTACTCTTTGATTTCCCGAACCAGCTGTTCGATAGAAATATCTGCCGTTTCGGTGCCGTTGAACCAATTCCTGGCGGCGGTTTCGCTCATAGCCAGGGTGTCCATCAGCACTTCCACAATGTCGTCTTCAAAAAAGGCAAAGGCATCCCGGGCGTTTTCCCAGCTGTCGCCGTTGATTTCCTGGAATCTGCTGCGAAATTCTTCTGTTTTTCCGGCTTTTTCCACAAACTGCTCCAGCCGTGCAACCTTTAGATCGTCCCCATAAAAGCCTCTGTATTCATAGAAAACCTTGGCAAACACCCGTAGAATCGCCGTTTTATCCTTATTGATAGGGCTTTTGGAATCGATGTTGAAAAGGATCGTGTCCGTTGGTATACTGGCGCACCGCTCCAGCTGGGCAAACATCATGGGATCGTCGAACTTATCCGCAAAGTAATCCACAGCCTTTTTCCCGGCAACTGTGGGATTGGACAGCAGATAAGAAAGTATTTTCAGAAAATGCGATTTACCGCTTCCAAAAAAGCCGGAGATCCAAACACCGATTCGGTCCGTTGGAACCGCAAGAGATTTTTCATAATTGGCAAGAAAGCTGTTAAAATGCCGCCGCAATTCTTTCGTAATGATATATTCCTGCAATTCCTGCTGAATGCTGCTTTCATCATCCTGGGCGACCTTAATAACACCGTTGATCTCCCGATCAATATCCGATTGATAGATATCCCGCAATTTCATAATGTGCCTCCCGTTTTCAGAGCAGATTAAAGGCTCTATAATAGTGGCCATCCAGGAACTGCCCGAAGAGGTCCAAGTCCTGACCGTTAAATGTTCCCGGATAAAGCATCAGCACCGGAATATCCGAAAAAATATGCTGAATATTGTCAAGGATCTTATGGGACCGCATAAACGGATAGACTTTTCCGACTCCGGTGATCAGAAGTACATCGCCGTATCCATGCGGGGTATACTCCATCCGTTTGACAAAAGCCTCTGGTGTGGCGATTTTGACAAGCTGCTGCTCCAGATATTCTTTTCCTTTACGCTGCTCCATCGTGGGAATACTTTTTAGAATATGTTTTTCCTCGCATATGTCTAAAAAAATACGATATAGGTCCCGTTCCACCAAATGGTAGGGAACATCCTTTTTCGTTTTCAACTTTTCAAAAAAAGTTCGCACGATCAGCTCATCCTTTGGGTCATAACAAAAAACGTGAATGCCGACCTCATTGGAAAGTCCCTTGTTTTTAAGAAAGCTTTCTTCAGAAAGCCGGTCCGAGACCTTTGTCAGGCTGGTTAATAGATTCTCCATACCATACAGTTCCTTTTCTGCTTCTATATTTTGCGGAAACAATTGAACGCAGGAAGCGCCTTGGTGTTTCCTGCATTTCGAATAGCATCCTCCAACTCCGGCGCAATCGCAACGGGGTTCAGCTGCTGCGCACGAGGGGAATCCAGGTATCCGCATTCCACCAGAGCTTTTGTCAAAACCTGCTTGATCTTTTGCATCGTACTGTCACTCCACCCAGCCACAGTATCATTCTCTTCTTGCAGTCGGAAGAAGAAAAGGTTTAGGTCTTTCCGTGAAAAATTGAATTCCTGTGTGCGGAATTTGTCTCCTATGACCACTGTCATGAAATCCCAGACCAACCGATTGTCGCACATCATGGCATATAAATTGACCTGCTTCGCCGTTCCTACGGAACTGTTCGCCAGAAGATCCACCAACTCCGTGGAACCCATAGCATCTATCCGTCGAAGGCAGGTTTTTAATATGGAGGATACCATCCGCTCTGTGGGAAACTGAAAAAGGTTTTCGCTTTGCACTTTTTCCAGTATTTCCTCTCTGCTCATTCCCTGCGTCCTCAATGAAGCCGCAATTCGTATTTCATAAAACAAAAACTGCTCCCGTGTCAGGGCACCGCTATATCCGTTTATCATGCCTATATCTCCCGGGGTATCTTCTTTTTCGTGATCTGCCTGTGACATAATCCACATTATGTTGCAGCATTACCATATGCAGCACAAAATACCCCATAATTATTTTAACCCTTTTTGTTCATGCTGTCAATTTATTTCACACAGTTAGATTTTTGTTTGTACAGCTGTCCTAAGGCAACACCGCACAATTGCGTCTTCGAGCCTCAGCCGCCTTTTTACCCCACTTCCGCAGTTCCGAAAATGGGAAATACATACAGTATTCCTCCATTTTCGGAACTTTGAATTGGGGCAAAAATTCTGGCTGAGACTTCTTGCCGAATTGTGCGGTGTTGCCCTAATATATTCTCTGACTCTTATCCCAAAGAATACGCATAATCATACTAATTCTTAATTAAAAACTTTAATAATCAAATCCCTGCCGGTAATGCTAGAAATGGCATTGTTAGACAAGGAGCAGATGGTATCACACAGGCGGTCAACAACTTTTTCCAATGTGGCGAAAACCTCGTTACGGAATCCACGCTTTCGGATCTCTTTCCATATTTGTTCAATGGGATTCATCTCGGGCGTATACGGAGGAATGTGGAAAAGAATTATATTCTCTGGTAATTCCAGTCCACCGGATTTGTGCCATGCAGCACCATCACAGCAGAGCAAAAGCATTGGG
>ULSH01031757.1_pt1 | contig 10610 bp, 6 predicted proteins | sample 1956151 | NCBI WGS metagenome assembly ULSH01 (sample SAMEA4835702, study PRJEB28245) | human gut metagenome | biome: gut microbiome; material: fecal sample | place: Denmark | collected 2008 | reverse complement strand
CCGCCACGAGCGAAGACGACTTCAATCAGGTCATTTCGTCGCGCGGTCTGAAATGCTATTACGTCCATGCCACGGGAAAGGGCGACGCAAGCAAACTTTCAAAACTCGACACCGCGCTGGTGTTGCAGTTTTGCCGACAGCTCGCGTCGATGCTGAACGCCGGCTTGCCTCTTATTAAGTCGCTGGAAATGCTTTACGAACGCACCGAGAAACCGAAGCTCAAAAACGTGCTTGCCGCATTGTTTGAAGAGGTTCAGAAAGGTAACTCTCTTGCGGAGTCGATGGGTGCGCTTCCGGGCGTATTCCCCAACCTTCTCGTGAGCATGGTCAAGGCGGGTGAAATGAGCGGTAAACTGGAAGAGACTCTTATCCGAATGGCGGACTATTACGAAAAGGAAAAAAAGAGAAGAGGGCAAATCAAATCGGCAACGTCGTATCCGAAAATCGTTCTGGCGATTTGTCTTGTCGTCGTCGTGGTTTTGCTTATCTGGATTATGCCGAAGATGATTTCGATGGTGTCCGAAGATAAGTTGCCGGTTGTCACGAAAATCCTGCTGAAAATCAAGGACTTCATTATGAAGGACTACATACTGATTATCGGTATCGTCGCCTCGCTTATCATTTTCGTCCCGATCGTTAAGCGAATCGAGGCGGTTGACCTTTTCGTTTCCAAAATGAAAGTCAAAATGCCGGGCATCGGAAAATTGCAAAAAATGATTTATACGTCGCGTTTTGCAAGCTCGCTTTGCACGCTGACGAGTTCGGGCGTACATCTTCTCGACGCGCTGACGATGGTGTCGGAGATGATGGACAACACTTACGTATCGCGACAGATCGACGACGCTGTCGAAGCAATCCGCAGGGGCGAGTCGATATCCGCCGCGTTGCAGACGGTCGACGCGTTCGATCCGCTGCTTACGACAATGATATTCGTCGGTGAAGAATCCGGTTCTCTGGACGAGGTTCTCGGGCAGACCGCCGCTTATTTCGAAGACGAAGCGGACACTGCAATCAAGAGTCTTACCGCAATGATAAACCCCGCCCTTATGGTTGTAATGGCGGTTGTCATCGGCGTAATACTTATCGCAATACTTATGCCTATGTTCTCGATGTACGACTCGATAGGCACGGATACCGAATAAAGGGTAGATTTGGAGCAAAATTATGATTTACTACTACTTGAACAACGACAAACTCAAAGCGATGTTTGCGACGGCGGGCGGAAAGAGAATCACCGTGAAAGAATTTTACGATATGGATTTCCCCAGTGAATTTCTGAACGACCCGAGCGCAACCAATATCGACCTTCAACTTACCGAAGCGATGCTCGATATGATCCGCAAAAACGATATCAAGTCGAAAGCGGCGAAATTCGTCCTTGAAAACAACAAGATACCGTTCCGCGAGATGATTTTGCCTTACGCAAAGCCGTCGATTCTGTATCCGATAATTTCGGCGGAACTTTTCACGGATAAAAAACTTGCGGAAAGCCACACCGTCGACTTTGTCGAGATCGACAGAAATATCGAAGATCCCGACGAAGAGATGCAGGAAGCCGCTCTGAACTCCCCCGAAGAGGGCGAGGAAGAACAGGAAGAGAAGAGCGAAAAGAAAAAGAAAGCGAAAAAGGCGCGTCTTATGATCACGTACATAGACAACCTTGTCATCGAAAACCTGAAAAAGTGCTGCCGCGAAGTCGGCATGAAACTTACGGCAATCGATATTTCGCAAAGCGCGCTGTCGAAACTCGTCGATTTTATGAAAGAAGACCTGCCGCAATATTTCGTGCTTGTCGACTATCGCATGACGTCGATTACGTCGTATCTTTTCGCGGATTACAAGCACGTCTTCTCGCTGTCGAAACCCATTTATTCGATGCCCAACGAAAACTATGCGAACGAAATGGCGTTTTTCATCAACGACTTTTCCGGCATCGTGAGCGAGGCGATTCAGTTCTTCCGCTCGAAATATACCGATTACAAATTCGACGACGTGTTTATCACGGGCGACCTTGACAGGTTCCAGTCGGTTGAAAGCGACCTTTACGGTTTTATGGGGCTTAACGTCAAGATGCTCCCCGTCCCCGAAAGCGTATCGGGCGTCGAGCAGCTTGATTTCAACGCGCTTGCACCGCTTATCGGCACAATGCTCAAATAACGAGGTGGATTATGGCAAAGAGAAAGAGAAACATAGATTTTATCGCCGCGCAAAAGGCGATGGGAAAATCGGGGCAAAGCACCTCGTTTGAGTTTATTCTTGTCGTTACGGTCGTCGTGGTGGCATGCGCGATGGTCGGGTGGTATCTTGTGGCGCGTTCGCAGTACAACACTGCCGTGTCCGACCTTGAATCCGCCAAGACGGAACTCACCAATCAGAAAAACACGCTTGCCAAGAACGAAGACAAGTTCAAAAACTTCACGGTGATGCTTGACAAAAACGGCAACCCCGTGACGAAAGGCACCGACAAATACGGCAACACGATTTACCAATACGAGTCGTTGACGGAAGTCGCAACGCGCGTTGCAAACGCACTTGCGGGCGCGCAGGCGACGTCGAAAGAAGCCGACGCCGCGATAAACCTTACCGGCACGATTTTCGACATAATCTTCACAAGCGCGCAAAAGACGGAGTGCAAGGTGACGCAGTTCACTTTCACCAACGGCAGGATCACGTTAAAACTTACGGGCAAGGGGTCCCAGTCGATGCGAAACTACGTTTCGGCGATTAAGGAAAACGGCAGCGGCTATATTCAAGGCGTCGAGCCGTCGATGGACACCGCCACCGATTTTTCGGTAAGTTTCGACGTCGTGAACGATAAACTTTTCGGCGGCAGCGACAAATAAGGAGGACGGGAAAATGACGATTAACAGAAAAGAAAAAGTATTGATTTTCATACTTATCCTGTTCCTGCTTGTAGGCGGCACGTACACTCTTGGCATCATGCCGAAAAACAACGACAAAAAAACCGCTCAGGAAGAGTTGCAGACGGTCGAAGGCGACATCGCGAAGGTCAAAAAGCAAACCGACGCGGTGAGCCCGGCAAGGTACAACAAGCTCGTTGAAGAAATCAGACAAAACGAGGCGGCGTACAAGCAACTCACCAGCACCAAAAACAACCTTAACGAGGAGCTTCTGCCCAGCAATATGCCCGGACATCAGGACTCTGTGGCGATTGCGGAAACGCTGTACAAGTTCTTTGGCGACCTTGGTTTCAACGTTGAGATAAGCCTTGGCAGGCCCGTCACGACGTCCACCAAAAAGGTTTACACCATATCGAGCGCATACAAGACGGACATGCAGACGCTTTACAAGGTGACGGACGCGATCGCGCGCGTGAAGTCGTTCAATCTGACGTATCTTTCGATGACGCCGGACGGAAACGACGTTTCGGGCACGTTCACGATGACGATCACGTACATTCTGAACGAATAGCACGACATTACTTGTGCGGAAGCGGCACCTTAAAAAAAAGGATATTATATTATAATATAACTACAACTTACGAAAACGCGCGAAAGCGCAGTCGCAAAGATAAGACGGGAAAAATAAAATAGTACGATTGACGGAAGGAGGTCAATTATGCTGACGTTATTAAAAAATATAGAAAGGTTTAACAAGCGGTACAATAAAAAACGCGGCAGCGCGATGCTTATGGTACTTATGACTATGGCGATTATTATCGTCGTAGGCACTTCTATGCTCTTTGTGACGCTTTCCTCCTTCTCGAACAGCATTGCGGACACCCAGCAGGAACGCGCGTACAACGCCGCGCTCACGGTTTCGGACACGTTGAAAGGCTCGACGCAACTCAACACGATTATCGAAACTTACTTTACCAAAATCAAAGAAAACGGCTCTGCCGAGGTTCAGTTTTACAACGATACCGATTTTGATAACCAAGCGGTGAATTATACGATAGTCAACGGCGTGAAAGTTTACGTCACGTTGTCAAAATCGCCAAGCAGCAGCGCAAACAAAATCGACAAAGTTCTTGTCGACATAAAAGGCGTCAAAGGCTCGCAGGAAAGCACGGTGAGTTTTGAGGCGGACTCTGTACCTGACGGGACCTCGACCACGATTCAGGACACGTTTGGCAACTCGTTTGTTGTCAGCAACAATATGGGCTCGGCGGTTACGTCGCCGTATCAGATTTATAAGCGTATCGAAGGCGACGTATCAATCAACTGTTTTGAAACGGAAAACGGTGAACGCGTGATGAAGACGCGTATATTCAACCCCGTTGTTCTGGAAGGCGTGACGGGCAGTGTTTATGCCAACGGCGACCTTATCATCGGCGCGCCCGACAATATGCTGAGGGTGCAGGGCAACGTGTACGTTGACGGCAACCTTACAATCAGGGGGCTTGCGCTTGGCGTAAATCTTCCCGCGCTGACGAAAAAATACTACGCAAAGAAATACCTTTATTATTACACCTACGCGTATGGTGAATTTGGAAGCATTGCGGTTCCGCCAAACAATAAAGCCGGATATAAAAATTCGAGTACGACAAAACTTGGCGAGGCGATGTACGAAAAGTTGAGCGACGGCACGTACAGACCTATTCAAACGTATGACAAACTTTCGCACTTTACGCTGATGGATCTTGCGGGCGACGCAAACGAATATACTTTCTGGACGAAAAACTACGGTGAAAACAATACCACCGGCAATTATACGTGGGAACAAGTCACGATTACGCTCAGGGTAAAAGACAAAAACGGAATCTGGCAGAATATCGATGCGGAATATAACCAGGGCGGCATCAATAACGCGCAATATCTCGGCGCGTCGATGTACTCCGACACAGAAGGGGACGGCACCCCCATCATGCAATATCCGCAGGGCGGCAATATTTATTGCAGCGGCGATATTATCTTTGACACCGTCAACGTCGGCAACGTTTTCTCGTTTGACGCAGGTGTTTTCAATACCGGTTCCACCGACGCAGGTCATGAAGATCAGGACGAAAAACCCGATCCTTCCACCCTTGATAAAATCAACAAGTGGTTAAGCGAACATCTTGGTATCGACCTTGTTAACCCAAGGTTCCCGTATTACAGCTATGCCTACAACCTTAACGGCACAGGCGACGGTACAATTCCCGTCCACACAAAGATCGAGGGCGACGTATTTTGTCAGGGACGCTTGATTATCGCGCCCGAAACACAAAAGTCTTATATTAACTATAAGGACGAACAATGGCTTGGCATAGCATCAGACCTTTCAGACACAAAAAAATACATAGGCGGGAAGGTTGTTGCAAGCGACGACTTTGTCTTAAAGGACAGCGGCGCGTTTTTGAGCCAAATCAAAAACAAATGGAAAGAAATACTTGGTGAAGACAAAGAATGGGGCGATTCTATCGTTATCAACCCCGTAACGATTGACACCGCTCTTAACAGGTTTAATTATAACAATGGCACGTTAAGCGAAAATCCAAATGCGATGAAGTCGTTTATCGAAGCATATAAGGAAGCGTATAAGAAACTTAAAACCGAAGGGGAAACGATAAAACGCCTTAAAGAAAAGTTTGAAGAACTCGGAAAAGACGGGTATTCATACCTTTTGGGCAACGATTACACGCAGTTTGGCAACGGAAACGGCCTGAACGGTGCCGATATTAAAGAGAAAAACAAGACAATATGGTATGATTTCCGCAAGCCCGAATTCAGCGAGACTTCCAACCTTTATATCCAGAACTCGCCGATAAGAAAAGGCACGTCGTGCGGTGATATTGATCACAAAAACAGCAATGGCGTTGACCCGTGCACGCTTGAAAAGTACGCGTCCGATGACAAATACCGCGTTGTCGAAAACGTTGACGAAAAAGACAAGGACGGCAAACCCGTGACAACCCGCACGAAAGTGGGCGGCATATCTTACACTGCCGCACTTTCCGTCAGATACTGCGAAATTACCGTCAACAACGTATATTGCGACGGCACAATCAGCGTGCTTTCCAGTGACATTGGAGATGTAAAAGAAAAAGAGAAGGTACACTTTGTAAATTCGGCGGCGGTCAATGTGAAAAACAATTATTTCGGCAGCGACTTTGTGAAAAATGAACTTAAAAAAGCCTCGATTATGGACTTTTTGAAATACGTTCTGCAAAAAAACAATGCACAGTTGACTGACGAAGAGATTTTGAAAGAGTATTTCGGCATTGACGGCAACAAAAATAATTTCAAAGCCGAAACCGAAGTTTATTTCAATATGCAGACCGAGTGGAATAACGAAACAACGTACCATGAAGAATGGGGTGGATTAAGTGGTCATTGGAAAAAAGCCGACATTACATACGAGCGCAAAGTCATCGTTTTGCGCGCTGCTATGGAAATTGATGAGACTGCAACGTGGACAAACAGCTGGTCGGTTAGTGGTCCCGGTCCCAAGCCTGGCAATTATTTAGACCATGACAAGTACTATACCGTTACAAATAATTGGAGTTTGAAGGGATATAAGTTTAGTGAATGGCGCTACGTGGCTGACTTAATGTATGTTGTCGATGAAAAAGTCACTAATTATTCCGGTGACGAAGGAAAAGAAGATAAATATAACTTTAAGGGTGAAGTTATTGACCGAAACGGCAACAAAGTTGACATTTCGAAAGATAAAGATCTCAAAAAAATGGTGAACTTAATCAAGTCCGAGGTTGACGGGAATACGAACACGGTAAATCTTGCACAAAGTTTATTCTTGAACTATATTAATAACGAAAATTATCATACGGAAGTTTTCAATAAGTTGGTTAATGATCGTAAACTTAAAGCGTATGGTCAATCCCCTGTAAGCGGAGCAGAGTATCAAACAACTCAGCATTATTGTGATTATGTGCTTGAAAGAAAATGTTATGAAACTCACGATTATGCAACATATACACATACAGTAAGGAAGAATATAGATATAATGGAGTTTGAGGACATTGCCGGCGGAAGTGAATTGGACGGATTTGACAAACTGTCTTACGTGCTGAACGGAAACGATATTCTGACAAGTGCGTTCCTTAATACCGATTACCTTATCACAATGTTCAGCAACGGCGCGAACGACTTTGACGGCATCGACCTCAACGCCTTGTTGGGCGCGGCGGCAAACGGTCTTGTCGGCTCGGCAATCATAGGCGGCAAGTTAAAAACGTTTGGCCCAGGTAGTACGTCAAATCAGTTTGACGCAATGAAAGGCACTACAAAGGCGTTCAACGAAGGCTTATACGGCATGTATCTTGCCGTGGATAATAGATATTCCTTGGTTGACAACGCCGCGACCGTAAAGGCGATTTTTGAAGAAATCAAGTCGCCGGAATTTGCAACCGTCGTGGAAGCGAACGCCAATCAGAAACAGGCAAAAGAGAACGTCAAGAAAATCCTGACAGATTTGAAAGAAAAGGGCGATATTGAAGAGTACAATACCTTCGATATTTATGGCTCAATCAACGAGTATGATAGATATCTTTTGGGCATTACAAGCGGGAAACCTGTCAAAGATTATAAATGTTCAAAAGGCACTTTGACAAAGATGTATATCAGACTTTTGCAATCGTCAATGCCGGAAAACCCCATGCCCGAATCTTGGTTTATAACAGATTCATTGCCCAACCATGAAGACTCGCGTTTTAATATCAGAAGATATTATTACATGGAGAGTTCAAATGATATTGAAGACGGTACCGGCTTAACGTTAAGGTTGATGGATTTCTACAACAAAGATAACGCGAACAGCCCACATCTTCGCGCGGACAACACGTTTGCAATCGACGAAAAATACAATCAGACGTTTACAGGACTGAAAGATAAAACTTTGAGTGGATTTAGCGTCATAGCGCAACGCTCGGAAGTGCAATATACGATAAAGCAAAATACGTACTTCAATTTTGAAGCAAGCAATACGCAAGTCGTGTTCGGGGCGTCCACGGATGGCGTTGACAAGAGGGTTCGTATGAACTTCCTTATCGACACGTCGGAAAAAGACATTTATATGTTTTTCCATTGCAAGGCGCTTGATAAATCAAAGGACAAGAAAGAACAAACAAGGTTCTTGTTCCAGAAATGTTCGTTCCAGGTGACGGGCAAAAACAATGCATACCTTATGCTTGTTGACGACACTTCCTTTGCCGCAAATGCGTACAGCCTGGAAATAAGCAACACAATGCTTTCCGAGGACAAGACGGACGAAAAAGTCGGCACGCATTTCAAGTCGAACACGTATCAAAAATACGTTGCAAGATTCAAGGGACACGGGAATGCTTACTCGGCATGGAATGTCAGCAACTTGTTTGACATATCACAAATGCAAGCATTGCCTGACGGCGATCCGGCAAAAGTCGGCAATATGTTCATAATCGGTATGGGCAGAAACTACGTCAAGTTCGGACGTGGCGGCTCGGTCAACGCGATGGTTTATATCCCCAACGGCATGTATTCCAACGAATCGTCGGGTCTTTTCAACTCAATCCCGATCGGAAACTCGGGCAATAACGAGGCGTCTATTGTCGCAAAAGATATTTATATCGGCGGAAGTAGCCGCGGACAACTGATTTTTTCAAGCTACGACGCGGCAAAAATCGGCAGCAAGAACAATAATAGTTCAGGCTTGGTTATGGACGGTTTGATTAACCCCGATACGGTGTCGCACGACACGAAATGGGTTGCGGGCGATTACTATTACGGCTAAAATGAAAAAGGTTTTGAAACGCTTAAAACTGAATAAAAAAGGCTTTACCTTTGCCGAATGTATCGTTGCAATCGCGTTGTTTGCGATCGTCGGCACGCTGGCGTTCACCATGTTCAACACGGCGACGCGCTATATGTCCAAGGCAAAAAAGGAAGAAGCCAAAAGGTCGCAGGCGCAGGAGCAGGCTCTTTTGAACACGTTTATGTACAACGACAAATACATCGTGTATCCGCACAGTATTTTGCAGGTATCGTACATCAGCACGTCGAAGGGCAACGTGGCGCAGTACGCGGCGGTGCTTAATTACGACACCGATTACGGCGCGGTACCGTTTCCGATTTCAATCGAACCCACCAAAGTGCAGACGACGATCACCCCTTGGAACTATGCGTTCACAAGGTATCAGGTGACGTCGGACAAGGGTACGAAACGCTGGATTTTCATTTTCAACGACGATACCGTGTCTTACGACCTTAAAGACACGCAACAACTTGAAAACTACTCGCTATCCAAAGACTGGGTAACAACCAACTATAAGAACTGACATGAGAAAACTCACAAAAATCTTAAAAAATAAAAAAGGCTTCACCTTGGTCGAGGCGATCGCGGTCGTCGCCATTATGGGTATTCTCGCAACGGTTATCGGCGGGCTTGTCACGGCAGGCACGACGGCTTATATGCGCCAGAAAGAAAACGCCGCCGCAAAAGACCTTGGCACAATCGTCCAGAACGAGATCAAGCGGGCGGCAAGGTCGACGATTGAAGTATATTTGCAGGACGGCGAGCTGCCGAGAGATAGCAACATAATCGGGGCTGACAATAATCAGACCACGTATACAATGAAAAACGCGCCGACGGGCGAGTACAAGTTGTTCTCGTCGTCCGATGACGGCAGGCTTGTGTATTCGACGGACAGCGGCAAAACCACGCAGGAATACTTCACGTCAACTGACGCCGAAAAGCGCGCGTTTTACGGCAGTTTCACAATCAAGGTTTATTTCAAAGCGATTGTCAACATGTTTAATGAGATTACGTCCGTCAAGGTGTTCTGCGACGTCTATAATGCCAAAGGGCAAAAAAAATTCGACTCCCCGGGGCTTGAAATCGACTTTATCGAGGCGGATTACAACCAGTCGTCGGAAACCAAACGTTTCAAAGGTATTTTCAGTTTCGAGCAGGGCAATATCGGGGCAATCACGGAAAGCGCGGACGTCTGGCAGTACAACAATATGCTGCTGGTTGAAAATTACAAGCCGGAAAACGAGAAAGGGTTCAAGAATTTTTATTTCCGAACCGTGACAGGCGGTTGATAAAATGGAACTTGGCCATCTGTTATTCACGATATTTTCCGCATTTTTCGGGCTTGCGGTCGGCAGTTTTCTGAACGTTTGCATTTACCGCATTCCCAAAGGCACGTTTTTCACCGAAAAACACAGTTATTGTCCGAAGTGCGGGCAGCCGCTGAAATGGTACGATATGGTGCCGGTTTTCAGCTGGATTTTTCTTGGCGGAAAGTGCAGGAATTGCAAGGAAAAAATCTCTGCAAGATACCCGATTGTGGAGTCGCTCAACGCCGTATTGTGGACGTTGTCGGCATATTTTATCGGGCTTAACGCCAACGCGTTCATATACGACGCGCTGTTTTCGGCGCTCATCGTGATGACGTTCATAGACATCGACACGAAAGAGATCCCGAACGGCATCGTCGTGTTCATCATAATTTTGTCGATCCCGCTGTTTTTCACGGCGAAGGACGTCGTGTGGTGGCACCGTCTTGTTGGCGCGGTGGTTATCAGCGTGCCGCTTTACGTAATCGCGCTCGTGACGGGCGGCATCGGCGGCGGCGACATAAAGCTTTATTTTGCGCTGGGGCTTGTGTTGGGGCTTTACCCGACGCTTGTGTCGGCGTTTATCGCGATAGTGTCGGCGGGGCTTATCGG
>ULSH01009139.1_pt1 | contig 10623 bp, 10 predicted proteins | sample 1956151 | NCBI WGS metagenome assembly ULSH01 (sample SAMEA4835702, study PRJEB28245) | human gut metagenome | biome: gut microbiome; material: fecal sample | place: Denmark | collected 2008 | reverse complement strand
TCACAGAGGAGTTTTGGGGTACGCATTGACGAAGTCAGGAAAAAGATTTGAAGGATGTCCTGACAAGAAAATTCCGGTATCTCGATGAATACGGAATCATTTATCGACATATCAATATGCTCTTTTAATACCACTTATCATTTGATGGGGTCGGAGCAGTATTGGCGGCGGCCGCAGCGAGTGCAGTGCTCACCGCGCCATACGCTGTCGAATTGCTCTGAGGCGGCTTCAACAAGAGCTGAGTCGTCGGTAAGGATGCCGGCCTCGAAATTTCGGCGGTTACTGCTTTTCATGCCTATGCCGGCTCCGGTCAGATTGGCGGAACCGATATAGGCTGTTTCAAAGTCGAAGATCAGCATTTTGAAGTGTACCCTCGGGCAGAGCATCCGCTCCAGTCCAGTCTTTAGAATTGGGTAGCGGTCGAAATCTTCGCGGAATGCCGGCCCCGGTTCTTTAGCATGGATAAGGCGTATCGCTACGCCACGTTTCAGTAGGTCGGCAAGAACTCCGAGAAAAGGTTTTGTTCTGGTGCCGTCCTTGACATGAAGGTCCTTGATGTCGGCTGTACCTATCCAGAGTGACTTCTTCACTGAAGCCACTCTCGCAATGACCTTATCGTAATGGTCTTTACCGGATACAAATTCAACAGACACAGAGGTTTGATTAGAAGAGTTCAAAGTCTCCTGCCTCTGTCATATCAAGTTCCTCCCTAACGGCGTAGAGTACTGCGTCTTCAGATTCTGAATCACGCAGGTCAACGTATTTCTCAAAAGCAAAAGCCTCAGAAGAAAAACGATTGAAGGTAAGGTAAACTCTTGCCCGGATATCCTCAATGGTTTTCAATGGTATCAAGCCAATTTCCATCAACGGCACCTGTAGCTCATGAATGTCCTGTGAGGCTGCTTCAAGATCCTGATGATTGAATCCCAGTGCCATAATATCAGTAAGCCAGTTGTTCACAAGAGTGTGGTTATCGAGCATATTGTCGATATTGTCTTGACCCTCGATATGCAGGTTCAGACTTTCGCGGATGAGATCTTTTACCTTCTCTTCCAATTGGGTGTATTCGTGCTGTATCATTTTACAAAGTTAGCGTTTTTGAATGGAATATCATAATTAATTATCTGGTAGTTACAAATTCAAAGTGTTACTGTGTGTGGTTATTCAAAGATGACAATCTGTTCGTTGTCTGGGATGTCCTGCGTAGCGGTACGGAGTTTTCGACGTCGTTCATCCGGAGAGAGGGAATGACGCCTAAATATATTCCTCGCCTCAACTTCACCGGCCAGGCGCATATACTTCCGTCTGCCATATTTCTTGGGGCTGCCGCCTACAGCAAAGCCTTCAATATCCTGAATCAGATGCTGAAGTTCATGGAGCAGTACTTCTTCAATATGAGAGTCTATGTTAACAGGTTTACCCATTGATACCACTATGCTCCCTGTTGACGGGTTGTAATATCCTGCAAGCCCTTTGTTTGGAGAATACATAGCATATAATGTTAGTTTTTCTAACTCAGGATATGCTTCAAAAAGCTGCATATCTCGTAAAATTATCCGAATATTGATTTTTTCACCGTAACGATGCCTCACGTAATCGTCAATAATTTCTGACGGTATAAAAGGGTCTTCAATTTCGTAGCGCCAGCAGCCATCGATGCCTTGTTCCCAACCAGTGCGTAATTTTATCACTGTCGGGTCAAAACCCTCCTTGACCATCTGCTCTACCTGTTGGAAATCATAACGATTCTCCGGGTCAAGACGAGATACTCCGATCAAGCCAATGTAGCTCATATATCCATAATGATTTCAGTTTTACCATCGAGATAATCTTCGAGGCTCTTTCTGACTTTTGTAAGTCGAGAGTCGTAGAGGCAGCTGTCGAGAAATTTCTCGACAACATCTTTGGGCGGCGCAAGAAACAGCATTTCATCGCGGTACTTGGCTAGTAACCTTCCGACGGCTGATAGTTGTATACCATCCACGACCTCCTTCATGAGATTATAGATTGCATTGTCGAATTGGATTACCGGTTGTTTCGCTGAATTAACCAACAGCCGGTGAAGTTCATTTGAAACCTTGTATGAAACGCCACGTCTGGCTAATAATGATTGACCGGCGTCCTGTTTGTTCCATTCCAGCCATTCAAAGTACAAGGCTCGTATTTGTCCCGGCATAGTATTTTCTCTGAACGAACGTCCTTGATATGCCTTTGTGCGTTTGCACAGTAATATTTCAGGCGGGTATTCATCTACAAAATAGACATTGGCATCCTTCACTATCGGGGAAGTTATTCTAATTTGAATCTCATGTCGTGGAGGCGGGAGCAATAAAGAATTACGCCAGTCAAGCTCAGGCCAGTTGCTGTTTTCCTCTCGTTTTCTGCCCTGCGCATATTCCTTCATTTCCCCGACAGTCAGATATTCTCGCGGAATCAGGATTACGGCTCGCAACGAAGCAAGAAGTATCATGATTGTCTGAAACTCAGGAGAATCGGAAACCAGTCTATCCGTAGCATAGTGCATTAACGGTTTTTTAACACTCTTATTATCCCTGTTATGAATTGACGTAACAGGAGTGGCAATAAAATATTGGCGAATGGAGTCAAAGCGAGAATCAGACACAAAGTTACGAGAGTCCTTATCATTCACGCTAATATGAAACACCAGTCCTTGGCCGGATTTATTCATTGACGGCGTTATCGTAAAGTCAATGCCTATTCCGGAAATCTGATAAACCTTGTTTGCGGAATTGGCATATTTAAGACCGTCGCCGAGAGGTAAAGAAACACATTCCATAAGTTTCTCAACGTTTTCGCCAGTCATCGGTAACAGCAACCCGCGCTCGGTCGTTGTGGTCCCATTTTCATACGGTGCCACCGAAAATGTAATGAAGTGGGGTTTCAGTTTCTTGATAAGTGGATTGGCAAAGGCTCCGAGGATATTGCCGGTGATAATCTTACGTTCCAATATCCTGTTGTTATATTTCGCAATTTCTCTATCCCATTCAGATTCCTTGAAATTCCACTTAATCGACTTCAAAATAGCAATCAGGCGGTCATAATTGTTCAAAGAGCCCTTGTTGACAAGATTCAGCACAAGTTCCTTATGAACTGCCGATAGAGCGAATACGAATTGTACCTGCCCTGGAAGAAAACGCTTTCGGGGATTCTTACCGAAGCGAACTTCTTTCAAAACAGCCATTATCCTGTTAACACCTTCTTCTACGGGGACAGCACTGATTATGTTGCTATAGCCCTGACCGATTTCAGTCAAAGAGACAACTTCCATAAGCCGTTTGCGCTGCTCTGATTTGGCTCCCAATTCCTTCTTTTCAATCGCTTCCAGATCCTCATAATCTTTATTGAAGGTTTTTAGCTTGTTCGTGATTCGCTGCTCCTGCTTGAGTCCTTTCAACGTATTGTAGAACAGCCTGTCCCAAAGAGATTCGGGTCGTTGAGCCATCAGTAACAGTTGCCGGGCTTCATTCTCTTCAATGCCGTATTTCAAAAGGACAAGAAGAGTTGTGGAACAGAGTTTCTGTTTTCTTGCCGCCAATCTGTCGCGGATAGCTTTTCTTTCAGCTCGAAAATAAGCCTCAATCTCTTTATGCAAATCTCTGGACTCTGATAATTTCCTGCCATAAGGTGAAGTCTCGGCAAGTTCAAAACATCGGGCTAATGTGGCTGAATTATAGGGATATGTACGATGGCGACAAAGAAATGTAGTTAACATTGAAGCACCTCCCAGCGCAGCATCGTCTATAGGAGCCGTGAAGAGTTCCTCACGCACAAATTTTGCGTTAAAATCTCGGTATTCACGTTCCAGATCCCATTGATTGATACGCCGTAATTCTTCTTCGAGATTTTGATAGGCACCCAGCAGTTCATCAATTATTTCCTGTTGAGCAGCTACACTTAGCATGGCCAGACGAGCAAGTAACTGACTCGCGGATGTTTTCGGTTTCAGTCCGAGGACAAATGCAAGGTCGGAATTGGCCTGAAGGAATTCAAATGCAACGATATTGCCGTATTTGTTTGTTATGTCCACAAAGTCGGCCTGACGCTTGTCCTGATCCTGATTGGCTGTGGTGTTGGCGCTAAGAGAACGGAGCTTGGCCCGCAACATCATATTCAGACGCTTTTCCGACGGTATCGATGTGATGATGTATTCATATAGAGGCGGCAGACCTTCAATCTGGCCGGTACGATTGATTCGGCCTCGCTTCTGAAGGTCAATATTCACGTCAAGGTCGTTCTGAACTATGAGCATCTTGCGTTGGCGTACTTCATTCTCAGGAACCTCAACCGTTGCTACGGCATGTGCACTCGCACCGATAGCTCCACAGGCATTAATCAGAATGACATCGAGTTTATTATTCTGGAAATCGTTGTAGATATGATTGGAATGGCGCTTTTCCCTTGGCGATACACTTACGTTGAAATATTCATCATCTCCTTCAGGCGAGAGATATTCCAGTTGACGGACGCGCCCTGTGCATTCTTCAAAACGGATATTGCGATTCACTCCCTTTTTGTCTGTGAACGTTTCCTGACTAACTAATTGACGGATCACGTCTATCGGGGACAGGGGAAGATGAAATATGTCCTCAGTAATTCCCTCCCGGATTTGTTGCGTATAATTACGGATCTCTTCCAGTTTGGACATCAAATCTTCGGGTTCTCCAGCTTCGCTAAAATCCATGTTCAATATGTTCATGGACGGCAGTTTGGGATTGGTCAGAGTCTTTTCAAGCAGGCGCAACAGTATGGTCGCAAAGTCACCTCTCGTACATTCGCCACTCATCGGATTGATACTGTCGCGGAGCACACATTCAAGAGTGTCACTCATTCCGATAACTACACTACGCCCATTCTGAACTTCGCGCACAGCAGCTTCAGCCACATCTTTGGCTTTCAAGGACAATAGAAGTATCTTGTTGACATAGAACAGTTGCGACCTTGTAGGATAAGGACGAAATGCCGGAGCACCATACATTGACGCCAACGCCATCAAATCCTTTACCATATCTGACAGGTTTACCAATTCACGAAACCAATACATCACCTTGTCAAATAACTCTGAATGCAGAGGTAATTTGTCATCAAGGTATGTGTATATCGGTTCCGGAATACCCTCCCCGGAATGTTCACGGCGAATCATTTGTCCCTCCTTTGCGAGCATCGAAGCAACATACTCCTGCATCGGAACGCCACCGTTTGCAAAAGCCGATTGTAAGGTCTCGCTGGTTGCCAGTGAACTTAATATGGTCTGCCGCATAAATGTAACCAGACATTCCGGCCGTTTTGCAAACGTAGCAGATAGGAACACACATTGAGTCTGCGAAGTCGTTTCAAGTATGGAATTGATGCATTGAGTTATTACGGATATTTTGCCATCTGATATACTGCTGCTCTTGTGAGCCTCATCGAACACAAAGAGCACTCTGTGTTTTTCACATAATGAGGTCAAGAAGTCGAGCCTCGTCATATCCTTGCGGGCATCCTTCAGCTGCGAATATGTCAGCATCACATATTCAAAACAGTTTCCCGGAATGTCACCATTGCCATACATCATCTCCAGTTCTGTTTTCTTTGGCGATTTGTAGACCTCTTCATAATGCTTAACATACAATCCAGCTATTTCTTCCTCATCGGAATCTTCTTCGGGTGTCCAGATTTCATCGGAGGGAATCTCGTCCTTATCCTCAATCGGTTTTTCAAAGTCAACAATCGACACACGAGTATTCACAATAAGTGGTCGAGCATCCTTGATGCCGAGAGCCTTGCAATCACGATACATATCACTGAAAAGCGTGTAGCGGTCAGTGAGGAAAATGGGAAGATAACCGGCCAGGATTCCGTATCTGATCATTGCGGCTGCTTGTCTCCCTTTACCGATGCCGGTCTGGTCACCGATAATGACCGACTGACTGCGGGCCTCGATATTGTAGATAGCAAGTGCCACGCCATCAATCTGCTCGGCAGCCAATGCTATCGGCAGTTCTTCCGGGGACATTTGAAGTCGGTTCGCTACAAAACCGATGACATCTCCACCTAAAGCATCAATCAGTTTGGCACTTGCATGAAGTGTCTCATCCTCCAATTGGCTCGGTATCATGGATCCTAGTGATTGGATTGTTTCTCCGCTGGCACTATTATATTTTACGATTTCATCCATATATCTAATTTTGCCAGCAAAGGTATGTCAAGCGTGTATCGTTTTGCGGGACATCAGGCGATTAATTAGAGCAAAATGAGATTCGCCCGATTATTAGTCAGGCGAGTCAAAGAAGATTGTGATATTTTCAGTAGTAATAGGGATGTAGTTGGAGCGTCTCAATCATTCTCTGAAAACTTCGTTAGTAATCTCATCTGTGATTTTTAAGAGGTCTTTCAGGGCTGAGGGAAGTTTGTTGCCAAGCAGCATGGCTCCGACTATAATTCCGATTCCGGCTTTAATCAATCCGTGATGAGGCGGACCGATGAAGGACGCGATTCCACCGAGTACGCCCATCAACATGGCATATTTCATAAGTCGAAGATAGACTGAGATCAATCGCTCTCTCATAGTTCATTCCCGGACATAATAATAGAAAATCTGATTGAATCGTAGGGCAATGTGTCATCGAAATTCACTTACCAAATGACATTGACTGATTCCGGGAGACTGGAAATCATCTCAGAAAGATTTTTCATATCAGTCATAGTTATAGTAGATTGTCTCTCACGATTGAAAAATAGATGGGCAGAAAGAGCCTCGATATGTTGTGTCGGGACTTTCTCCAATTTCCTCTTCATGTTATTGACGGCTTCTTCAACGTTTTTCCCTTCAGGCGTCAGAGTTATGAAGAGTCCAGAATCATGAAGTATGGTGCACAAGTCGTTAAAGTCAAAACAGATATAGCCTTGTGTGACTATAGGCTGAAGCAATGTCTTTATTATATCGGGAGAGTCTTCATGCCTTGAATCCTTCATAACACTATCGTAGCAAGCGATATTGGGGTCATAAACCAGACCTATTGTAAGTACGCCGGCATCATGATAAGTCTTGGCTATTGCATTGGCGACATCTTCATTATCTTGCGCCACGATAATAGCCATCTTGTCGTCATCCATTGGAATGCAGTCTTCGGGAGTTTTCGCAAGAATACAGCCGACGCAGTCATAACCGAAAGATTTCACTTTCTCGATTATGTCTATCGCACCCGTGCCGACTCCGATTACTTTGAAACTTACCGGGAACGGCTGCTGATCCTTCTCAAGTATTTCTGAATCAGTCATCGTCTTCTTCATTGATTGGTTTGCTTGATATGATTATAAACTGGATGGCAATGTCGGCTTGAGCCTCATCGTCAACACCTTTGATAAATGTAATTGGGATTTGGGCATCAAATGAGTGTATCATGTTTCTGAGATTCCGTTCCTCTTCATCAGTCAAGGGTGATTCCTCCGATGTATAAGCTACTGCCAGCAATTCCTCACCGCCTTCGCATATATCGCGAAACGTAGGAAAATAATTTGCCAGCAGGTCTTCAAGATAGTTGGTGCGATTAGCCAAGTCTGCGACATGAGAATCGCGCCATGTCTCATTGATGCTCCCGGCTTTTATTATCCGGCTTTCAAGTTGTGGTTCATGGAATCCGCATTTCTCGTGAATAGTATCAATCAGATGCTGACGTTTGTCGAGACGCTTGAGTTGGACGATGCGCTTTTTGAGACGATAATATCTCTTGCGTTTGGCCCGGTTCTGATGTGTTTTACCTTTATGAATCTGCTTCCATACTTTTTCGGTAAATGCAAGTCCAAAAGGCATTTCCTCCATGCTCTTCAATTTCCGCTTTTCACGTTTATCCCTGATATAAGGTAGATACATTCTGCGTTCAAGGCGTTCAGCTCTTTCTCCAAACGAAGTAAAACGTTCTTCGCGGGGCGACCATTCTGCATGTCTGTTAAATCCATAGAATGTCATACCCCAAAGGATTGCTCCGGCGAGTTCAGCATCAGTAAAGGGATTATCGTCAGGCTTTACGACGGTCTTGCCGACAGTATTTTTCCAATAGTCGCCCTCAACATTATTGGCAATAAGAGGAAGATTGTGAGGTTCATACCATGCCTCGCGGGGCGTGGTAACGTCGAACGTGACCTCTCCGCCTTTACCTTCAAATTTCGTCAGACAGATAATATCGAACGCTTCTTTATAAGCGACGACACTTTCTATCGACCGGTCATTGCGATGTGTATTCCGCAATGCGTTGAGGATGTTATCAAATCCCACGGATAGAAATAATTCTTTTACAGTCATATAGATAGTCTTATTTGGGGGTGCAATTAGCTATCTTTGCGATGCACTTGGCAAAGTAAATTCGCAGATATATCAGATTTGGTGACAGACTCCGATTTTTGTCAAAACTCAGTATTGGTCGAATATACTTTTCCTGTCTTCATCGGTAATTCCACGATAACAATCATTGCGGATCCAGATTAAGGGAAGATCTTTTATCCGATATTCTTCAGGTATATATTCCTGAAGTTCAGAATCACCGGGGTCATTGGCAAGTTCTGCCAACGACTGGTGGCTCATTGCTGATTTGATTGTTTCAACCAAAGGCTTGTCGATGTCATTCAGTCCAAGCGATTCTATTTCCTTCAGTCTGTCATTGTTCTGCTGGACGGCCAGATTTGAAGAAACAATCAACTGCATACGGGCATTCATCGCGCGTTTTGTCTCCTGTTCTCCCTCAAATTCGTAGGGCATTGAGAAGAAAGAGCATACAAATTTACCTTTCAATATTGCATCAAGGGCAATCAACGGAGCATATTTACTCCCGGTCATGCCGCCGAGAGTGGCGCAGACAATGACCGAATCCGATGCTTTTTCGATAATGTCATCGACTAAAATCGTATCTCCGGATTTTACACTCTTGCGTAGTTTTTCGAGAAGGAACGACTCCGCCGCATTAACCGAGTTCTTTTCTAAGTCTTTCTCGTTGGTATCGCACACTATCAGTCGGGAATCCGGAAATAATCCGGCGGTGATTAAGTCGGTGGCGAGATTATATCCGCCATTACCGACAGCTATGATAGTTTCTTTCATTTTATTGGGTTTTAAAGTATTTTCAATGCGATGGCAGCACATGCTTCTGCATCGGCTAGGGCGTGATGATGGTTCTCCATGTTATAGCCGCAAGCCGCTGCCGAAAAGTGAAGCTGGTGGCTTGGAATATCGAGACATCGACGTGATGCGGCGAGCGTACAGTGGAACTCATAGTCGGGATATGTCATCCCATACTCGGCAAAAGCGGCTTTCAGACAACTTTCATCAAAAGGCCGGTTATGGGCAACAAGAGGAAGGCCCTGAATCAGTGGTTCTATTTGCGCCCATACTTCAGGGAAGGTGGGCTGACCGTCTGTATCCCGGCGAGTAAGACCGTGAACCTCGGTTGTCCAGTATGTATAATAGTTGGGAGTCGGCTGAATGAGAGAGTAGAACTTATCGACTATCTCGCCATCGCGCACTACCACAATGCCGACGCTGCATACGCTTGACCGGCGCCCATTGGCTGTTTCAAAATCTATTGCAACAAAATCCTGCATGGTCAGTCGTTTTTATAGAGTTCGCTCATGTCTGAAATCCATCCCTTCATAGTCCTGCGAAGTGATGCCGGACTTATTACTTCTATCATTGATCCATACTGTAGCAGCTTCATGACAAAGTCGTAGGTCGGCGAAAGGTATAACTCAAAATCGGCATACTCGCCACAGTCTTCAATCAGCCGCTGACTGAAATGGAGGGGAAGTGATTTCAGATAATGTTTGTGATTCTCGTTGGCTCGTATCACGATACGTTCCGGCGGTACATCGTAGCCAATGACCACGCCATAGGCTGTGGCGAAATATCCCTCGGCATCAAAGTTTTTCGGGAGTTTATATGTGTCATCCGTAACCTCGACATCCTCCAGACGGTCAAGGCCGTAAATCTTGACCTCATCGCGATTGTTGTGAGCAAGCACATACCAGCGGTTCTCAAACAACTTGACGCAATACGGCTCAATCGGGAATGTATATCCATGAGATTGCTTGAATGGATGATACGTGATATTGACAACACGATTCTCTTTCATCGCTTCAAGTATTGTAGTCAGATGGTCGCGTCCGGATGGTATCTCATCAACTATGATACGTCCTTTCAGAGAGAGGTTCTCACCGATAAGATTGCCCACTGCAAATGAATCGAGCATCCACTTTTTCAGCTTATCCTCGTCTATGTCTTCGGGGTTGGCTATATAATAGAGATAGCCGCCCACTTTTTGACAGTCGATAATGATGCCGAACTGGTCAAAGATAGCGTCGCGCCAGCGATTGAACGTGGCTCGATGGAGCGGCTTACAGTCGCTCATATCTTTATTCCGTTCCCATTTATCGGACAAATCCTTATGAGAAATTTTTCCGGCACGGCGGATGGTGTCGATCAGCCAGGTGTATTTTTGCAGTTGGTTCATATCGCATTGAGTTTTACTCCGTAAATTTAATCATTTCATGTATCATTTTGCGATACAGGATGAGAATAATCATGGATTGATGCAATGTTGTCCTAAACGTTTTGGTCAAAAATAAAAATAGGAA
>ULSH01062701.1_pt1 | contig 10717 bp, 7 predicted proteins | sample 1956151 | NCBI WGS metagenome assembly ULSH01 (sample SAMEA4835702, study PRJEB28245) | human gut metagenome | biome: gut microbiome; material: fecal sample | place: Denmark | collected 2008 | reverse complement strand
CTTTGGAACATTGATCGATAGAAACTAAACTTTTACTTTTCATTGTTGTGTATATTCTGTCTTATGCCCACAAAAGTATAAAAAAATGAATAGACAATGTCATGGCTCCGCTTATTTTTCATTTGATAAAAAAGGACCTGTTTCGTTGAAGTTTGGATACTTTTTCTGAAACAGGTCCTATGGAATAGGTAAAAGGTCCGGTTTAGAAGGTTTTTGGCTTTTATGGATAAAAAATGTTTTCTTATTCTCTACCGCCGCCTAAAGCTTGATAAAGGTTGATCACGCTTTGTATCTCGGTGAACCGGTTAGCTGTTTGTGACAGCTGTGCACTCAACAAGGACTGGCGGGCGGTCAGCACTTCCAGATAGGTCGTCGTACCATGTTCCATCAGCAACGAGGTGCTTTCCAATGCTTTTTCCAAGGATTGGATTTGCTTTTCGAACAAAAGGGTCTTGGCCTTGCTTGTCTGGCAGGCGACTAAAGCGTCGTTGACTTCGCTGCCGGCATTCAGCAAGGCTTGCTGGAAAGACAGGCTTGCTTCTTCCTGCTGTGCTTTGGCGATGCGGTATTGGGCCATGATCTGTCCTTTATTGAACAACGGTTGTGTGAGTGAGCCGACTGCCGAAGCCAGGAATTTGCCTGGATTGACGATCATACTCCCTGCCGAGTTGGTCCATCCGGCACTTCCACTCAGTACGATGGAAGGATAGAAAGCGGCACGAGCCAGGTTGGTCGCGTAAAATGCTTGTTCCAGCGAACGTTCGGCAGCACGTACATCGGGACGGTTCGATAACATTTGCATCGGTACGCCGACTGCTACGTCTTCCGGGAGCTGCTGGTCGGCCAGCTTTCCACGTTCGTAGCGGCGCGGTGTCTCAGCGAGCAATAGGGCGAGACTATTTTCGACTTGGTTGATCTGCTCTTTCAAGTCAAGAATGGAAGTCTGTACGCTGTAGTAAGCCGCTTCCATTTGGGAAGTGGCCGCCTCGTTGGCTAATCCGGCATCCATCAATGCACGGGTAGAAGCCACCGTCTCTTTCCAGGCTTCTTCTGTCTGTTGCGAAATGGCTAACTGTTCATCTAACATCAACAATGTATAGTATACGTTGGCGATCCCGGCGATCAACTGGGTACGCACAGCCTGCTGGTAGTCCTTGCTTTGGGCATACAGTGCTTTGGCCTGTTGCTTGGCATTGCGCAGACGTCCGAAGATGTCCAGTTCCCAACTGGCTGTGACTGGCAGCGTGTATGTCTTTGTCGCTTTCCCACCGTCGAAACTGCTGATCGTTCCTTGCGGGGAAAGTGCGAACGAAGGAAGGAAAGCAAGTTTTGCCGACATTAACGCCGCTTCCGCTTCCTCGATCTGCAATTGGGCGGACCGGAGATCGGTGTTGTTTTGTAACCCTTGTTCGATAAGAGCCTGTAACTGCGGGTCCGTAAAAAGTTCCCGCCAGTTCACATTACCGAAGTTGGTCGTATCATCGACAGCCACCTCTTCTCCGTACAGGTTGTCCGGAGTCGTCTCGGCCGGTTGATATTTGGTGTATATGCCGCAACTGCTCAACAGGGCGGTTGCGGTTGTTAATACGATTATTTTCTTCATACCTTATTTATTTTCATTGTTTAAACCGTCACGTTCGGTTTGGCTCTTTTGCTTTTCCAACGCAACTTGCATATCGGTTTCAACTTCCATCGGCGGACGGATTTTTTCTTGCATGTATTCGAAAATGATGTAGAATACCGGCACGACGAACAGTAATGCCAATGTCCCGACTGCCATACCGCCGACAACACCTGTTCCTAATGAACTGTTACCGTTGGCTCCGGCTCCGGATGCGAACATAAGCGGAAGCATACCGAAGATCATCGTAAGTACGGTCATCAAAATCGGACGTAAACGGGCTTGTGCGGCCGAATAAGCCGATTCGACGATCCCCATCCCTTTACGACGGCGTTCGATGGCGAACTCAGTAATCAAAATCGCCGTCTTGGCCAAAAGTCCGATCAACATGATTACACCGGTCTGCAAGTAGATGTTATTTTCCAATCCAAACAGTTTGGCAAACAGGAATGAACCCATCAAACCGAACGGAACAGACAGGATAACGGCCCAGGGCACAAGAAAACTTTCGTACAGACAAGCCAGAATCAAGTAGATAAGCAAGATACAGACCGCATAGATAAAGAGTGTCTGCGAGCCTCCCGTATTGGCCTCTTCACGTGCCATACCGCCATACTCGTACCCGTATCCTGTCGGCAGCATTTGGGCAGCCACTTCCTCGATGGCCTGTTGTACTTCACCCGTGGAATATCCCGGTGCCGGGTTCACATTGACCGTGATACAGCTAAAGAGGTTGAAACGATTGGATACTTCAGGTCCGAGTACCCGTTTCAGGGTTACGAACTGGCTGAGCGGAGCCATTTCCGTCCCGTTGCGGACGAACATGTTGTTCAGGGCTTGTTCGTCAAGACGATATTCAGGTGAGGCTTGTGACATCACACGGTATACTTTCCCGAATTGGTTGTAGTTGGAAACGTATGCACCACCACAATAGCTACCCAATACGTCGAGAACCGTCGAAGGTGAAATGCCTGCTCGTTTACATTTGGCTGCATCCACATCGACCGATATCTGCGGGAAGTTCATTGCATAAGAAGTATAAGCCATTGCAACTTCTGGGCGCTGGTTTAAAGCTCCGATATACTGCATGGCGTTGCCGTAGAAAGTGCTCATATCTCCACCTGTACGGTCCTGCAAGTTCAACTCGATAGAGTTACCCAGACCGTAGCCCGGAATCATACCCGGCTGGAAGCAGAATATCTGCGCTTCTTTGATTTGGGCGAATTGTGCGTTTAGGCGGGCTACTACTGCGTCAGAAACATGTTCGGCCCCTTTTCTTTCATCCCAGTTTTTCAAACGGATGATTGCCATACCGTAGGAAGTACCTTGACCAGCCAGGAAGCCGTAGCCAGCTACGCGGGCGTAGTGTTCTACTTCGGGCGTGTTCTTCAGGATATTCTCTACTTTGTCCAGCACCTTGCCCGTTTCTTCCAATGTGCTACCCGGAGCAATGGCCACGTTTGCCATGATGGTCCCTTGGTCTTCTTGCGGGACAAGACCTGTTTTGGTATTGCTGATAAGCCATCCCAGCAGAATAATGGATGCGATCGTTCCGGCCCATACCATCCAGCGGTGGTGAATAAAGAACATGACGCCTTTTTTGTATTTGCCCAACACGGCATTGAAAGAGGCATTGTAGGCTGCACGTACACGTCCGTTGAAACTTTTGGCACTCTTGTTTCCATCGCTCGGGCGCATCATCATAGCACACAAGGCGGGGCAGAGCGTCAATGCACAGATCATGGAAAGACCTACGGAGGTTGCCATCGTCACACCGAATTGTGTGTAGAAAATACCAGAAGTACCGCCCATGAAAGTTACCGGTATGAACACGGCCATGAACACACAGGTACAAGAGATAACGGCCATCGTCACGTCACCCATCGCATCTTTCGTTGCTTGATAGGACGAGGTGTAACCCGCATCGAATTTCGCCTGTACGGCTTCTACCACTACGATCGCGTCATCCACTACCGTACCGATGGCAAGCACCAGGGCAAACAGGGTCAGAATGTTGATCGTGAATCCGGCTGCGGTCAGACAGGCGAATGTACCGATCAACGAAACGATGATTGAAATAGACGGGATCAAGGTACTCTTGAAGTCTTGCAGGAAGAAATACACCACGAGGATTACGAGGATGATCGCCACGATCAGTGTTTCGACTACATTATAAATAGAAGCAAATAAGAAGTCGTTGGAGCTCATCATCGTGATGAATTCCATACCTGTAGGCAATTCTTCTTTCATCTTTTCCAATTCGGCGGCAATACGTTCGTTGACTTCCGTAGCATTGGAACCGGCTACCTGGTAAATCATGAATGTCACGGCTGGTTTGCCGTCCATTTGGCTGTCGAAACCGTAACTCAATGTTCCCAACTCAACCTTAGCGACATCTTTCAGGCGTAAGACAGAACCGTCTTCCTGAGCACGGACGACGATATTCTGGAATTCTTCTACGCTCTTCAAGCGTCCACGATATTTCATCGTATATTGGAAAACGTTTTTCGAGTTTTCACCCAGCGAACCGGTCGGAGCCTCGATATTCTGTTCTCCTAATACAGCAGTCACATCCGATGGAACCAAGCCGTATTGGGCCATTCGTTCGGGGTTCAGCCAGATACGCATACTATAGGTATCACCCAACTCCATTACGTCACCTACGCCTTCGATACGTTTGATACGTGGGATGACGTTGATGTCGAGGTAGTTTCCGAGAAAGGTCTTGTCAAATCGTCCGTCAGTGCTGACAAGTGCGTCGATCTGCAGGAAGCTGGTCTGTCGTTTTTGAGTGCTGACACCGATACGGGTTACTTCAGCAGGCAATAAACCCTGTGCCTTCGTTACACGATTCTGTACGTTGACGGCTGCCATATCGGGGTTTGTCCCTTGTTTGAAATATACCTCGATCGTTGCCGAACCGGCATTGGTTGCTGTTGAAGTCATGTACATCATGTTTTCCACACCATTGATGCTTTCTTCCAGTGGCATGATAACACTGTTCATCACCGCATTGGCATCCGCTCCGGTATAGGTTGCCGATACGTGGACCGTAGGCGGCGCAATGTCAGGATATTGCTCGACCGGCAAGGTAAAGAGCGAAATTAGTCCGATCGCCAAAATAAGAATGGAGATGGAGATGGCCATAACAGGCCGTTTGATAAATATATTTCCTTTCATACTTCGATCCTTTATTTAACTTGCGTTCCTTCGCGTACTAACCCGGCTCCTTCGGATACGATTTCTTCGCCAACCTTCAATCCGTCAAGTACGATATATTCGCGACCGTCGTTGATTTCAGCTACAGTAATCAATGTGGAAACAGCTTTCCCATCCACCACTTTATAGACAAGCGTCTTGTCCTGCAAACGGACTGTTGCACCTTGAGGAATTACGATACAGTCTTTATAAGTTTGCGGTATGAGCACATTGCCGGAGGCTCCGCTATGAAGCAGGCGGGATTCGTTAGGGAATACGGCACGTACGCCGACTGTCCCGGTCTTCCGATCGATCACTCCGCTGATCGATTCGATCTTTCCTTTTTGTTCGTAAATGGACTGGTCATTCAGTTTCAACGACACTTCCGGCATGTTTTTCAACGCTTCGTCCATGCTTTTGTACTGGCGGCTCATAGCCAGTAATTGATTTTCGGTCATGGAGAAGTAAACATACATGTTCGAATTGTCGGAAACAGTTGTCAACGGTTGGGGAATACTGGCGCTGACCAATGCTCCGGCACGGTAAGGCAACATACCGACAACTCCGTCGGACGGACTTTTGACTTCCGTATAAGACAGGTTGTTGCGGGCGTTCACTTCTTGTGCTTCCGCCTGCGCCAGTTGTGCTTTGGCCGTCAGATAGCTGTTTTCGCTTGTTTTCAGGTTGAAAGCGGAAACGACTTTTTTCGCAAATAATTCTTTAGTACTGTTGTAGTTCAGTTCGGCTGTAGCTAAAGCTGCTTTTGCCACTTCCACATTTGCCTGGGCTGTCTTTAAAGCAGCTTTGTAAGGAACTTGGTCTATAACAAAAAGTAATTGTCCTTTCCGTACGACCTCTCCTTCGGTTACACAAAGCCTTTCGATCGTTCCCGATACTTGCGGATAAATGTCTATATCCTGGCGACCGCGGATCGTGGCCGAATAAGGGGTTGTCAGCTCTTTGTTTGCCGTAGAAACTTTCATCGTCGCGTAAGATGCTTTCATCTGTGCATCCGGTGCATGTTTGCAGGATGCCATCCACATAGTCGTACAGCCGATAACTGCCATCAGCCGTATCCATTTTGCATTTGCTCTTGTCATATTCGTTTTATTCATTAAAAATGACGCAAATGTACCTTAAAAAGAGCGGTTTTATTTGTCTGAATGTCTATATAAATCTTCCATATTTATACAGTATAGATATTTTAAGAAAAGAATGATTGAAAAAAAACAAATAACTATAACTTATTGCCGTGTATTATGTAAATAGGGCGTTTGGAGGAGGAAGACAGGTTTATGGGGAAGATAAATTTCACGAGAGAGGGGTGGTGTGCACACCACCCTCTTCTCTATTTTTATTGCAGATATTCTGCCAGTTTGGTCGGCAAGTAGAATGTATTGTTTTTGTCAACGTATACGATTACCGAATTCAGGCGGATTTCTTCCCGGCCTTTCTTTCCGATCGTCACGATGTTGCTGAACGGCGTGATGTTGATCTGCTTCCTTTTGTTTTTTACGACCAGTGAAGGAGAACCTTTCTCGTCTTTAGCCGGAACGATTTCACATTTGAAATCTTTGAATACTTCCGTGTGAGGAGCGAAGTTTCCGGCTGTCAGTTCTTCCAGCGTGTCGTGTGTCATGCCGAACAGGGCACAGAGATAATGATTCAGTTCGATATTCGTGTGCATACCGAGAGGTAAGCTTGTACGGTCGGGATGGTAAGCTGCAAGGAACACCTCTTCGCCTGTGTGGCCGCCAGTTGTGAAACCGAAACAGGTTCTGGAGGTAAGCAGCTTGGACATGAAAGTCGTCAGCGAACTGCTGTATAAAGAGCCTTTGCCTTCGATCGAGCGTTCATTTTCCGGGATCGGGCTGTTTTTGTAATTCTTGCAATGGTTCAAGGCATCCAGTTCTTCAGGTGTCAGTTCGAAGCCGGCATATTCCCGGAAGACGTTTTGCACTTCGGAATTCGGTACACTGTTCACTTTCTTGGCAAAGCCTTCGGCTGTCAATTTATACAAAGAAAGCTGATGAAACAACTGGTCCTTGCTCAGTTTATCGTAACCTTTACAGTCGGCACGGCCGATACTGATACCGCTGTTACCATGATCGGGAACGATCACTACGGCAGTCTCGCCATTCTGACGGGCAAATTCGAGGGCAGCACCGCAAGCACGGTCGAAAGCCAACATATCCGTGGCCATGCCGACCGGATCGTTCGCGTGGGCAGCCCAGTCGACCTTGCTGCCTTCCACCATTAGGAAGAAACCGTTCGGGTTTTGGGATAACTTTTCGATTGCCTTGCGTGTCATCTCTTCCAAGGATGGCTGTTGGCTCGGATCTCGGTCGATGTCGTAAGCCATTTCCCGATCTCCGAACAAAGCCCACATATTGTTGCCTTTGTAATTACGCATACCGTCGATGTCATTCTTGAAAATACCGTATCCGTTACCTTTCAGGTAGGCTTCGCTCTCTTCGGGAAGCAGGCTGGCGCCGCCACCGATCACGACGTTCAGGTCGTTGTGAGCCATCTGCGGAGCGATCCATTCATATTTGCCACGGTTGTAGCTGTGGGCGGAGCAGTCGGCCGGTGTTGCATGCGGGAATTCGCAGGTGAAAACCAGTCCCGTTGATTTGCCCTGTTTTATTTTGGCAGCTTCCAGGACGGTTGTCAGCGGTTGGAAAGCGCGTGCCGGATCGGTCGGGTAGATATCGTTGTCACCGTCGTTCTCCGGGTAGGTGGAAACGTAGCCTGTACGGCTGGGTTGTCCTGTCATGTAGCAGGAAGTCGTAGGAGCCGAGTCGCCGATCGGGGCATTCGAAGAATGCGTGCGGACTGTTCCGCAGAGATACGGGTCGATGTTCAATTTCGGTTTGTCGGGGTTGGTATACCATTGCAGCCAACGCGCCATAGAGACTGTAGCCAGTGATGTCCCGTCCGGGATTAGAAGAATGACATTCTTCACCGGCTTTACGTTTTCTACATCTTGTGCCTTTACCGGCATGAAGATGACAGACAGTAACAGGAGAAGTGAGATTGTTTTTTTCATTATGATTTATGATTTATGATTTATGATTTATGATTTATGATTTATTTGTCTAATTGTATGATATCTTCTGTGAAGTGCGTGATCTTCTCCAGTCCGGTTTCCGTAACCAGGAAACTATTTTCGATGCCGACGGCGCCGATACCCGGTATCACATATTTCGGTTCGAGTGCAAATACCATGTTCGGTTCCAGCATGTCTTTCGAGCGGGGCGTAAGTACCGGCAGCTCGTTTATCTGGATGCCGATGCCGTGCCCTACGAATTTGGCTTGTTGCTTGGTCCCCATGAAGTATGCGCCAAGTCTCTGGCTTTCGGTGATTTTGGCGGCTATCTCGTAGAGTTCGGCACAAGGTGTGCCCGGCCGGGCGATATTCTCGATCTCGCTTTCGATAAGGAGGGCTGTCTGATGTGCCCGGTAAGCAAGCTCGGTCAGGTGGCCGACGGAGAACACACGTGTCATATCCGTCATATAAGCCGTATAATTTCCTGCCATGTCTACCATGATGGCTGTCCCTTCTTTCAGAGGCGTTCCGTTTGCACCTAACGGGCAGGAAGCGTCGATACCACTACCACCTAAGGCAAAGTCGAAAGGCGAGGGGACTTCGGCGTTTTCTCCCGCCAGGATACTTCCCATAAAGATATCCATATTAGCTCCGAAGGCGCGGAACAGTCCGATGGAACCGTTCTTGCGCATCCGTTTTTCTATTTCATACTGGAATTCGAGATCAGTCATTCCGGGGCGGAAACATTCGGGAATTTCGGCATATGTCTTGGCGTGGCGTTCGGCCGAGATGCGGAACATTTCGATCTCGTACGGTGTCTTTATCCGGCGCAGTTCACGCATCATTGCGGTTGCGTTTCCGGTCTCTTTCGGATTGAAGATCTTTTGCAGACGTATATAGTCGTTGTATGTCAGTTCGTCGGCTTCGAGCAGAAGCTTTTCCGGCATTTCCAGTCCGTAGAACGCGAAGAGCTCGGCCATCTGTTCCGGTTTGCGAATGTATTCGACATGATCGCCTGCCAGTCCGTTCGGCCGTTTCACGAAGAACCACGGAGCACCTTCCGCAGGAAGATAGAAATAGCCGCTATAGATACGTCCGGTTGTGTAATACAGATTTACATCCACGGTAAGCAGGCATCCGTCGGCATTTATCTTCCGCATCGCCTGTTGTATGCGATCCCATTTCAGCTTAAGATCGCCGGTCAATTCTTTTTGTATCATTTCCAACACTTATTTTTATCCGGCATCAAAGATATTAAATTAATGCCGGGATTGGAATGATTAGGGATATTAAATCTTGATTAAATTTAGAATTGTTCGAGTACTTGTATCCGCTTTTCAATGGGTGGATGAGTGGCGAAAAGTCCGCTTAAACCGTTCAGTGCGCTTTTGGCCTGTTGGCCCGGATGCTGGATGAAAAGCTGGGCTACGTCTTCTCGTTTGACGGCTTCGATGTCGGGATCGGCCGAGATTTTCCGTAGTGCGCTGGCGAGGGCGAGCGGATTCTTGGTCATCTCGGCAGCCCCGGCGTCGGCCAGGTATTCCCGTTTGCGCGAGATGGCGAAACGCATCAGCATGGAGAAGAAATAACCGATGGCTGCAACAACCATGACTAAGACGATGATGATCGCAGTGTTGTTTTTCTCGTCTCTCCTGCGGCTCATCGACGAGTAGTAGACGGAACGCATGGCCATCTGTGCGAGCATGGCAAAGATGCCGACAAAGACAATCGATACGATCATCAGGCGCACGTCTTTGTTGCGGATATGCGACAGCTCGTGTGCAATGACCGCTTCCAGTTCTTGGTCGTTCAACTTGTCGATGATCCCCCGTGAGAGGCTGACGGTGTAAGTCCTTTCGTTGATGCCGCTTGCAAAAGCGTTCAGAGAATCGTCGTTGATGATATTGATCTTGGGCATTTTCATTCCCTGGCTCATACATAGGTTTTCCACTAAGTTGTATACCCTTTTGTTTTCCATTCTCGACAAAGGTTCGGAGCCGGTTGCCGAGTTGATGATGCTTGTATTGGCAAAATAGGCGATGATGAACCATATGAGTACACCTCCCAATACGTATGGCGCCAAATGGATGAACATCCCGGTGGAATATCCGAGCAGTTCGGCCCCCGTCAGGCCGTCGTCGTTCATTGCCAACAGGTGGAGCAGGTAGCAGAACGCAAAAAGCAATCCCATTACCAGGCAGGGAAACAAGCAAAGCAGGAGCAGGGACCGGAAATTGTTCCTGCTCTGTTGGGTTTGTATACCGACGTATTGCATCCTTAGAACTTGATTTTAGGTGCTTCTTCGAGTGTCGCGCGTTGTTCGCCCAGGTCGAACATCACTTCCTTCTTGAAACCGAACATACCGGCGATCAGGTTGGACGGGAATGTCTCGACTGCGTTGTTCAACTCTTTCGTGGCCGAATTGAAATAACGGCGCACGGCAGCCAGTTTGTTTTCCAGGTCGGAAATTTCTTCCTGCAACTGCAAGAAGTTCTGGTTGGCTTTCAGATCGGGATAGGCCTCGAGCGTGATCTTCAATCCGGCAAGAGCGGAAGTCAGGACGTTTTCGGCCATGATCTTGTCGTCGATCGTTTTGGCGCTGATCGCTCCGTTACGGGCGTTAATGACGCGTTCCAGGGTCTCTTTCTCGTGTGAGGCATAGCCTTTGACCGTTTCGACCAACTGTGGGATAAGGTCATGGCGTTGTTTGAGCTGTACGTCGATGTCGGCAAATGCGTTCTCGCGGTTGTTGCGCAATTTCACTAACGAATTATACAAAGAAACGATCCAGATTGCCAGGATCACGATCACTGCTATTAAAATGATTACTGTCATTGTCTTTATTTTTT
>ULSH01073717.1_pt1 | contig 10751 bp, 6 predicted proteins | sample 1956151 | NCBI WGS metagenome assembly ULSH01 (sample SAMEA4835702, study PRJEB28245) | human gut metagenome | biome: gut microbiome; material: fecal sample | place: Denmark | collected 2008 | reverse complement strand
AGAGCGTATCGAACAAATGCTGATGAAAGGCGCGCTGTCGGGCGTTTACGACGAAGCGAAGATTGCCGACTACGAAAGTCAGGGTGTTGCGCTTGCCGATAAAGACAAGAAAAAATACGAAGAAATGCTTGCAAGAAAGCCGTTATACGAGGACATTCTGCAAACGCTGAAAGAGCATATCTCGGACAAGGTGTATAAAGAACCGGAAAGTTTTATCAAGTATCTTTCGGGAATTTTGTCGTGCGATAAAAAACTGACAGAGCGTATCGCGGACGGACTTTCCGAAATGGACAAGACGGCGGAAATTCAGCGTGATAAAAAAGGCAATATCATTTACGACAAAGAAACGCGCGACACCGAAATCGTGAAATATACCGAGGATATAGAAACCTATATGGCGCGTGAAGTGTTGCCTTACGTTCCGGACGCGAAATGGTTTTGGGAAGAAAATCTCGGTGCGAAAAAGCCCGTGATTAAAATCGGTGCGGAAATACCGTTTACAAGATATTTCTACAAGTACACGCAACCCGAAAAGAGCGAAGTGTTGGAAGAAAAATTCTTAACGCTTGAAAAGAGCGTGAACGAAAGAATCAAGGCGTTATTCGCTGTGAAAGGAGAAGAATAATGGCTTTGCAAGATAAAATCGGAAGAGAAGAAATTGTAGATAAGATTTGCGGTTTGGTCGGCTCGTTGAAAAAGGACAAGAACTTTTGCTTGGCAATCAACGGCGCGTGGGGAAGCGGAAAATCTTTTGTGTTGGGGTTGATTGAAGAGAAACTTTCCAAAAGGCAGGAGTACATCATTATCAAGTATGACGCTTGGGAAAACACGTTTTATTCCGATCCGCTTATCGCTATTTTAAGTTGCTTTCTCGATGGTTTGGAAGATAAACTTTCAAAGATGAAAGGTTATGGGAAAGTTGCTACTGATTTCGGAAAGAAAAAGGGAAAAGAAATTGTAGACAAACTAAGTGAGAGCGGTGGAAAAATCGGGTTTATCGCAAAGATAATTAAGGAAATTTTTGAAGTCATTCCAGACTTGAAAAACGTTTCGTTGGTGACTGACACAAAAAATAATCAATTGGAGATTTTCAAGAGTTACAAGTCACTATTAAATCAAATAAAAGGATTGTTGAACAAACTGACAGAAAAGGTCTTTGTTTCAAATGAGCAAACCAAACTTGTCATTCTCGTTGACGAAATAGATCGTTGCTTGCCTGATGAACAACTCAAAATTTTAGAGCGGCTTCATCATTTGTTTGACGTGAAGAACTGCGCCGTTATTGTAACGATGAATCAGACTTGCGTTGCCAAAACCGTCAAAACCATATACGGAATTGATGGCTATGAATATCTGCGTAAATTCTTTAACTTCACGTTCCGGCTTGATACTTCGGCGAACGAGTATCTGAAAAACTTGTTGGAGGAATACATCAAGAGCTTTGAAAAAATCCAAGTCCCGGCAAGCGACGTGGGGATTCCCGTAAAGTTGGCTTATCAATGCTTGCTTTACGGTAGTGAAAAAGCATTGGATAAGGCGGATAACAGAGAACTTACCCGTTACTTTGAATGTGTAACGAACGTATGCAATGACTTCGGTTGGCAGAAATTGAATCCGCACTATGTGTTCTTTGTGCTGTTGGCTTTATATATCCGAAAAATCATTTCGCCTACCTTCTTAAACGCGGATGAAATTGTTGCGAAGCAGAACAGCATTTCCGAAACATACAAAAACCTTTCCCCGGATGAAAGGCAATATGTAATGCCGTACTACGATTATTTGGAGGAATTTTTAGGAGTAGATAGAAGCAATCCGCCCGAAGAGTTCAGCCGTCTTTATCAATGGAACGGAAGTCAGATTGCCGAATTTTCGTGGACGTTTAACGAAACGGTATATTTTTCAATGGGGCAACAGTTCCCCTACAACGAAATGCGCAGATTTAACGGTCAACCTATGGTAAAACCGGAAGCCTGCAAAGAGTTGTGCAGACTTGTTATTTTATACGGCGGGGAGCAAGAAAAATGCGAGAGATGAAAGATAGCGGAATATCTTGGGTAGGAGAGATACCCAAAGAGTGGACAATAATGCCCTTGTATTGTTTTTATTCGGAGAGAAAGAACAAAAACATTTTTGGAGCGGAAAATAATCTTTTATCTTTGAGTTATGGAAAGGTAATACGCAAAGATATAAACACGAGTGAGGGTTTACTGCCAAGCAACTATAACGGTTATAACATTGTAGAAGCGGGCGATATAATTATTCGTCCGACGGATTTGCAAAACGACAAACGCAGTTTGCGAACCGGGCTTGCAAAAGAACGTGGAATTATCACTTCTGCATACATAGCGTTAAAACCGAAAAACGGAATTAACAGTCGCTTTTATCATTACTTGTTACACACATACGACATTCTAAAAGTTTTTTACAATATGGGGAATGGAGTAAGACAAGGATTGAACTACGACGAGTTTGCAAAACTGATGGTTTATTCGCCGTCTGACACAGAGCAACAGAGGATTGCGGAGTTTTTGGATAGGGAGTGCGGAAAGATTGACGGATTGAAAGCGGATATTCAGGCGCAGATTGATACGCTTGAACAGTACAAGCGTTCTGTCATCACCGAAGCCGTTACCCACGGTCTGAACCCGTCCGCCCCGATGAAAGACAGCGGTATTCCGTGGGTGGGACAATTTCCAACTCATTGGACAAAGAAAAAGGGGAAGTATATTCTTCGTTATATGTCTAAACCCGTAAAGCAAGATGACGGTGTTATAACCTGTTTCAGGGATGGAGAGGTTACGCTTCGCAGTAATCGCCGAGAAGATGGTTTTACGATGGCAGACAAAGAAATTGGGTATCAAGGTGTTGACGTCGGAGATTTGGTTGTCCACGGAATGGACGGTTTTGCCGGTGCTATTGGCATTTCGGATTCAAGAGGCAAAGCGTCACCTGTGCTAAACGTCTTAAATACAAAGCAAAATAAAAAATACATAATGTATTATTTGAGAAGTATGGCGTATGGAGAAGTTTTTACGGCTTTATCGACGGGAATCAGAGTACGTTCTTGCGATTTGAGGTGGAACAAACTTGCCGAATTGTTATATCCGTTGCCGCCGATAGATGAGCAGAATAATATTGTAAGCTATATTGATAACCAAATCGCTCGAACAAACGAGATTATCGCAGATAAAAAATCTCAAATCGAAACGCTTGACGGCTACAAAAAATCGCTCATTTACGAATACGTTACGGGCAAAAAGGAGGTCGTATGAACAACATTCTTTCCGAAAAAGAATATCAGCGGTTTATCATAGATAAACTCGTGAGTGAAAACGGCTACATAGAGCGGAAAAACGTGAAGTTCGACCGTAATTTTGCTATCGACCGTGAAATGCTGTTCAAGTTCCTTGACGATACTCAGCCCGAAGCGATGGCGCAGATTCGCAAGGTGTATAAAGACGTTACCGAAGATACGGTGGTAAACTTTATCAATACCGAAATCACGAAAGCGAAAAGCAGTTTGTTATCCGTCTTAAAACACGGCGTGGAAATCGCGGGTTATAAGTTAGACCTTATGTATACAAAGCCCGCAACGACTTTCAATAAAGACTTGCTTTTGAAATACAATAAAAACATCTTTTCCGTTATGGAAGAAGTGTGGGCGAGCGACACCGAAAGAATCGACCTTGTGATTTTCTTAAACGGCTTTGCGATAATGTCGTTTGAACTCAAATGCAATTTTGCGGGGCAGAGTTATCAGGACGCGATTTTGCAATACCGCACGCAAAGAAACCCGAAAACGCGGTTGTTCTATTTCAAAGCGGGGTGTATCGTCAACTTTGCAATGGACTTGCAGGAAGTGTATATGACGACGCGCCTTGCGAACGACGGCACGTTCTTTCTGCCGTTCAATATGGGTAGTGGCACAGGAATTGACGCGGGCAAGGGCAATCCCGTTTATCCCGATAAATATTCCGTCTACTATATGTGGGAAGATATACTCAAAAAAGATACGGTGTTAGACCTGATTTCGGAGTTTATCTTTATCGAGCGCAAGGAAGAAACGGACGAAGTGACGGGCAAAACCACGGTGAAAGAAAAAGTAGTGTTCCCGCGCTATCATCAACTTGACGTGATCCGCAAAACGATAGCGGACGTGGAAGTCAATCGCACTTCGCAAAACTACCTGATACAGCACAGCGCGGGTTCGGGCAAAACGAATTCTATTGCGTGGCTTGCGCACAGGCTTTCTTCGCTTCACGACGAAGAGAACAAAATCGTTTTCGATAATATCATCATCTGCACCGACCGCGTTGTGGTGGACAGGCAGTTGCAGGACGCGGTGCGCGGAATCGAACACAAGGCAGGACTTATCAAGGTGATGGACGATAAATGTTCGTCGGCAGACCTTGCTCTCGCGCTTCAAAGCAATATCAAGATTATCGGCACGACGATACAAAAATTCCCTTATATCGTGGACACGGTAAAGAATCTGAAAAACAAGACGTTTGCCGTGATTATCGATGAAGCACATTCTTCCACTGCCGGCAAGGATATGGCGGCAATCACGATGACGCTCGGTGCGGGAGAAGTGGATTTTGAAGAAGGCGTAGTAGATACGCAGGATATGATTGCGGACGAGATTGCGCGTAACGGCAAGCAAAAAAACGTTTCTATGTTTGCTTTTACTGCAACGCCGAAAGCGACCACTTTGGACTTGTTTGGCAGATTGAACGCGAAAGGGCAGAAAGAAGCCTTCCACTTGTATTCGATGAAACAAGCGATAGAAGAGGGCTTTATTTTGGACGTGCTTGCGAACTTCACCGAATACAAGACGTATTATCGGCTGAACAAAGAGATTTCCGAAGATCCGAAGTACAAAACCGCGGAAGCCAAAAAGCAAATCGCACGGTTTGTGGAATTGCACGAAACGAATATTGCACAAAGGGTGGAAGTTATCGTTGAACATTTCCGCACGACGGTTTTATCTGAACTCGGCGGAATGGCAAAGGCGATGGTGGTTACGGCTTCCCGCGCGAGTGCGGTGAAGTATCGCCAAGCATTTGAAGATTACGTTACGAAGAAAGGCTACACGGGCATACACGCGCTTGTGGCGTTTTCGGGGAAAGTAAAATTGCCCGACGACGAAACGGAATACACGGAAACGCTTCTGAACGGTTTTTCGGAAGATAAATTGACGAAAAAATTCGATTCGGATGATTACAACGTTTTGCTTGTTGCAAACAAGTATCAGACGGGTTTTGACCAACCGAAACTTTGCGCAATGTACGTTCTGAAAAAGTTGCGCGGGGTGAACGCGGTGCAGACGTTGTCGCGCCTGAACCGTATCTGTCCGCCGTTTGAGAAAAAGACCTTTATTCTCGATTTCGTGAATACATACGACGATATTATCAAGGCGTTTGCACCGTATTATACCACGACTTTGCTTGCCAATTCGGTTACGCCGACTGCGGTGTACGATTTGGAAGCGAAACTCGACGGGTATATGATTTTAGATCCTTACGACGTGAATATGGCGGCGGAGATTATCTACAAAAAGATTATCGAAGCAAAGGACAAAAATCAGTTGCGTTTCTATCTGCAACGTGCCGAGAAGAAACTGAAAGAATACGAATTGATGAAACAAATCGAGATTATGGCGGTCGTGCGGCATTTTATTCGTTTCTACGAGTTCCTGATACAGGTATCGTGTTTCGAGGACGTGGAACTGCATAAAAAGTATTTGTTTTTGACCTATTTTTTGTCGTTCGTGAATATTTCTCAGCCGGGCGGCGGGTTCGATTTATCAGGTAAGATAAAGGCAGACAACTTTATTCAGAAGAAAGGGGAAGAGCATAAAACGACCAAAGTTACGCCCGATCCGATCGTAAAACTGCCGACGGCGGACGACTTTAATCTGAACGAGGACAAGGTAAAACGTCTTTCGGAGATTATCGACGAAATCAATAGCAAAACGGGCAAAACCTACGATAACGACGTTGTAATCAAGGCAATGCTTCAAATCAAAGACTTGATGATGAAGTCCGAAAAACTACGCGAGAGTGCGAAGGCGAACACGGAAAGCGACTTTGCGTTTTCGTATTTCGACGGTATCGACGACGCGCTGATTGAAGGACTTTCGCAAAATCAGGACTTCTTCTCGTTGCTTCTTTCTAACGACGAAATGAAGAAGGAAGTTCTCGGTATCTTCGTTAGTGAGATTTACAAGAGTTTGAGAGAAGATAAAGAATAATCATAAAGGGAAAGCCGGGGCATATAGTTTGCTCCGACTTTTCTTTTACCACGCAGAACAGATTGGAAAAATCGGAAAGATCGGAAAGATAATCAATCTGATTTTTTAGGGGCATTTAATAGCATCGATATATTACCAACGGGAGGAATATCTTCTTCTATAAATGATTTATATTTCAAGTTTTTAGTTAAGTCAAAGTTGTACGGAATAAATGCTAACCGCTTTTCATTATCCGAAAATTCGTTTTGCGTTTCTACAAATAAATAACAGAGATTTTTTGCAAAATATTGTTTATAATACAGGCATTCCATTTGTGTATCGCTAAAAAAATTATCGGGAACGGCGGAAGTTTTTACAAATTTGCAAATTTCGTTTGTCGCAAACTTATCTCTTATTTCGATAACAGATAAAGGTACTCCGTCGGAATTTACAAAGTACCCGTTTGCAGACATATCGAGCATAATCCATTTGCCCAAATCAAAATCATATATTTCGACAACAACGTGATTATCGGTATCATATGGAGAGTAAGGCATTAGCCATACTCTACGGGCATAAATACCCAAAGCAAGGCAACACTCTTGCAAAATTTTTGATTTATTAAGACAATTTATCCCGTTATCGGGCTTATCAAGACAATACTCCAACAAATCCATTGCGTTACAATTGACGTCATTTTGAAAATCGCTTTTATGATTGATTCGCGGAGCGAAAAAAGACAAAAGATTTTTTGCTCTTTCAAAATCTTTGCCTCGTTTTGCAAGTTTTTCCAACTCGTATTTTTCTTTCAGCGTGTAAAACTGCGGACAATCAAAATTATAGTTGATTTTTCCGTTTATTCCACTTGCAAAATTACAATTATTAAATATGATACCTTTATAAATGTTCAATAATTCTTCCCAATACTCTTTTAATTCGATATTTGTCATAAATACTCCAAGAAAATTTTTTCATCAATATGATAGCAAAAATTACATTTATTTTCAAACGACACCATTGTGGATGAATATGAGTGTTTTTTTGTTATGTATATTATAAATCAAACCTTATAATATTACCTCGACTATTCGATGCTTTTCATAAACTCGTCCATTATAACATTGTAATTTGAACTGAAAACGCCGTCAAAATTATAGTTAATGCAACAGTTTAGGACGTTATTAAACCCATATTTTTTTATCAAATAATAGGTAAAGGCATAAGCCTCGGGATATGTTAAAACGTTTCCGTCTTTACTTGTACAAGAATATATTTTACATATCGCATTCGTTGCATACGGAAATGTAATTCGCGATTTATAACTGCTATCTTTTAAGGTGATTTCTCCGATACATTTTTCAATGAGTGCAAAATCAAATTCAGACAAAGTGTCGAATTTACCGCCGTTATTCCGGTAACGAGTATTGACCGTGTTTACAAAATCGGCAATGCCACCTGTTAATGTTTTATCCGTAAATGACAGATAAAACCGATTATTTATATCAGAAATATGTTTGGAAACATACCGAGATAAATACTCCGCTACGCCTTCGCCTATCCACGCTTCGTCGGTGGGGTTATTTTTTAATGTAACGGCGTGAATTGTTTCGTGTACGTATTCGCTTGGGTTAAGCAAGTATATTTTACGATTATTAACATCACAGCACGTTTTAATTTCACTGTCGGAGATAAAATATTCGAGACTATCGGAATACCTTTGATTTACAAAATCGTAACTGTCGGGAGCGTTACTTTTTATATAATTCAAGATTTTGGCACATTCTGCATTACCTGCCGACAAATGATATAAAACTCTTTCAGGAGTATCAAAACTTGCGGTTTTTCGTTTGGCAGAAAACGCATCGAGATTGTAAACACGATTTTCCGTACTGATTACAAGCGGATAAGACAAAAATTTCTGACTGTATATCGCTTCGTCAAGCCACGACAAATCAAAAGGTATAGTAAACTTGTGATTTACACCTAAAAATGAAAGGTATTCGGTTCTGTAATCCGTCAGGTTTGCATTTATAAAATTTTTATATCCGTATGTACTTATAACGAAATCGCTGAAAGAATACGCCGTTTTTATTGCATTATCCGTATTATCATTAAAATCGTCGATAAAGTAAGCCGAAAATAGTGTTAATTCTAAATCTTTATCGTTTGCGTAATGTTCTTTAATTTCTTCATTGCTGTATTCACAATTAAAGGCGTGGGCATATGCTCCGTATTGTTTCCAATACTCGGTTGATTGAATATAAGCACCTACAAAAGACTTTCTGTAATCGCCATTTTTTACAGCACTTTCATTGCAGATTAAAACATCATTTTGATATACGGCTTTATCGTTTCCTAAAATATATTCGTCTGCAATAATATAACATTTAATTTGCGTGCCCAAGTTGAATACACTTGTAAGTGTAAAATAATCGTCTTGCATTAAATTCATCAAATCGCTGATTTCGTCTTTTGAATTGCTTACACTGTTTTCAACGTGCAATTCTATGTTTTTATCTTTTAATATATTGCAAGTAGTGTTTTTGTAATCCGGAATATACTCTTGCACATTTGTTTTGTAACTTTTATCATTGCTGCACGCCGAAAAAACTATCAGGCAAAACAAAAGAGATAAACATATAATCCAAATAAGTCTTTTTCTCATAAAATGCCCTCACAATAACAGCTATAGTTGTTTTCTTTATTATACACGATTTTACTGTTAAATTCAAGTAAAACTTACGTTAATAACGAATTGCCTGTTTCTATCAGAAAAAGAATGCTATTAAAATAATTCTTTTGTAGTCCAGCCATTTGTGTATTAAACGCCAATAAGGGGATAAGCAAAATTCTATTATGAAAATTAGCATAAAGAATCAAATACGGTAGAGTAAATAAACTATGAAAATTTAAGTTACAAGAGCTTGAGAGAAGATAAAGAAGAATCATAAAGAGAAAGTCGGGGCATATAGTTTGTTCCGACTTTTCTTTTACCACGCAGAACAGATTGAAAAAATCGGAAAAATATGCTATAATATAAGAAACCGAAAGGGGTGAGAATTATGGCAAACGAAGCGCATAAAATCAAACTGCTTGTCTTATGGGATATTCTCTGTAAAAACACAGATGAGAACCACGCCTTAAATACCGACGAAATATCCGAGCTTCTTGCCTTGCGCGGACTGAATGTGTCACGCAAAATTCTCGTTCAGGATATAGCGACTTTGTGCGACAACGGTTATGAGGTTCTTTCCTACAAAAAGAAATATCATTACTATTATGTGGTGAATCGTTCGCTTGAAACGGCAGAAGTGGTTATGCTTGCGGACGTTATCAATGCGTCGAAACTTCCTGTTGCACAAAAGAAAGCACTTGTCGGCAGACTTGCGGAAACACTTTGTACTCACCAAGCGGAGAGCATTTCAAAGCACATTATTTCGCTTGATAAAGGCAGAAAGGGTAGCAGTTCGTTTATTTATAACGTGGACGCTATCGAATGTGCGATAAACGAGAACAAGCAAATATCGTTCTTTTACTTCAATTACGACGAAAAGCATAAAAAGGTTTATCGGAAGAACGGCAACCGTTATATCGTAAGCCCTGCGTTTATGGTATGGAACAAGGACAATTATTACTTGTTGTGTTTCTCGAAAGGACACGACGATATAGTTACATATCGGCTTGACAAGATGGAGAGCGTAAAAGTGGAAGAGCTTGAGCGCGAGGCACACCCCGAATACGAACTGTTCAACACGGAAGAATATCGGAAACAAGTATTTTCGATGTTTGGAGGTGAAAGTCAGAACGTTACATTGCTGTTTACGGCAAATATTTTGTCGGATATGTTTGACCGTTTCGGAGATGACATACGCATAAAGAAAGCAGACGAAGAAACCTATTCGGTTGACGTAACGGTGCAGATTTCAAAAACGTTCTTTGCGTGGATCGTCGGAACGCAGGGTAAAGTGAAAATCAAATCACCGCGAAAGGTGATTGATGAATTTAACGCCTTTGTTGCTAAAATAAAAGAGGAATACTGACAAGGGAACTGTCGTTTATGGAAGTAAAGATGAAAAGCAAAAGACAGCAAAAACTATACGACCATTATAAAACCGTTTTCGGGGAAGAACCGATTTTCAGCTTGAAACTGAAAAAGAATGTTTTGCCGAAAGATATGAAACCGATTACGACGCTCGTTTTCAAACCGACAGACGAAATGCCGTTTTGGAAACTGTGTACAATCGGCGCAAGCGATTACCTGATGCCCGAACGCGATATAGGTTGGGGAAGAAAGGCGAATCGCCGCAACGAATATATGATGTTGATTGCACCGGAAGTGGAGGTCAACGAGGATTCAACCGAGTGGCTTTTCTTAAATTCATTGCTTTGGTCTACCGCCGAATATGCTTTTAACGAACAGGATAATCTCACCGTTTCCGATACGGTAGATATGGGACTTGACGGGAAGTATTGCGGGACGGTACTCTTATTACCCGAAGTATTCAAATCGCCGAGTATT
>ULSH01035234.1_pt1 | contig 10756 bp, 9 predicted proteins | sample 1956151 | NCBI WGS metagenome assembly ULSH01 (sample SAMEA4835702, study PRJEB28245) | human gut metagenome | biome: gut microbiome; material: fecal sample | place: Denmark | collected 2008 | reverse complement strand
AATATTGTTATTCACTATTATTTTATTCATAATATTATTCCTTATCTATAATAGAAGCCTTTAATTATTAAATATTCCATAACCAAATTTATCTATTTTTTCTGCTAATGTTATATCCCCTGTTTCTACTATTTTACCATCTTTTAAAACATGTATATAATCTGGTTTTATATATTCTAATATCCTTGGATAATGTGTAATCATAAGAATACTTGTATCTTTATTTTCTTTTAAATAATTATTTATATTATCACATACTATTTTTAAACTATCAACATCAAGTCCTGAATCAAGTTCATCAAGAATAATAAGTTTTGGTTTTAACATTTTCATTTGAAGAATTTCATTTTTCTTTTTTTCTCCTCCAGAAAAGTTAGTATTTAATGATCTATGCATCATTTCTTTATTTAATTTTAAATCATTAAAGTCTTTTTCCATTTCTTTAATAAAATCATATAAACTAACTTGTTCTTCATTAATACTGTTAATAGCACTTCTTAAAAATTCACTATTAGTAACCCCTTCAATTTCTAAAGGGTTTTGAAATGCTAAAAAGATACCTAATCTTGCTCTTTCATCTGTTTCTAAAGAAAGTATACTTTTATTATTAAATAAAATATCTCCTTTTGTTACTTTATAATTAGTATTTCCCATGATTACTTTAGATAAAGTTGATTTACCAACACCATTTGGACCCATAATTACATGTATTTTATTATCTAATATATCTAAATTAAAGTTTTCTAAAACTATTTTATCTTTGATTTTAACTTCTAAATCTTTTATTTGCAACATAAAAATCACCACCATTATAATAACACTAAAAGTTATTTTTAACAAGAAATCTTACTATTTTAAATAAAAAAATAACCCTAAATGGTTATTTTTTAAATATTTTACTATTTTGCTTCTTCAGTTACTCTTGTTTCTCTTATTACAGTTACTTTAATTGTACCTGGATATTGCATTTCTTTTTCTATTTTTTCTTTTATTTCTCTAGCTATCTTATGACTTGTTAAATCATCAACTTCTTCAGGTTTAACAAGTATTCTAAGTTCACGACCTGCTTGAAGAGCATAACTTTTTTCTATACCTTTAATATCTAAAGTCATATTTTCAAGTTGTTCTAAACGTTTAATATAATTTTCTAATGAATCATTTCTAGCACCAGGTCTTGAAGCTGATAGTGCATCTGCAATTTGAACTAAAGTAGATATTACACTAGTTGATTCTGTATCTCCATGATGTGATGCGATAGCATTAATAACAACATCATTTTCTTTATATTTTTTAGCTATTTCTACTCCAATATCAACATGACTACCTTCAATTTCATGATCTATTGCTTTACCTATATCATGTAAAAGACCTGCTCTTTTAGCAAGTGAAACATTTTCTCCAAGTTCTGCTGCCATAACACCTGCTAAAGACGCTACTTCCATTGAATGTTGTAATGCATTTTGTCCGTAACTAGTTCTAAAATGTAATTTACCAATTATTTCAATTAATTCAGTAGGTACTCTTGTTATTCCAAGTTTAAATAATGCATCATTTCCATATTCAATAATTTTTTGTTTCATTTCTTTTACTGTTTTATCATATATTTCTTCAATTCTAGTTGGATGAATTCTTCCATCTTTTATTAAAGTTTCAATAGTAATTTTAGCTATTTCTCTTCTTAAAGGATCAAAACTAGATATTACAATAACTTCAGGAGTATCATCTATTATTAAATCAACTCCTGTTATTGATTCAATTGTCCTAATATTTCTTCCTTCCCTACCTATTATTCTTCCCTTCATTTCATTATTTGGAAGTTCAATAGTAGAAACAGTATGTTCATTAGCCATATCTTGTGAATATTTTTGCATTGAAGATACAAGTAATTCTTTAGCTTTTTTATCTACTACAAGTTTAGCTTCTTCTTCTTGTTCTTTAATATAAGATGTAATTTCCGTACTCATTTCTTCTTCAACTTTTTTCATAACTAATTCTTTGGCTTTTTCTTTATTAAGTCCACTTATTTTAGAAAGCATATCAATTTGTTCTTGTTTAATTTTTTCTATTTCTTCTTTATCATCTTGGATTTTATTAAGCTTTTCATTTAACTTATCTTCACGTTCATCTAATAATTGTTCTCTTTTTTGAAAAGTTTCATCACGTTTATCCATATTTTGTTCACGAAGTACAAGTCTATTTTCCATTTCTTTTACTTCATCTTTTTTTTCTTTTATTTCCTTTTCAAGTGTTTCTTTTAACTTATTTGATTCTTCTCTAGCTTCAAAAATTAAATCTTTCTTTATTCTTTCAGATTCTTTTTGTGCTTCTTCAATTAAATTTTTTGCTTTATCTTTTGCATTATTTTTCTTTATTAAATTTATAATAAAAACAATTCCTGCCCCGATAATTAATCCAACAATGACAAGTAAAATAGAAAGTAGTATATTATTTTCCATTTATAATTCCTCCATTTAACTGTCACTTAATTAACATAAGTTAATCTACTTTAATTGTAAAATTTTATTTAACTTATGTCAAGTAAAAATAATTTATTTAAAAATGCAAGAAAATAAAACCTTAATATTTATAAATGTTCGCTTGTTTATATTAGAAATATCTGATATATTAACTATTAGGAAATATTTAAGTTACTTAGTGTCTACCTCTTATCTTTATGAAAAGGAGGTTTGATAAAGTGAAAACAAAAACTTTTATCATAAATGTTTTGCGTTATATCTCTATCATTTTATTAATTATCACTGTACTGATAATTGTTATAAAAAAATGACACTTAGTTTAATTACGTTAAACTAAATGTCTTACACATTTTTTGGGTAGACATTAAGCATCTCAAAACTTAAATGTTTCCCTTTTTTATTATATTCAAGATTTCCTTGATAAATACATTATAACATAAATAAGCTTATTTATCAAATAATAATCATCTTAAATTAAATCATTTTTTCTAAATCATTTGGTACTTTATCATTTAGTATTGTATTAACTATTTTATCTTCTTTTTCTTTAGAAACATTTTTACCTGTTATTGAACTAATTTGTTTTATAACATCTCTTAAAGCTTCTTCATTTTTCATATTTCCATCTTGAAGTTTTGATGCTAAATCAAGTATTGTAGATTTTTCAACTCCTGTTTTATTTTCTATTTTTTTAAATAAATTATCACTTAATTTCATAAAACACCTCTATTTCATTATATGAAACAAAGGCGTTTTTGTTATAAATCATTTTTATTTTTAAATTCAATTATTATTGGTGTACCTTCTAAATCAAAGTTTTCTCTTAATTTATTTTCTAAATATCTTTGATAAGAAAAATGAACTAAAGTTTTATCGTTAACATGAAAAGTAAATTTTGGAGGTTTAATACCTGTTTGACATACATAAGTAATTCTAAGTCTTTTTCCTTTATATGATGGTGCAGGATTTAAATCATATGCTTCCATAATACAATTGTTAAGTAAACTTGTTTTTATTTCTTTAATAATATTTTCTTCTACTTTTTCAACTTGAGGCATAAGTGTATGAATTCTTGCTTTTGTTAAAGCACTTAAAAATACAACTGGAGCATAAGGAACAAATTGAAATTCATTTCTTATTTTTTTTGTAAAATCTTTAATATCATTATTTTTATCTTCTACTGTATCCCATTTATTAACAACAATTATTAAACCTTTTCCACTATCTTTTGCATAACCCGCGATATGTTTATCATGTTCAATAATACCTTCTTCTCTATTTATAACAAGTAAACAAATATCACTACGATCTATTGCTCTCATACTTCTAAGTAAACTATATTTTTCAATATTTTCATATACTTTACCTTTTTTTCGCATTCCAGCAGTATCAATTAAAATATAATCTTTTTTATTATAAGTAAAATTAACATCAACACTATCACGAGTTGTTCCCGCATGATTACTTACTATTACTCTATCTTCATTTAATAAGGCATTAACTAAACTACTTTTTCCTACATTAGGACGTCCTATAACGCATATTTTTGTTTTTATAAAATCTTCTTTTTCATTCTTTTTAAAACCTTCAATTATCTCATCAAGTAAATCTGCAATACCTAAATTTTGTTCAGCACTTATTTCAATATAATTATCAAATCCTAATTCATAAAAATCATATATATGATTTTTAGATGAACTACTGTCAGTTTTATTAATTGCTACGATAACTTCTTTTTGTGATTTTTTAAGCATATCACGAACAGCATAATCATTAGCAGTTAAACCTTCTTTACCATCAACAACAAAAATAATTTTATCTGCTTCAAGAATTCCAATTTCTACTTGAACCTTAATTTCATCATTAAATAATTCTTTACTAACATCTATACCTCCTGTATCAATAAGATTAAATTTACAATTTTTATATGTTGCTTCACCATAAATTCTATCTCTTGTTACACCTGGTGTATCTTCAATTATAGATATTTTTTTACCTACAAGTTTATTAAATAAAGTGCTTTTGCCTACATTAGGACGACCTACAATACAAACTGTTGGTGTTTTCATAAACCTCACCTCTTTTTTAACTTTCTAAATTATACCAAAAAAATATAAAAAAATAAAGTGTTTTGTCAAAATTACTATTTATTGCTATAATAGTATTGAAAGGAAAGAAGTTTATGGAAATAAAAGATTTATATAATTTAGATGAAACAATTGCAAAAAAATATTTAGAAAAATATACTTATCCATGGGAAGTACTTTCTAATATTAAAGATATTATAATAGAAATAGGAAATAATCTTGATACTTCTTACACAAAAATAGATGAAAATATTTGGATAGCAAATGATGCTAAAGTTGAGAAAAGTGCTTTAATAAAAGGACCATGTATTATTGGTCATAATACCGAAGTAAGACACTGTGCTTTTATAAGAGGTAATGCTTTAGTTGGGGATAATTGTGTTATTGGTAATTCTGTTGAACTTAAAAATGTTATTTTATTTAATAACGTTCAAACTCCTCATTATAATTATGTAGGAGATTCTATCTTAGGATACAAATCTCATATGGGGGCAGGAAGTATAACTTCTAATGTTAAACAAGATAAAAGTTTAGTAAAAATAAATAATTATGAAACAAATCTTAAAAAAGTTGGTGCTTTTGTTGGGGATTATGTTGAAGTTGGATGTAATTGTGTTTTAAATCCTGGGACAATAATAGGAAAAAACACACAAATATATCCTGTTTGTTCTGTAAGAGGAATAATTAGTGATAATTCAATTTATAAAGATAAAAATAATATAGTAAAGAAGGAATATTATGAGTAAATTATTTGGAACAGATGGTATAAGAGGAATAGCTAATGTTGAATTAACAACAAGCCTTGCTTTAAAGGTTGGAAAATCATGTGCAAAAGTTCTTAAAGATGAAAATAAAAAATTACATATATTAATAGGATGCGATACAAGAATATCATCAAGTATGATAGTATCTGCTATAGCATCAGGTTTAGCAGCAAATGGATGTGATGTTACAAATGTTGGAGTTGTGCCTACTCCATGTGTATCATACTTAGTAAAAAATAGTATATTTGATGCTGGGATTATGGTATCAGCTTCGCATAATTCATTTGAATTTAATGGAATAAAAATATTTGATAAAAACGGTTTAAAACTACCTGATTTAATTGAAGAAGAAATTGAAAAAGAAACTTATAAAGATGAAACGCCTTTAATTAAGTATGAAGAAATAGGAATAATTAAAGATGATTTTACTTTAAAAGATAAATATATTTCTTATTTAATTAATACAGGAAATAAAATAGATAACTTAAAAGTTGTTTTTGATCTTGCAAATGGTTCTAGTTCTGTTACTGCTCCTGAAATTTTTAATAAAGTATTAAAAAATCCTGTTTTTTTAAGTTCTAAACCAAATGGTATAAATATTAATGATAATTGTGGGTCTACCCATCTTGATAATTTAATAAAATATGTTAAGAAAAATAAATTTGATTTAGGTATTGCTTTTGATGGCGATGCTGACAGATGTTTATTTGTAGATGAAGATGGTAATATAATTGATGGTGATTATATTTTAGCTATTGTATCATTAAATCTTAAAAAGAAGAATAAACTTAAAAACAATACTTTAGTAGGAACGATATTATCAAATCTGGGATTAATTAAGTTTTGTAATGAAAATGATATTAATTTTAGTGCTACTAAAGTAGGAGATAGATATGTTTTAGAAGAAATGTTATTAAAAGATTATATAATTGGTGGCGAACAATCAGGTCATATTATTTTTAAAGAACTTGCTACTACTGGTGATGGTGAACTTACTGCTTTACAAATTTTAAATATAATTAATGAAGAAAATAAATCTTTAAAAGAATGTTCTAAAATAATGAAAAAATATCCTCAAGTATCAAAGAATATTAAAGTTAAAAATGAGGATAAAAAAGAATTATTTACTAATGATGAAATTAATAATATTATTAATAAATCTAAAGATATTTTAAAAGATACAGGTAGAATTATTGTAAGACCAAGTGGTACAGAACCTCTTGTTAGAGTTATGATAGAAGGTAATGATTTAACTTTAATAAATAATCTTTTAGAAGATATATCTTGTGTTATTGAAAATAAAATTGGTATAAAATAAAAAAAAGTTTATGAAAAAAACTTTTTTTATTTTGATGTAATACTAATTGGACCAATACCTCCAGTTAAAGATATATTTTTATTACCATTTCCAAAAGTATTATTATCAGTTATTTTTAAATTATTTATAGTTATATCTCCGATACCTTTTGTTAATTTTATTTTATAATCATCTATATTATCTAATAACTCTATATTTAATTGTCCTACTCCTGCTTCAATTACATTATTGTTTTTTAAGCTGGCACTTATATTACAATTGCCAACACCAACAACTAATGATAAATTAGATATATCACTGTTTTTAACATCTATTGTTCCTGCACCACCATTTATTGTTAATTTTTCATTAACTACAACATCATCTAAAGTTAAAGAACTTGCTTTTAATTGTAATGGAAGTGCATTTACATTTAATTTAGATATATTTATAATACCTCCATCACTTACAATATTTAAATTATTAAAACTATAATTTTTAGGAATAGTTATCTTTAAAGTTGAACTATTTTTAAATGAAAAATGATCTTTTTCTTTTATTTTTATTTTACTTTCTTCTTCAGTTAAAGAAATATATTTATTATTTGTTGATATAGTAAATTTATTTCCTTCTTCAATTATTAATTTTGCAGAATCTAATTTTATATCATAATTTTTGATGTTAGATATTATATCTAAATTATTATATGAGTCTTCTGTATCTTTTATATTATTAGTTGTATTAAATACAATATATATTGTTAATAATACTAAAACAACTACTATAATTAAAGAAATTAATTTTGTTCTTTTATTATTCATACTTTTTATCTTTCCTTATTCTTTATCATATAATTTAACATTTCTATAAATTCTTCTTTATTTATTTCAATTTGTTTATCATCACCATATTTACGATAAGTAACTGTATTATTTTCTTTTTCTTTATCTCCAATTACTAAGGTAAATGGTATTTTTTGCATTTGTGCTTCACGCATCTTATAACCTAGTTTTTCTTCTCTATCATCTAGTTTTACTCTTATATTGTTAGATAATAATAAATCATTTATTTCTTTAGCATATTCCAAATGATATGAATTATTTACTGGTATTACACATATTTGTGTTGGACTAAGCCATAAAGGAAGCGCTCCTTTTGTTTCTTCAAGAATAAATGCTGTAAATCTATCAAATGTTCCTAAAATAGCTCTATGAATAACAACTGGTATTTGTTTATTTCCTTCGCTATCAATATAACTTAAATCAAATCTTCTTGGAAGTAAAAAGTCAAGTTGACAAGTTGATAAAGTTACTTCTGGTCCAACAGCAGGTTTTACTTCGACATCTAATTTTGGTCCATAAAAAGCAGCTTCTCCTTTTGCTTCAGTATAACTACAACCATATTCATTTAATACTTCACGAAGTTTATTTTCAGCCTCATCCCACATTTTATCATCATCAAAATATTTTTCTTTATCTTCTTTATCTCTTAATGATAATCTAAATTTATAATTTTCAATTCCAAAATCATGATATACATCAAGAATTAATGATACTACTTTTTTAAATTCTTCCCCTATTTGATCTGGTCTTACAAAAAGGTGAGCATCATTTTGACACATACATCTAACTCTTTCTAATCCTTTAACTGCTCCGCTTGCTTCATATCTAAAATCTGTAGCAAATTCTCCAATTCTAATAGGAAGTTCACGATATGAATGTAAGTGATTAGCATAAATAAGCATATGATGTGGACAATTCATTGGTCTTAATACAAATTCTTCTTCATCTACTTTCATCATAGGAAACATATTTTCTTTATAATGATCCCAATGACCGCTTGTTTTATATAAATCAACTGTACCTACACATGGTGTATAAACATGTTGATAACCCAATTTTTGCTCTTTTTCATAAATATAATTTTCTAATTGTTTACGAATTAAAGCACCATTTGGAAGCCACATAGGCATTCCTTTTCCTACTAAATCATTAGACATAAAAATATCTAAATCTTTTCCTATTTTTCGATGATCTCTTTGTTTTCTTTCTTCAAGTTCATTTAAATATTCATTTAAATCTTCTTCTGTTTCAAAACATACCCCATATATTCTTTGAAGCATATGATTTTTAGAATCATTTTTCCAATAAGCTCCGCTTACTTTTAATAGTTTAAAATGTTTTAATTCTTTAACACTTTCAACATGTGGTCCACGACAAAGATCAGTAAAATCTCCCTGTGTATAACAAGAAATAATATTATTATCCTCATCCATTCTTTCAATTAAATCAATTTTATATGGATCATCTTTAAACTTTTCTAACGCTTCTTCTTTTGTTAATTCATGTCTTACTATTCTTTTACCATCTTTAGCTATTTTTTTCATTTCTTTTTCAATAACAGGTAAATCTTCTTCAGTTAATGTTTTACCATTTAGATCAATATCATAATAAAAACCTTCTTCAATGACTGGTCCTACCCAAAATTTAGCATCATTATATAAATGTTTTACAGCTTGTGCTAGTAAATGAGCACAAGAATGATTTAAAACACTTAATTTTTCATCTTCTTTAATATTCTTCATTTTCTTTCCTTCTTTCTTCAACTATTCTTTTTCTTCTTCTAACTTTTGATATTTTTCTTGCTGAAAACTCTTCATGTAAAACTCTACATGCTTTATACTTTCCATGTGTTTTTGAATCTCTATATAAGCGATATGCTTCGATAAGCTCATAAAAAGACATATTATCTAAATCATCAAAATTTGGTAAATCAACTTCTTTTTTAATTTCATCCTCAATATAATCTAATTCTTCAATATTTTCAAAATCTTCATAATTATTAAAGTTGTTTCTTCTTAATGGATTATAATATGGAATAATATTATTTTTAATATCTCTAACAAGTATCACTGTTCCATCACATACTAAATCATAATTTTTACATACATATTCAATTGAACATGTTTTTAAATATGGAAATATCCTTTTTATATCATAATGCGTGGCTTTAAAGACATTATGATTACATATGGCACAAAAATTATATAAAAAACTTGCCATAGGAATAACATTTAAATTATATTTTTTTATTATATTTTCTTTATTACACATAATTCCCCCATAAAAATAAAAACTCCTGCTTACAACAGGAGTGCATATAACACGGTACCATCCATGATTTTACTTAATTAACTATAACGCGTTTGACCGAAAATTATTAATTTCACTCAGTAGGTAGTAATTATTAAAAATTATATTAGTTCACATCAACCACTAACTTTCTTAAATAACTTATTTAATAATCTTGTCCTCATCATTGATTTACATATATAACATAACATTTTTTTTTAAATTAGTCAATTTAAAGTTTGAAAAAATATTGTTTAATGGTTTTATAAAAACATATTAACATATTTTATTACTTATTGTAGTATAAATTATGTAATTGACTAATTATATATATTCATCTATAGATAGCATTATGAAGAAATTTTCGAGGGATATATAAGTCTATCTAAAAAGCTCCTTAAGGGGCTTTTATTTTCTTCTGTTTATTCCTATTAATGTCATTTCATCTGTTAAATATTTAATTCTTTCAATTATTCTTCTTGCTTTAACTTTATCACTTGAAGATGTTGTTATACTTAAATGTTCTTCTAATTCTTTCATATTTAAATTAGATGTAAAAAATGTTGGTAAGTTTTCTTGCATTCTATATTGAAGAATTGTTCCAAGAATTTCATCCCTACCCCAAGTTGTTAAATTTTCTGCTCCGATATCATCAATTAACAATAATTTAGCATTTTTAACATAATTAAATCTTTCATTATAACTATTTTCGATATCATTAAAAGAAGACTTTAAAGTTCTTAAAAACTCTGGAAAATACACAATAACACTAGAAACATTTTGTTTAGCAAGTTCATTAAATAATGCACTTATTAAATATGTTTTACCACTTCCAAAACTACCAGTTAAATATAATGCTTTTAATCTATTTTTGTTATAATTTTTTATATAGTCATTAATATATTTTATAACTTCCACTCTTGATTTATCATCAACATATATATCTTTAATTCTAGCATTTTTTAATTCACTTGGTTCATTATATAGTTTTATATTATTT
>ULSH01040061.1_pt1 | contig 10802 bp, 9 predicted proteins | sample 1956151 | NCBI WGS metagenome assembly ULSH01 (sample SAMEA4835702, study PRJEB28245) | human gut metagenome | biome: gut microbiome; material: fecal sample | place: Denmark | collected 2008 | reverse complement strand
TGAAGCCGGAATATTTTCTCCAATCTCATTGGTTACTTTTATGATCTCACCTTTCTCTTCAGATATAGGAACGATTTCAATACGACCTGCATCTACTGCCGGAAAAGGCCTGTTTTTCATAATCAACTCTTGACAACTGCAACAAAACAAGACAAAAGCTATTAGTACATATTTACTTTTCATGCCTAAATTACAAAAAAAACAATTAAAAGGAACCATTTCAATTCATAAAGAAGACAAACATGCTTTCATTACCAAATCCAAAATGGCTTCCACATAAATCATAAAATCAATCAATTATACAAACATTCCGTTTTTGTTTCTTTTAATGTCCAAAACCATCCACTCCCCGATGAACTGGAACTGGATCCGGATCCAGAAGAAGAACTGGTCTGTGCCAAGGCAAATGTACTTAGACTATTAGTACCCATACCGTAATCATTCAGCGAATGCCGAAGATTCATTCCCACACCCAGCAACAGAGCGACTGCTCCACAAACTGATAAGATTTTTTTACCATTTAACATAACCTTAAAATTTTAATTGTCTATAAATGATTACTTCCATTCAACCTTTTTTCTAATACTTCTTTTGTGTATTTCTTCACCATCGTTGTGTTTTCCCACTTTTTTGTATAATGAAAAGTATATACTGACAAAAAGAAACAATAGAAGAAAAGAAAGACCAAAGCAGCTTTAAAATAAGATAATCGTTTTCTCAACCACCAAATTCCATTTGCTATAAGGAAAGCAATGCCAACATAACTCAAATACATATATCTATCGGCCACAATGGCATGACGAGACATATTAAAAAGATGTATTGAGAACAATAAGTTGACAAGAAACAGCAATACACCGAATACCAAATATCGATTATTCCGATAAGCTATGATCCACCCCATAAGAAACAATAGCACTACCGGATAAAGGTAATAGTGTAAGGGCGGTTCCTCCCCCAATACTATAGGAAATGGATAAAAGAAATTCAAATTAACGGGCAGCAAACTTTTAGTAATATATTCTACTAAGGCAAAACATCCAAAAAGTAAACGCTGATATAATGGGAAAATCATTTCATAAGGCCCTTTCCCTTGAGAAAGAACAGTAATAATTCCAAAAAAGAATGCCATAATGAGAAACGACATTTTCTCACTCCAGACCTCAAGATTTTTCATATTCCGGTTCGTAAACCAATCGACGATCAACAATGCCAGTGGAAAAGTAACAGCCTGTTCCTTTCCCCAAAAAGAACAAAGAAAGCACCCTATCGTTAATACATAATAAAAAATCTTTGATGTTCGTATATAACGTAAATAACAAAGTAGCCCCAAGAGATAGAAAAAAGCATATAACAACACTTTCAACGCACTGATCCAGGCAACAGCCTCCACGTTAATCGGATGGACTGCAAAAAGAAGCGTTGTAATAAAGTTTACATATAAAATTTGCTTTTCACTCACTCCTCCATGCACACGTAGAAGGGAAGAGATTAATTTCCAAACCAAACAGACACAACCGATATGCAACAACAAACTAAACATATGAAAATAAAAGGGATCATAGCCGAAACCGGCATATAACACCAAATAGCTCAAAAAGGCAAGCGGAGCATACTGCCCACCATAAAAATCAGTGAAGATATGCCACAAGTTATCGACAGTCCAACCTCTTTCCGTATAATGGCTGAACACCATCCATTGATCATCCCATCCCGTAAGGAAGCCGTTTTTTAATGTGGGATAATAAACCAATAGAGTGATTATCACCAAAAATGAACAGCTATACCTTGAATGAAAGATATCTAACTGCCAATTCTTTTTCATAATATAAAACAGTTTATTTTTCGTTCATCAACAGCAACCAATTTTTCACCAAAATATGAATTGATAAAAAACTTCATCTTAATTGCTTTTATTATTTAAATACGAAGTAGAACAAACTCTAACAGATATTAGATAATAAAAGGCCTTTCACATATTACAAATATAACATATATATTCATAAAAAGAAAAAAAATAATTAGTTTTATTGAGAAAAATATAATTTTGTTGCTATACAGTCCAATAATAGCTTGTCTTCCAGTCTTTTTCTAGAATGTTTCTCTATATCCGGAAAAGTTTGTGTCACGCCGCCCGTTACGATAAGCCGTTTCTCCCAAGAAAAGGGCAGGCAATACCGGCGGACATGGATATGGGCAAAACTACCCGTACATGCAATGCAGAGGGAGCAGGAGAGCCTTCACCACTATCGAAGAGAGAAACGGTCTCATGCCGGGCAACATGATAGGTCAACCGTATCTTGAAACCGCATTGCCTGCCAAGTTCCTTCAATATGACATTGCATCTACTGTTGCCTGGTACCGGAAATACATGACCGTCCTTGGACAGCCACTTGGACTTCTCTATGATGCGCTTGGGCACGTCCAGCAGGCGGATGTTGGACTCGGTGTTCGTCTTGCGCCGGCGGGTGATTTCTTCTTCGTACGCAGGAAATACTCGAAGTTGTTGAAAATGAATTCCCGGAATAAACTTATTTACATAACCATTGGCGATTTATATCATAAAAAAGCCTTTCACAGGCAAACGCTGTAAAAGGCCTTTTAGCTTGTGACCTGGGAGGGGCTCGAACCCTCGACCCAATGATTAAGAGTCATTTGCTCTACCAACTGAGCTACCAAGTCGATATTTGTCGGTTTTGTTTCTATTGAGTGACCTGGGAGGGGCTCGAACCCTCGACCCAATGATTAAGAGTCATTTGCTCTACCAACTGAGCTACCAAGTCATTCATGCTATCGTTGTTTCTCGATTGCGGGTGCAAAGATAAGAGTTTAATTTTTCTTCGCAAACTTTTTCCGCGTTTTTTACACAAAATTTTAATCAAATTCAAATATATCAGACGGTGTAGTCCGTTTCAGAGCATGCAGGGAAACATCCTTTCCAACCCGTACCCCTTCTTGAAACAGGCGGAAATCGACTGTCTTATAAGCAAGTTCGGGATGGTTATTGTCACGGCTCAGGTGACACAACCAGATATCTTTTAATTTGGGATCATAATGAGTTGCGAGGAATTCGGCAGCTTCACGGTTGCTCAAATGTCCGGTCGGGCTGGCTACGCGTTCCTTCAGAAAAGCAGGATACGTGCCGAATTGCAACATCTCCTCGTCATAATTGGCTTCTATGATCAGGTGGTTCGCCATGCCCATGTATTTACTTACCGTTTCGGTAATATGGCCGACATCCGTTGCCAACGTAAACTTATGATCTCCATATTCGATATAATAACCCACATTATCGGTACTATCATGCGGGACTTCGAAAGCAGTAATGCGGAAATCGCGGATCATAAAAGGCACTTCCTTTTCTATCACCTTACGCGAACTGACAAGCGTTTCCTCCACGTAGCGACTCTTGCTGATTCCTCGGTGGACGGCCTCTGTCGTATAAACAGGAATACAATGTTTCTCTCCCAGACAACCTACAGTCTTGATATGATCGGCATGATCGTGCGTGATCAGGACTGCAACAATTTTGGAGAAATCGATCGCTTTATCTTTCAACACCTTCTTTATGGTACGAATACCGATACCTGCATCAATCAACACGCCGAATTCGGGCGTTCCCAGATAATAGCAGTTTCCACTGCTTCCACTTGCTAAACTCAGAAATGATAGTTTCATTTTAATTTCCAATTCAGTCCTTAAGAGGAATTACGGGCGAAATGAGTCGGGGATCGTCACCTCCCCGATCAGCGAACAGTTCATGTGGTCCTTCACCTCTTCCGGCGTCAAGCCGTGGCCGAAAAGGAACATGAGCTTGGTAACAGCACTTTCGGTCGTACTGTCGAAACCGCTTATCACTCCCGCTTCCAACAATTTATGACCAGTCTCATACCGATGCATTTCTACACTTCCGGCACTACACTGGGTTACATTTACAATCACAATTCCCCGGCTCACCGCTTCTTTCAACATCGTCAGGAACCAATCGTAGCACGGTGCATTACCGCTTCCGAACGTTTCCATCACGACTCCCTTCAGTCCCGGTATGTTCAGGATGCTTTCCACCACCTGGGGAGAAATCCCCGGAAAAAGTTTCAGCACCGCAATATTCCGGTCCAAGAGATAATGCGGCTTCAACGGCTTTCTCGAAACAGGATGGTAAACCTGCCCGGTGTCATACTTTATATAGATACCGGCATGTGCCAGCGGCGGATAATTGTATGAACGGAAAGCATTGAAGTTGTCCGCATTGATCTTACTCGTACGGTTACCCCTCAACAAGTCATTTTCGAAAAAGATACAGACCTCCGGCACAACCGGGACACCGTTTTCCTTGGCTGCGGCGATCTCGATGGCGGTGATCAAGTTTTCTTTCCCGTCGGTCCGCAACATACCAATCGGCAATTGCGAACCGGTAAAGATGACCGGTTTACTTAAGTTTTCCAGCATAAAACTCAAAGCAGATGCCGTGAAAGACATCGTGTCCGTACCATGAAGCACGACAAAGCCGTCGTACAACTGGTAATTGTCTGCAATAATCTTTACGATCTTCATCCATGACTCCGGCCCCATCTCCGATGAATCCATAGCCGGATCAAACTGAATGGTCGAAACCGCATACCCCAACTTCTTCAGTTCCGGCATATTATCCTTCAAATGTTGGAAATTGAACGATTCCAACACGCCGGTTTCGGGATTTTCGATCATACCGATCGTTCCGCCGGTATAGATGAGCAGGATCGAGGCTTTCTCACTTTGAATGTTTACACTTGCTGTCATATCGCAAAGTTAATAATTTTATTCTTCTCCTTTTAATACAGGGACGCTTATATGATATTTTACTGCCACTATCCGTGAAACGAATATTCCGGTAGCAGCAATAAGCTGCGTCAGTGACGGCCCGATACCCATCTGTAAGCAAGCGTAATAAATAATGCCTCCGAACACGCATGCCAGCGCATAAATATCTTTTCGGAAAATCAGCGGAACCTCGTTAATCAGGATATCGCGGATCATACCGCCGAAAGCCCCCGTAATCGTCCCCATCACAATGGCCACCCACATCGGGAATCCGAATGTCAGCGCCTTCTCGATACCGACCACGCCGAACAGTCCCAGCCCTATCGCATCGAAAATAAAGAAAGTATTGTTCAAGCTAATCACATATTTCCTGAATATGATAACGAAGAGCAACGCCAGAGCCGATATGATGAGATAAGAGGCTTGTTCCATCCAAAAAGGGGTGGCATTGAGCAGGATATCGCGGATCGTACCGCCTCCTACCGCCGTAACCACACCGACAACATAGGCCCCGAACCAGTCAAATTGTTTGGCAGAAGCCAAACGGATGCCGCTAATCGCAAAAGCGAATGTCCCGGTGTAATCGCAAAACGTAATAAAGTCTATCATTTTGATTTTTTCTGCAAAAATAAGTATTTCCTCGCAATGTTGCGGTTTTCTATAAAGATGACCTGATAATTATTTAAACCAAACGAACATCCGGTTGTTAATTATATATAAGTTTGCATTCAAAAAGGTGCTGATGACTATCTAATTAAGGGAAAAATGAAGAAATTTATACTAACCGGACTCATTTGTCTGTTTTCGTTCCCCTGGATACGGGGACAAGAATATATACCTCAAATTACACATCGTCATTATACAAGTGACTCAACCCTACTCCAACCCCGCCGCCCTTGGAAAGCGGCACTCGAAACATTCGGACTCAATATGCTCGTCTGGAGCTTCGACCGATATATCGTAAAAGAGGATTGGGCTTATATCAACGGGCATACGATCAAAAGCAATTTCAAAAAAGGCCCGGTATGGGACACCGACCAGTTCACAACAAACCTTTTCTCCCACCCTTATCACGGTTCACTCTATTTCAACGCAGCTCGCAGCAACGGTATGAACTTCTGGCAATCCGCCCCGTTTGCAGCCGGCGGCAGTCTGATGTGGGAGTTCTTTATGGAGAATGAACCGCCTTCGATCAACGACATGCTGGCGACAACGTTCGGAGGAATCGAATTGGGTGAAATCACCTATCGGCTGTCCGACCTGTTCATAGACAACCGTTCGTCGGGAGCCGAACGTGTGGGGCGCGAGGTGTTGGCAGGCGTCTTGTCACCGGTCCGCGCTCTCAACCGTATCATTTCGGGGGAAGCCTGGCGACACAGTTCTTCAAAAGGACGAACCTACTCTTCCGTTCCCGTCAATTTTATCGTCACGATGGGACCTCGTTTCCTCGCAGAACAAGAAGGTTCGAAACGGGGAACGACCAGTCTGAACATTAATTTCCGCATCGACTACGGGAATCCTTTCAACGATGATTTTTATTCTCCCTATGAATGGTTCCGCTTCAACTTCGGAATGGATTTGTTCTCTGCCCAGCCGGTGGTCAGCCAGGTCAATGCCATCGGAGCCTTATGGGGAAAAACTGTTTGGACGAAAGGGCCGCGTTCCCTTTCCGCCGGATTATTCCAACATTTCGACTTCTATAACTCGGAGCTCCGCGACGGAAGCGACCTGACCGTTCCTCCTTACCGCATCGCAGCACCGGCAGCAGGAGGAGGAGGCCTTATCTATTACAAGCAGGCCACATCGGGAGACAAGACGGATATTTACGCCGAACTGTATGCAAACGGCGTCGCTTTGGGAGCCAGCCTTTCGGATTATATGCTGCTTGGCGAACGGGATTATAACTTAGGAAGCGGCTACAGCACCAAGGCCGGTGCAGGCATCATCTACAACAGACGATTGGCTTTCCTGCTCAACATGGAAAACTATCATATCTTTACCTGGAAAGGATATGATCCGGAGATCGACTGGTCACAGGCAGATCCCGGAACCCTGAACATTCAAGGCGATGCAGGAAACGCGCGCCTGACCATCTTCTCGATGAAACTGGCTTATTTATTAATGGACAAGTGGAACATCACCCTGACAAACCGCTATTTCTCACGACGGACGAACTACCGGTATTACCCCCGGGTAGATTATTCCACTTACGACCTGATGCTCGGGCTAGGGATACGGATTTAATTCTTACGCTCCAACTCGTTCAGATTTTCCATTTTCTTGCGTTGCAGAAACTCGTAGATACCTTCGAGATGTTCCGTCACTTTCTTGTTTCCGAATTCATAAACTTTGGTCACAAGACCGTCCAGGAAGTCTCGGTCATGCGAAACGACGATCAGCGTCCCGTCAAAGTCCATCAAGGCTTGTTTCAGGATATCTTTCGTCTTCATATCCAGATGGTTCGTCGGCTCGTCAAGAATCAGCAGATTGACGGGTTCCAGCAATAGTTTAATCATTGCCAAGCGGGTACGTTCGCCACCGGAGAGCACCTTTACCTTTTTTGCAGAATTCTCGCCCCCGAACATGAAAGCCCCCAACAAATCCTTTATTTTGTTGCGGATATCCCCTTTTGCGACATCGTCTATCGTTTGGAACACTGTCAGGTTTTCATCCAAAAGGGAAGCCTGGTTCTGCGCAAAATAGCCGATCATCACGTTATGCCCGATCGTCAACGTGCCGTCATGCTCGAGTTCTTTCATGATACATTTTACCAGCGTAGATTTACCTTCGCCATTCTTTCCGACAAAAGCGATCTTGTCACCCCGCTCGATCGTCAGATTGGCATTACGGAAAACAGTATGGTCTCCATACGATTTAGACACATTCTCGATCGTCACCGGATAAGAACCCGAACGGGGCGAAGGCGGGAACTTCAGGCGCAGAGCGGAAGTGTCTTCTTCATCGACTTCCAGTATTTCCAGCTTTTCAAGCATCTTCACGCGGCTCTGCACTTGCAAAGTTTTGGAATAAGTGCCTTTGAAACGCTCGATAAAGTCCTTCGTTTCAGCAATAAACTTCTGTTGCTCGTCGTATGCCTTCTGTTGCTGCTCGCGGCGTTCCTTGCGCAGCTGCAGATATTGGCTGTAATTGACTTTATAGTCATAGATACGCCCCATCGTAACTTCGATCGTGCGAGTCGTGATATGATCCACAAAAGCCCGATCGTGACTGATCACTACGACCGCTTGCCCGTTATCGATCAGAAAATCTTCCAACCACTGGATGGACTCGATATCGAGGTGGTTGGTCGGCTCGTCCAGCAAAAGCACATCCGGTTTCTTCAGCAACAGTTTTGCCAATTCGATACGCATACGCCAACCACCGCTGAACTCGCTTGTCTGACGGTTAAAGTCTTCACGGGTGAAACCAAGCCCTAACAGAGTCTTCTCTATATCGGCGTCATAATTAATTTCCTCTATGGAATAGAATTTCTCGCTCAATGTCGATACGCGTTCGATCAGTTCCATATAGCTATCCGATTCATAATCGGTGCGTGTCTCCAATTCTTTGTTGAGAGCAGCGATCTCCGCTTCCATCTCGTGCAGATGAACGAAAGCCTGAGCAGTCTCTTCAAACACCGTACGGCCATCTTCCGTCATCAAATGCTGCGGAAGATATGCGATAACGGTATCTTTCGGAGCAGATACTTTCCCACGAGTCGGTTCACGCACACCCGCCAATATCTTCAGCAAGGTAGATTTACCCGCCCCGTTCTTTCCCATCAAGGCAATCCGGTCCTTCTCGTTAATGACAAAAGATATATCCGAAAATAATGCGCTACCGCCAAACTCTACTGTTAGTCCGTCTACTGAAATCATATAATATATAAATGTATTGCTTTTATAAAACGAGCGGCAAAGGTAAGAAATAAATAGGTACGATAATAATTGAATTAGAAGCGGTAGCAGTTTCGTTTTAAACGAATACCTTTTTTAAAAGAATAACAACAAATCCTTTTACCCAAAAACGTCAGTCCAAATCTTTCTCATGCAACCAAGCGGAAAGCAAATCTGCCACTTCAATATTATTCAAATCCGAGAAAGGGAAATGTGTGTTACCGTGCAATCCGGCTTCCGGCAGATGGACAACCGTGACATTTCCCCCCAGTTCGTTCAACATTTGTGCCCATTTGCGCATCAGATATAAACGCCGCGTCCACTCGTATAACTCTGGTTGTTCGTCCGTTTCCGGCAGATTGTCTCCGTAATATACGACAATCGGTATTTTAGTGTACTCCATAAAATCAGACATAGGGACTTCAACCCCTTCCGTTTTCCTGGATAGTGTCAGAATCTTTCCCTCCTCCGGAACTTGTCCTTCGGGAAAAGGGACTCCCCCACCCGGTTCATAGGATACGATTCCCTTGATATTCTTTGTCTTCAACAACGTTCTCCATCCGACAGGACCACCTTGAGAATGCGTGACGAAAACTGCTGGCCCTATCTTGTCGAACAAAGCTGCGTATGCATCAGAATAGACTTCAAAATCAACAGACCCGACAGTCGGTGTCATCTGCCGGAAATACTGATCGAGAGCATCTTTGTCACGACTGAACTGCACCCCGTCGAAAAAATCAGGCCAAATACCGAGACGAAAACGGTTGAACCAGATCTCTTCATCAAAAACGGGCGACAAAGTAACTGTCTCCGTTCCCCTCCCGGCATTCCCCCGACGAGGCTGATCGACAAGATACGTGGAGAATCCCCGACGCAAAAAGATATTCTGGAATCCCTCGCGCCCGTCAGGTGTCGTCTCCCACGTTTTGGAGAATTGTCCTACTCCGTGAGCAAAAACGAGTGGATATTTTTGTGCATCAACCGGCTTCTGATAAAACACGTATGCATGGTCGCCATGATAAGTACGTCCCAATGAATCGGTCAGTACCGTACCGCCAACGGCAAAACTGCCCTGTTCGACAATCTTCAATACTGAACTACGGGAACATGCAGCCAACAAAAGCAACACACTCAAACCTAATGCAATCAGATTTTTCATTCCTATACTTGTAATTATTTCTGAACTTTAGATTCCTGCAAAGCATCATAACGACTGCCGATAACCGGAATGGCAGCAACAGCCTCCTCCAATTCTCTCATTTCGCTCTCCGTGAAACGAATTTCTGCCGCCCGCAGATTTTCTTCCAAATGGGAAAGTTTTGTCGTTCCGGGAATCGGTACGATAAACGGCTTCTTATTCATCAGCCATGCCAAGGCAACTTGAGCCGGAGTGATTCCTCTCGTTCTACCAAACACGTTAAGTACTTCCACGATACGCATATTGGCACGAATAGCATCGGGTTGAAAACGCGGTAAAGTCTGACGATTGTCATTCGCCGCTTCGAATCGCGTATATTCATTGATCATGCCACCCAAGAATCCCCGGTTGAGAGGACTGTACGGAACAAAGCCGATACCCAGCTCCTCACAGACCGGCAATACATTCTCTTCTACATTGCGGTGCATAAAATGGTATTCACTTTGTATGGCCGTAACAGGGCAGACCGCATGCGCACGGCGAATTGTTTCGGCATTCACTTCGCAAAGTCCGAAATGCAATACCTTTCCTTCCCGAATCAGTTCTTTGACAGTATCAGCAACTACTTCGACAGATGTATTCGGGTCAATACGGTGCTGATAAAAGATACCAAGCGTTTCGACACCAAGATTGCGTAAAGAATTTTCACAAACCCGGCGGATATTGGCCGGAGTACTATCCTCCTCCGTCTTGATCTGCACGCCATTTACAAATTTATGCCCGAATTTAGAGGAAACGAACACACGCCCCTCATAACCTTTCAAAGCCTCCCCCACTAGTTTCTCGTTCTTATGATAGCCATAGCTTTCAGCAGTATCGAAAAGTGTTACGCCACGTTCTATCGCTTCACGTATCAAGGCAATCGCCTGCTCTTTACCTGGATGCTGACTGCGATGATGGTTCAATCC
>ULSH01017166.1_pt1 | contig 10857 bp, 14 predicted proteins | sample 1956151 | NCBI WGS metagenome assembly ULSH01 (sample SAMEA4835702, study PRJEB28245) | human gut metagenome | biome: gut microbiome; material: fecal sample | place: Denmark | collected 2008 | reverse complement strand
CCACTTCGGGGGCAGCCTCAGGACCGCTGACAACGGTTGCGCCAACTTCCAAGCCGTTGGGTGCAATGATATAAGTTTTCACACCGTCAACGTAGTAAAGCAGAGCGATGCGGGCCGATCTGTTGGGATCGTACTCGATGCTCTTTACCACGGCGGGTACACCGTCTTTGTTTCTCTTAAAGTCAATGATACGGTATTTACGTTTGTGGCCTCCACCCAGGTAACGGTTGGTGAGATGGCCCTCGGCGTTGCGACCGCCGGTCGATTTTTTACCGACTGTAAGAGATTTTTCTGGCGTAGTAGCAGTGATTGTACCTTTGAATACGCCAATAACTTTGTGTCTCTGCCCCGGTGTAGTGGGCTTGAATTTTCTTACTGCCATTATTGTTTATTACAAGTTGCTATAAAAGTCAATGGTTTGGCCCTCGCCGATGGTGACGAAAGCTTTCTTGTAGGAAGCGGTCTTGCCGCGAAGCAGGCCGCTCTTTGTCCAACGTGATTTGTTTTTGCCGCGCACCACTGCGGTGTTGACTGCAACAACCTTTACGCCATAAAGCTGCTCTACCAGAGATTTGATCTGATATTTGTTGGCATCCGGAGAAACGCGGAATGTATAGCGGTTAAGCTTGTCTGTGAGCTTTGTGGCCTTTTCGGTAACGATCGGTTTGATTGTTATGTCCATTTTGGTTATCTCCTATCGGTTAAAGGTTGTTAATCACTTCAAGGCTATCCTCTGTGATGACGATAGCATTGGAGTGCATGATTGCATACGTATTAATATCCTTCGCGGTAATGATTTGCACGTTGGGGATATTACGAGCCGACAAATTTACGTTATTATCGCGACTTGCTAAAACCAAAAGCATCTTTTTGCCTTCTGCTTCAAGATTTTTAGCAATTTTTACGAAATCTTTAGTCTTCGGAGCCTCCAAAGTGAAGTTTTCAACGATTTTGATCTGGTCGTCCTGAACCTTGTAGGTCAGAGCCGACTTGCGTGCGAGTTGCTTAACTTTCTTATTCAACTTGAAGCGATAGTCGCGGGGACGGGGACCGAACACACGGCCACCACCTACGAGAACAGGCGAGTTGATGTCACCGATACGCGCACCGCCGCCGCCTTTCTGTTTGTGGAGCTTGCGGGTTGAGCCGGATATTTCGCTGCGCTCTTTTGATTTGTGGGTACCCTGACGCTGGTTTGCCAGATACTGCTTCACATCGAGATATACGGCGTGCTCGTTGGCATCCACGGCAAATACCTGATCGTTCAACTGAGCCTTGCGACCGGTATCTTCTCCTTTTATGTTATAAATTGCGAGTTCCATTATTTCTCAACTATTACGATTGAACCTTTACATCCGGGAATTGAACCCTTGATCAACAAAAGATTGTGCTCGGGAATAACCTTGAGCACCTGAAGGTTTTGCACGGTCACGCGCTCGTTACCCATCTGGCCACCCATGCGCATGCCCTTGAACACCTTTGCGGGGTAGGAGCAGGCACCGATTGAACCGGGTTTGCGCTGGCGGTTGTGCTGACCGTGGGTTGACTGGCCTACGCCACCGAAACCATGACGTTTTACAACGCCCTGATAACCCTTACCTTTCGACGTTCCCTGGATATCGACGAAATCAGCTTCATTAAAGAGGGCGTCAACTGTGATGGTGTCGCCCGGCTTATGCTCGCCTTCAAAACCCTTGAACTCGGCCAAGTGGCGCTGGGGAGCTACTCCGGCTTTTGCAAAGTGACCGGCCATAGGCTTGGTCGTGTGCTTCTCCTTTTTCTGCTCGAAGCCGAGCTGAAGAGCATCATAGCCGTCGGTAGCCGATGTCTTGACCTGAGTAACTACGCAGGGACCTACTTCGATAACAGTGCACGGCACGTTTTTGCCGTCGGCACTGAAAACGGATGTCATTCCGATTTTCTTTCCTAATAATCCTGGCATTTCTCTAAGTTTTAAATTTTGTTTTGACTTTGATTGTGTTTCTTAAATTCTTACGTGCTGTGGATCAGACCTTGATTTCAACATCGACGCCGCTGGGCAATTCGAGCTTCATGAGAGCGTCAACGGTCTTGGCGGTCGAGTTGTAGATGTCGATGAGACGTTTGAAGCTCGACAGCTGGAATTGTTCACGTGACTTTTTATTGACGAAGGTTGAGCGATTGACTGTGAAGATGCGCTTGTGAGTGGGCAGAGGAATCGGACCGCTGATGACAGCGCCGGTGCTCTTTACAGTCTTCACAATCTTCTCGGCTGACTTGTCCACCAAGTCATGATCGTAAGATTTAAGCTTGATTCTGATTTTTTGGCTCATATTGTGGTTGAATGAAAGTTATTTTATTTCAGTAAGTCAACGCGGCCCTGACATTCGGTCAGCACGTTGCGTGCGATCGAATTGCTGACTTCGGCGTAGTGGCTGAAGGTCATTGTCGAGGTTGCACGGCCCGAGGTGATGGTACGGAGTGCGGTCACGTAACCGAACATTTCTGCAAGAGGAGCCTGGGCTTTAACGACACGTGCGCCTGAACGGCTGGTTTCCATACCCTCTACCTGACCGCGACGCTTGTTAAGGTCGCTGATTACGTCACCCATGCTTTCTTCTGGAGTAACGACTTCGATCTTCATGATAGGCTCGAGAAGAACGGGATTAGCTTTCTCTGAAGCTTTCTTGAAGGCCTGGATGGCGCAGAGCTCGAATGAAAGCTGATCGGAGTCAACCGGGTGGAACGAACCGTCGATAACGGTAACCTTAAGTTTTTCCACAGGATAACCTGCGAGCACACCGTTTTTCATTGCGGTGGTGAAACCTTTCTGGATCGAGGGGATGAACTCCTTGGGGATGTTACCGCCCTTGACCTCGTCGATGAACTGAAGGTTGCCTTCGAATCCTTCGTCAGCCGGTTCAACACGCACGATGATATCGGCGAACTTACCGCGACCACCGGTCTGCTTCTTGAACACCTCGCGGAGCTCTACGGGAGCTGTGATGGCTTCCTTGTAGCTTACCTGAGGACGGCCCTGGTTACATTCAACCTTGAACTCACGCTTCAGACGGTCGATAATGATGTCGAGGTGAAGCTCACCCATACCGGAGATAACGGTCTGGCCGGTTTCCTCGTTGGTCTGTACGCGGAATGTCGGGTCTTCTTCTGCAAGTTTCTGCAGACCCACGCCGAGCTTGTCAAGGTCTTTCTGAGTCTTGGGCTCTACTGCGATACCGATCACGGGATCGGGGAAGTCCATGGCCTCAAGAACGATGGGAGCGTTTTCGGCACAGAGAGTGTCACCTGTGCGGATATCCTTGAAGCCTACGCCTGCGCCTATATCGCCGCAACCGATCGCTTCCATAGGATTCTGCTTGTTGGAGTGCATCTGGAACAGACGTGAAACGCGTTCCTTCTTGCCTGAACGGGCATTGAGGATGTAGCTTCCGGCTTCCACATTTCCGGAATAGACACGGAAGAATGTCAGACGGCCGACATAGGGGTCGGTTGCGATCTTGAACGCGAGGGCGCACATGGGCGATTCAGGCAGCGGTTCACGAACCTCGACCTGATCGGGATTGTCAGGATTATGACCTTCGATGGCGCCGGCGTCAACAGGGCTGGGCAGATATGCGCAGACATTGTTGAGCAGCGGCTGAACGCCTTTGTTCTTGAAAGAGGAACCGCAAGTCATCGGCACGATGCCCATGGCGATTGTAGCCTTGCGTATGGCAACGCGGATCTCTTCTTCGGTTATGGTCGAAGGATCATCGAAATATTTTTCCATGATAGCGTCGTCGAACTCGGCGATTTTCTCAAGCATCTTGTCGCGCCACTCTTCGGCCTCGGCAACGAGATTTTCAGGGATATCCTCTACATCGTAGTCGGCGCCCATCGATTCGTCATGCCAGAAAATAGCTTTCATCGTGATGAGGTCAACGATACCCTTGAATGTTTCTTCCGCGCCGATAGGAATCTGGATAGGACAGGGATTTGCGCCGAGCACATCCTTGATCTGGCGTACAACCTCGAAGAAGTTGGCACCCGAACGGTCCATCTTGTTCACATAACCGATACGGGGAACATTGTATTTGTCAGCCTGACGCCAAACGGTCTCTGACTGAGGCTCAACACCGCCCACAGCGCAGAATGTAGCGACAGCGCCGTCGAGCACACGCAGAGAGCGCTCTACCTCGACGGTAAAGTCCACGTGCCCCGGAGTGTCGATAAGGTTGATCTTGTATTTGTTGCCGTCATAGTTCCAGAAAGCGGTAGTGGCGGCCGAAGTGATGGTGATACCACGCTCCTGCTCCTGCTCCATCCAGTCCATGGTAGCGGCGCCGTCGTGAACCTCACCTATTTTGTGAGTCAGACCCGTATAAAACAATATGCGCTCCGATGTGGTGGTCTTACCGGCATCGATATGAGCCATAATACCTATATTACGGGTAAATTTAAGTAGTTCGTCTGCTTTAGACATTGTTGTTCTTTGGAATAAAAATCAATGAAAAACTTTAATTGGAATTTAGAAACGGAAGTGAGCGAACGCACGGTTGGCCTCGGCCATCTTGTGCATGTCTTCCTTGCGCTTGAACGCACCGCCCTGATCGTTATAGGCATCCACGATTTCGGCAGCCAGCTTGTCAGCCATGGTCTTGCCGCCACGTTTGCGGGCATAGAGGATGAGGTTTTTCATCGATATCGACTCCTTGCGGTCAGGACGGATTTCAGTAGGCACCTGGAAGGTGGCACCGCCTACGCGACGTGATTTGACCTCGACCTGAGGAGTTACATTTTCAAGGGCTTTTTTCCAGATTTCAAGAGCGGTCTTCTCTTCGTTGGGAAGTTTTGACTTCACGGTTTCAAGAGCGCTGTAGAAAATGGTGTAAGCGGTGTTCTTCTTGCCGTCATACATCAGGTGATTGACGAACTTGGAAACTCTTACATCGTTGAAAACGGGATCGGGTAAAACGACCCGCTTCTTAGGTTTTGCCTTTCTCATTTTGTGTTTTGAGCGATTTTTTTATCGTTTTTTGTTTGCTTGGTTGCTGCTTCTTTCATCTTCAACGCCGGCCCTCCGGCCCGGTCGTTTACTCAACCGTCGATTATGTTTCGAATTAGCCTTCCAATAAATCAAAAAGCGAAGATTCTGTTTACTTCAGTTACTTTTCTCTTTATCCGGACGCTTTGTTTTAAGCCCTGCACCCGGTGGGGCTGTAAGATTTTAGACGTTTGGATTACGATTACTTCTTGGCGGCTTTCGGACGCTTTGCACCGTATTTCGAACGACGCTGTGTGCGGTCCTTCACGCCACTGGTATCAAGAGTACCGCGGACAATGTGATAACGTACACCGGGGAGGTCTTTTACACGACCGCCGCGCACGAGCACAATAGAGTGTTCCTGCAGGTTGTGACCTTCACCGGGAATGTAAGAGTTGACTTCCTTACCGTTGGTGAGGCGCACACGAGCCACCTTACGCATTGCCGAGTTAGGCTTTTTGGGAGTGGTGGTATAAACACGCACACAAACGCCACGGCGCTGCGGGCATGAATCCAGTGCAGGTGACTTACTCTTGTCCTCGAGAGCCACACGTCCTTTTCTTACCAATTGCTGAATTGTAGGCATCTTAGTTCTTTTTGTTTACTTAATTCGATTAATTTTTATATTTCTTTTCGTTTTATCCTTTTGTCAAGGCGCTCTTTCAGCACATATCTGTAGCCAACCATCACTCTATCCCTCAGGGATTTAGCCTCCGGTCAGCTCCTTCTCATGCTTAAAAGCGTTGCAAAATTACAAACTAATTTCCTAACTGCCAAATATTTTCGCTCTTTTCTGCATCTTTTCTTCAACGGTTATTCACAATGTCTGCCGGAGGTTACGGAACGACAACATCACCCTTCGCTCAATAGAAAAAAATCACGTTATTGTTTCTTGCGGTTCTCTTCCATAAAAGAGGCCGAGCCTTTCCGGTTCTGATCATTTCCAGATGAGCACAATGGCCCCGAGCGTTATCAGCAAACCGCCTGCAATGACTTTCGGAGTGAGCGGCTCTTTCAGGATAAGGAAAGAGAGCAGGATGGTGAATACCACACTCATCTTGTCAAGCGGCGCCACCTTCGACGCCTCACCGATCTGAAGCGCCTTGAAATAGAACAGCCAGGAGAGCCCTGTAGCTATGCCTGACAGGATGAGGAATATCCACGTGCAGGCGCCTATTGTTTTTAAAGACTGCATTTTGCCGCTCATCAACACTATCCCCCATGTCAGGGCGAGCACTATGGCCGTCCTTATGGCGGTTGCGAGATCGGAGTCGATGTTTCTTACCCCGAGTTTGGCGAATATGGTTGTAAATGCGGCGAACAGCGCTGAAAGAAGAGCATATAATTTCCACATGGTTCTATAGGTTTGTTCTTATTGTGAATCTATGGCGGCTCCCGTCATGGGAATATTCTATAGCCCATCCGTGATAATCGCAGACGGCCTTGGCTATCGCCAGGCCGAGTCCGTTGCCGTTTTTGGCAAGGGAGCCGGCTCCGAAACGTCGGAACAGGTTCGCACCGTCGAGGCCTTTGCCGTCAGATGGATTGGTGACGGAAAAGCCCTCGTCGGAGAGCGCTTTTTCGTCTTCAATTATAGAAGTTTCATAAGAAGCGTTTTTATGCAAATTTACGGTCGAATTCTGAAGAAATTATGAATTGCGACGCTGAAATTCAAAATTTCAACAGAATCGTCCGATATTTTTGCGGGACAAACAGAATTATTAACCTACATGATGCTATTGTCTTTTCTTGAATCGATTGATACGGACATTCTTCTGGCCGTCAACGGATCTAATTCCCCGGCATTTGACTCGCTGATGTGGTGGATGAGCGACCGGTGGATATGGATTCCGCTCTATCTGCTGGCGGTGGCATCGCTCGTCCGGCGGCTCGGGTGGGCCAAAGGCATCGCTGTCATAGCGGCTGCCGCAACAGTGATTGCGCTGACCGACCAGACATGTTCTTCCATCATACGTCCGGCAGTAGCGAGATTGCGGCCGTCGAATCCCGACAATCCGATAAACATCGGCCTGCACTTAGTCAACGGCTATCGGGGTGGGAGCTACGGATTCCCCTCATGCCATGCGGCAAACTCTTTCGCTTTCGCGCTTTTCATTTCGTTGATCCTCAGAAACCGATATATCGCTATATCATTGATCGCATGGACAGTGCTTGTGTCCTATTCCCGCATCTATCTGGGAGTCCATTATCCCGGCGACGTTATTGGAGGCTTCGTCATTGGCGGATTTTATGCCTCGACATGCTACATGACCTTGAAACTGCTCAGCCTCCCGGGAAATCGGTTCAGCGGACAGGATAGATCTCGAAAGGCACGCGGAAAGAAACTCCCGAAGACAACAAGGTGGTGAGAACTGGCAGAAGACGGCGGCGGAAAGAATTCCAGTCGCGGCGGTCCATGCTGCTCCAGCCGGCTTCAGCAAGCGCGAGAGCACGGGGAAAAGCCATGTATGTCACGCGGTTGACATCAGGCATCGCCTCGGCCCACAGAGTCCCCATGACACCGTCGATATTGCGGTTGTCGCCGCCGTAGGAAGGATCGAAGCCATAGACTTGTTCAAGGGTGGTCTGAGGCATGCCCCAGTTGTTGAATTCCGGGAAATCGTTCCTGTATTGCGGATAATCGAGATAAGCGTATTCGCCGGGAGCCATCACAAGACGGTGGCCGCTTGCGGCGGTAAGTTCCATGCACTTCGTAGTCAGCCCGGCACGCCATGTCACAAGCCGCACATCCTTCGGATAGTCGAACAGATATTTACGGGCCGGCATGCGGATGTTGTCAAGCTCACACCACATCATGGATTCCTTGCCATGCCTTCTCACCGAGCTGAAAATGCGGTCGAAGAAATAGGCCATGAGCTGCGTGGGGTTCTCAAGCCCGAGGGAGTCGGTCAGTGCGATGTCGCGTGAACACCGGTCCCAGTTTGCGGCTATCGCCGACTCGTCGCCTCCGAGATGGATGTTTCGGGCCGGGAAGAGAGCGGCTATTTCCGCTATGATGTCGTCGTAAATATCATAAACGGAATCGCGTGAGGCGCAGAGCATCAGATTCGTAGTCGAGGCGAGATCTATTTTCACCGAATCGCCGGTGTCGCACATCAGCTCCGGATGAGCGTGAAGGAAAGCTGCCGTATGACCCGGAATATCTATTTCGGGAATAATCTCGACATTGCGGTCAGCCGCGTAGGCGACAAGATCGCGCAACTCCGACTGAGTGTAATGCTGCTGACCGTCGGCAAGTTCCGGGCGGCTCTTGATCTCCACGCGCCAGCCCTGATCATCGGTCAGATGAAGCTGAAGAGTATTGTATTTGTAACGCGACATCAGATCGACGAAGCGTTTCAGATCACCTACAGGCAGAAAATGGCGCGCAGGGTCAACCATCAGCGCTCTGAAGCCATAGCGGGGTGAATCGGTTATCTCCACACATGGCAGGAGTCCCCTCGCACTCGCGCCACGGTCTGAGTCCATGATCTGGCCGAGCGTCATTATTCCGTAATAGACACCGGCGTTGCTCCCGCCAGTCAGACGTATCTCCTTCGGCGTAACGAGAAGCCTGTAACCTTCCCGGGGAAGAGAAGTGTCAGTCGTCAGGCGAACCGACGCTTTTTTCCCGGATCCTACCGACGTTAAGGGCGCAGACATCCCGCGCCACACCGAATCAAGCACGCTTCGGTTGAACGAGGAAATATCATCGGCGTAATATACGCCTCGCGCTTTCCGGGCGTCAAACGCGCCGGCACTCTCTTTTAGTTGCGCGGGCATGGGGATAAGCCCGAGTTCCCGAGCTTGGACGGCGAATGAAACCACTGCCGCCAGAAAAATAGCCATCAGTCTGTTCATAATCAAAACGGCTCTATGTCATTAAACGGAATTCCACGCATATCTTTCTCCGACAGCAACATCTCCCCTTCGGGCAGCCGCCAGTCTATTGCCAGTTCCGGATCATTGAACCGGAGGGTGGCCTCGCTCTCGGGAGCATAACGGTTATCAACCTTATACTGGAACTGAGCTTCATCGCTGAGAACTATGAAACCGTGGGCCATACCTCTCGGCAGGAAGACCTGCCGCCCGTTTTCCTGTGAAAGCTCCACGGCTATATGGCGCCCGTAGGTGGGCGAACCGCCGCGAAGATCCACAGCCACGTCAAGCACACAGCCGCGAGAGACCCTGACCAACTTGGCCTGCGCGAAAGCTCCTTTCTGGAAATGGAGGCCGCGGAGCACTCCCCTCCCCGAAAGCGACTCATTGTCCTGAACGAACTCCACAGGACCTACATGGGCCTGGAATTCCTCTTTTTTGAACGACTCCATAAAATAGCCACGGGCATCGCCGAACCGGCGCGGCTCGATGAGCCATACTCCCGGAATATCCAATTCTGTATATTTCATTGCTGTTCAGCTTTAAGCATTATAAGCATCTGTATTTCAAACACAAAGGTATAAATATTTTGCCACACATCAAAATCATCCGGCCCCCTCCGACCGATTTTACACGAAAAATCAGTAAATTTGCAGCCAAAACCCATCAGTTATGCCACGCCAAATCATTCTTGCCGACGATCCGGAAATAGCATGCTCTCTTCTCCCGCTGACCTTCACCCGCCCTGTCAGCGAACTTCTCTTAGGACTCTCAACGCTGCGCAGCAAGTGGGAGCGTCTGCTTCCGGGAGACTATTCCTACATCACTGCCGACTATCTCCGGGAGCTCTATCCCAACGCTGAACCTGACTCGGATACACTTGTGATCGCCTCCCACATCGTTGCCTCCCGAAGGCTGGCCGACACCGTGGCCCTGCTCCTCCCCGGCGAGGCGCTGACAAAAGGAGAGCGCACCATCGCCTATTGCGGCCGCCCCGAGCGCTTCATCCCCTATCCCGGAGAGGTCACCTCAATCGAGTATGCCTACGATCTCTTCATCCATAACGCCGAAGAGATCCGCAACGATTTCGAACTGCTGACCGAGATCCAGGTGTCCCGTCCGCTGAGCAAGACATGCACCGTCATAGGTACATCGGCCCGCATTTTCCTCGATGAAGGCGCCCGCGCCGAGGGCGTGACATTCAACACCGAGCACGGTCCTATCTACGTGGGTCCCGGAGCCGAAATCATGGAGGGCTCATGTCTGCGCGGGCCTGTGGCTATTCTCGACCACTCCACCGTCAACATGATGACACGCATCTACGGCGCAACAACAATCGGGCGCCACTGCAAGGTCGGCGGCGAGATCAACAACATTGTCATGCACGACTACACCAACAAGGCCCACGACGGATTTCTCGGCAATGCCGTTATTGGCTCGTGGTGCAATCTCGGAGCCGGTTGCGTGGCGTCTAATCTCAAGAACGACTATACCGAAATCAAGCTGTGGCACTATCCCACACGTCGCTTCCGCCGCACCGGCCTGCAATTCTGCGGCCTAATCATGGGCGACCACTCGAAGGCCGGAATCAATACCATGTTCAACACCGCCACAACCGTAGGCGTCGGCGTCAACATACACGGAACAGGTTTCCCGCGCAACTTCGTCGGCTCATTTTCCGAAGGGGGCGCTACGATGGGGTACTCTGAGGTTCCCTTGTCGAAATTCTTCGCCATAGCGCGGCGCGTCATGGCGCGGCGTCAGGTCGAGCTGACGCCCGAAATGGAACGACTCTTCACCACTCTCCACGCCCTGACCGACATCAACCGCTGAAACTGCTCCACCCAATTCTCACTTGGTCAAATTTGCCCAATTGGCCCAACGAATAGAGCAGCTCTCTCAGCTAACTAAGCTAATAGTTTTTAGAAACAGGCGCTCTCTCCCTCCGATTCCTT
>ULSH01017864.1_pt1 | contig 10878 bp, 6 predicted proteins | sample 1956151 | NCBI WGS metagenome assembly ULSH01 (sample SAMEA4835702, study PRJEB28245) | human gut metagenome | biome: gut microbiome; material: fecal sample | place: Denmark | collected 2008 | reverse complement strand
GGCGCTCGAGGAGGAGCCGCACCGGCCCGTCGAGCCGCTCTATCCGGGACGGATGGTCTTCCCCGACTTCGACGTCGCCGACGCCGCCCCCTACATCGACTGGAACTTCTTCTTCCCGGCCTGGGGGCTTGCGGGGCGCTACCCCGCCATCCTCGACCACCCCGAGAAGGGGGCCGAGGCGCGCAAGCTCTTCGACGACGCGCAGGCGCTGCTGCACCACATCGCCGAGGAGCATCTGCTGACGCTCCAGGCCGCCGTCGGCATCTTCCCCGCCCACAGGGAGGGCGACGACATCGTCGCCACCGACGCCAAGGGGCGCAACTACCGCTTCGCCATGCTGCGCAACCAGACGCGCGGCGAGCAGAACCGCTCGCTGGCCGACTTCATCGCCCCCGAGGGGGACTGGCTCGGCTGCTTTGCGGTGACGGCCGGCATCGGCCTCAAGGAGCTCACCGAGAAGTTCCGCACCGCGGGCGACGACTACTCGGCCATCATGGCCAAGCTGCTGGCCGACCGTCTGACCGAGGCCTTCGCCGAGGTGGTGCACCTCTTCGTACGGCGCCGGATGTGGGGCTACGAGGGCGGCGAGCAGCCCTCGCCCGAGGAGGTGATTGCCGGCCATTACCGCGGACGGCGCATGGCCTTCGGCTACCCCGCCTCGCCCGACCACTCGCTCAAGCGCGAAGTGTTCGACCTGCTGGCCGTCGAGCGCACGACGGGCATGCGGCTGACCGAGAACTGGATGATTGACCCCGGCGAGGCGCTCTGCGGACTCCTCTTCGCCGATGCCGAGTACTTCTCGGTGGGGCACATCGACCAGGAGCAGCTGCGCGACTACGCCGCACGCCGCGGCCTGGACGAGGAGACGCTCCGCCGGCTGCTGCCCAACAACCTCTGAGCCGCCGGCCGACACGACAAGACAGACAACAAGCAGAAATGAACGTTACCGACATCATCAACCGGGCGCTCGAAGAGCGGAAGACCCGTTTTGCCTTCGAGCTGCTGCCTCCCCTCAAGGGCGACGGCATGGGGGGCGTCTTCGGGGCCATCGACCCGCTCATGGAGTTCGACCCGGCCTACATCAACATCACCTTCCACCGCGAGGGCATCAAGCAGACGCAGCGCCCCGACGGCGGCATCGAATGGCACGTCGTGCGGCGCCGTCCCGGAACGGTGGGCATCTCGGCCGCTATCGAGAAGCGCTACGGCGTGACGACGGTCCCCCACCTCATCTGCGGCGGGCTCTCGAAGTACGACATCGAGGATGCGCTCATCGACATGGACTTCCTGGGGCTGCACAACGTGCTGGCGCTGCGCGGCGACAAGTCGCAGAACGAGCGTCACTTCATGCCCCACCCACAGGGCCACGCCCACGCCGTGGACCTCGTCCGCCAGATTGCGGCGATGAACCGCGGCGAGTTCGTCGACGGCGAGGTGGAGGTCTGCCACCACTCGAAGTTCTCCATCGGCGTGGCGGGCTACCCCGAGACCCATCAGGAGGCCGCCTCGCCCGAGAGCGACATCGCCTTCCTGAAGGCCAAGGTCGACGCCGGCGCCTCGTACGTCGTCACGCAGCTCTTCTACGACAACGCCCGTTTCTTCGACTTCGTGCAGCGCTGCCGCCAGGCGGGCATCACCGTACCGATTATCCCCGGCATCAAGCCCCTGTCGACCGTACGCCACCTCACGCTGCTGCCCCAGACCTTCGGCTGCCACATTCCGTGGGAGCTCGAGCGCGAGGTGCTCGCCCACCGCGACGATGCGAAGGCCGTGCGGCGCATCGGCACCGAGTGGGCCATCGCCCAGAGCCGCGAGCTGAAGCAGGCGGGCGTCCCCGTGCTCCACTACTACCCGATGGGCAAGGCCGAGAACATCATCGAGATAGCCCGGACCATCTTCTGACGACGGGCCGCCGCAGCCGGACGCCCGAAAGGGCCCGACCCCACCGTCCCGGAGCCCCCGGCAACGCCGCCACCCGAAGACCCCGACCTTGTCGTCCCCGGAGTTCCGGCAGCGCCACCCCAAAGACCTCGGAAACGCTGCCCGGAGGCGGTTGCGGCCCCATCCGCCCCGAAAAAAGAGCCGCGGGATGTTTCCTTAATTCGGAAACAATCCCTATCTTTACGCAACCTTCGGCACGGCGGCGGTCGCAACGACCCCCTCTGCGCCGCGGATGCATCTGCGCCGGAGAGGCTCCGCAGCGCACAAACATTTTGTATTTCAAGCCGATTTCAACAACAGAGACATGACCCCCGTCGAATTTCGCCGTCACCTGCATGCGCAACCCGAACTCTCGTTCGAAGAGCGCCAGACCGCCCGCTTCATCTCCGAGGAGCTCACGAAGCTGGGCATCGAGCACCGGCCCATCGCCCGTACGGGCGTTCTGGCCCGCATCGAGGGGCACGGCAACCTGCGGCGCGCCGTCGTGCTGCGCGCCGATATCGATGCACTGCCCATCGACGAACAGTGCGACGTGGCGTGGCGTTCGCAGCACCCCGGCGTGATGCACGCCTGCGGCCACGACGTGCACGCCGCCGTACTCTTCGGCGTGCTGCAGCAGCTAGCCGCCGCGCCCGACTTCGAAGGTACCCTCTTCGGGCTCTTCCAGCCCGGCGAGGAGTGCAACCCGGGCGGCGCATCGCTCGTGCTGGCCGAGAACCCCTTCGAGGGGTATGACGTGCGCGCCTTCATCGGCGAACACGTCGAGGCGCGCCTGCCGGTCGGTACGCTCGGTTTCCGCGCCGGGAAGTACATGGCCGCCAGCGACGAGCTGCGCTTCACGCTCCACGGCACGGGCGGCCACGGCGCCATGCGGCAGCAGCTCAAGGACCCCGTGGCGGCGGCCGCCGAGCTGGTGACGCGGCTGCTGGCGCTCAACAGCGAGGAGTGCGTGCTGTCGATTGGCCGCGTCGAGGCCGACGGCGCCACCAACATCGTCCCCGACAAGGTCTACATGGAGGGGACGCTGCGCACCTTCGACGAGCGCGAGCGCACCATCATCCAGCAGCGGCTGCGCAACATCGCCGCCGACATCGATGCCCGCCACGGCGTGAGCACCGGGGTCGACATCAACCGCGGCTACCCCTGCGTGGTCAACGACGAGGTGCTCACGCGGCTGGCCGTGCTGGCGGCCAAGCCCGACTTCCGGGTCGAGATGCTCCCGCTGCGCACCACGGCCGAGGACTTCGGCTTCTACTGCACGAAGTATCCGGCGATTTTCTACCGGCTGGGCGTCGGTCCCGATGCGGGACGTCCCCATACGGGCACCTTCTGCCCCGACGAACGGGCGATTCCCGCGGGCATCGACTTCATGAAACGTCTCGCCCTGCAAATATTCGAAAACTGATGACACGAAAGACGAAAACCCGCTCCGCCAAGGGTGGCGGAAAGCAAGACCGCGAGGTCGTCATTCTGGGCCTCTTCCGGGAGTTTCCCAACAATAAGTTCACGCTCAAGCACCTGGCCTCGGTCTCGGGAGGCGCCTCGAAGGAGGGGTGCCGCGAGACGTTCGACATCCTCGAGCGGCTCTTCGACCAGGGCATCGTCGAGGAGTGCTCGCGCGGCAAGTACCGCCTGACGAACTCCCACCTGCCCCACTACGAAGGCATCGCCGACATGACCTCGAGCGGCTCGCTCTACGTCCGCGTCGAGGGGCTCGAGGAGGATATCTTCGTCAACCAGCGCCATGCGGCCAACGCCCTGGACGGCGACCGCGTGGAGGTGGCCGTCCTCCACAAGTCGCGCGACGGCAAGATGGAGGGCGAGGTGACGCGCATCGTCGAGCGGAGCCGCAAGCCCTATGTCGGCGTTGCGGAGGTGGGGGCCCACCAGATTTTCGTCAAGCCCGACTCGCGCAAGATGCCCATGGACATCTTCCTGCCCAAGAAGAAGTATCCCCAGGTCAAGGACGGCGAGAAGGTGGTGGTCCGCATCGCCGAGTGGGCACTCGGCAGCAAGAGCCCCGTGGGCGAGCTGGTCGACGTGCTGGGCCTTGCGGGCAACAACGACACGGAGATGCACGCCATCCTGGCCGAATACGACCTCCCCTACCGCTTCGAGCCCGAAATCGAGGAGGCGGCCCAGGCCATCGACGGCCGCATCACGCAGCAGGAGATTGACCGCCGACGCGACTTCCGCCGCGTGACCACCTTCACCGTAGACCCGGCCGACGCCAAGGACTTCGACGACGCGCTCTCAATCCGCCGCATCAGCGACGGCGTATGGGAGGTGGGCGTCCACATTGCCGACGTGACGCACTACGTCCATCCCCACGACACGATTGACACCGAGGCCGAGGAGCGCGGCACGTCGGTCTATCTGGTCGACCGCACCGTTCCGATGCTTCCCGAGCGCCTCTCGAACGAGCTCTGCTCGCTGCGGCCCCACGAGGCGAGCCTCTGCTTCTCGGCCGTCTTCACCATCAACGAGAACCTCGAGCTGCTCGACGAGTGGTTCGGCCGCACGGTCATCTATTCGGACCGCCGCTTCACCTACGCCGAGGCGCAGGAGGTCATCGAGACCGGCAAGGGCGACTATGCCGAGGAGATTCTGACGCTCAACCGGCTGGCCCAGGCGCTGCGCCGCGAACGCTTCAAGCACGGCGCCATCTCGTTCGACCGCGAGGAGGTGAAGTTCCGCCTCGACGAGTCGGGCAAGCCGCTGGGGGTCTACATCAAGGAGCAGAAGGAGTCGAACCAGATGATTGAGGAGTTCATGCTGCTGGCCAACCGCCGCGTGGCCGAGTTCTGCGGCCGCCGCAAGACCGAAAAGGGGCGCCATGTCGAGCGTACGATGGTCTACCGCGTCCACGACACGCCGAGCGAGGAGAAGCTTGACCGCTTCCGCCAGTTCATCCTCCGCTTCGGCCACATCTTCAAGGCGACCAAGGGGCGCGCCGTGGCCAAGGAGCTCAACAAGCTCTTCGCCCAAATCAAGGGCACGACCGAGGAGAACGCCGTGACGACGATGGCCGTCCGCTCGATGGCCAAGGCCTACTACTCGACCGACAACATCGGCCACTACGGCCTCGCCTTCCCCTACTACACGCACTTCACCTCGCCCATCCGCCGCTATCCCGACATGATGGTCCACCGGCTGCTGGCCCGCTACCTCGAAGGGGGCCGCTCGGCCGACAAGGAGACGCTCGAGAAGCTCTGCGTGCATGCCTCGGAGCGCGAGGTGATAGCCGCCGAGGCCGAACGTGCCTCCATCAAGTACAAGATGGTGGAGTTCATGAAGGAGCGCATCGGGCAGGAGTTCGACGGACACATCTCGGGGCTGACCGAGTGGGGCGTCTATGTCGAACTGGACGAGACGCACATCGAGGGTATGTCCTTCCTGCGCGACATCCCGGGCGACTACTACGCCTTCGACGAGCAGCGCTACGAGATTGTGGGGCGCTCGACGGGCCGCCGCTTCACGCTGGGCGACGCCGTGCGCATCCGCGTCAAGAGCGCCGACCTGCGCAAGCGTCAGCTCGACTTCGAGCTGGTGCTGCCCGATGCGGCACCGAAGACCGCTCCGGGCAGGCCGTCGCCTTCGGACAAGCACCAGGCTCCGGCTTCACACGGACGCCGTCCGCGCTGCAGACACTGAGCGCATACCTTAAATTTATAACCATACACCCCGACGGCAAAGCGGCTCTGCGCCAGGGACCACGGGGTTCGGCAACGGGCGGGAATCCGGCACACACGGATTCCCGCCCGCTTTGTCTGCACCGCTCCCGCACCGGCCGGGAGTTCCGACACGGTCGAATTCGAAAGCTATTCGAAAGTTATTCAAAATCAGGGCAACCGTTCCTTACACTCCGCCTGCGCCAATATCCGAAATCGGTCAACATACACAAAAGCGTCCATCGACACGCACTGTATTGAGAAAAAAAAGTTTTCAGTCAAAAAAGATAAAATTCGGGATTGCCGTTTTGAAAAAAATTTCGTAATATTATTGCGGCCGTGTTGTTTGAAGACCGGGTCGGTCAGGCGTATACCGCCCCGGAGAGAGCCGACGCCCCCTCCCCCGTTTCGCAGGAGCGGGTTTCGTTTTATAAACCAACCAGCATAGAGTAACCCAACGATAATGGCCGAACGGAGGGGCCATTTAATCCTCCGCAATTGTTTAACCCCCTTAAGTACCTTTTATGAAAAAACCATTTCTCAAGTTTCTGCTGATGGGCGCCCTGCTCGCAGGCGCAGCAGGATGCTCGGAGGACAACACCTAAGGTGCGGCACCAAGCTTCGCCATCACGGTTCCGACGTCCGAAAACTATCAGGTCACCGTGGCTGAATCGGCCAAAGCCGGCGACGAAGTTCCCCTGAGCATTGTTCCGGCCGAAAGCATGGAAATCGTTACGGTCCACTATAACGAGGAGCCCTGCACGTTCGTCTCCTCGGATGCCGAGACCAACACCTTCAACTACACCTTCACGATGCCGGCCAGCGACGTGACGCTCAACATCGAGGTGCGTGAAATGGCCCCGACCGAGTATTCGATTTACTACGACAACTCCGACACCTTCAACTTCGTGAACGTTCCCCAGTCGGCCGTTTCGGGAACCGAGATTACCTTCTACGTCAACGTCACGGACCTTTCGCTCGGTATCACCAGCATAGCCTACGGTTCGGAGCTGGGCGAGTTCTGCAAGCAGGAGGGCGACGTGAAGCTGCAGCCCGACTACAAGCAGTACACCTTCAAGTTCACGATGCCGGCTCACGACGTATCTCTGGACGTTACCACCGCTACCGAGTACAACGACATCACGCTTGAAGGCGACGATCACGCCTACATCAACATGCTCAACGCCCTGGTAAAGGACGACAACGGCGACCCCGTGCTCGACGAGGACGGCAACAAGATGTACCGCGGTTTCTACAATCAGGTCGTACAGTTCACCTATGAGGTCGACTTGGGCTACAACTACTCGGTAACCATCGTCGGCAAGCGCACCGGCACCCACTACGAAGACCAGACGATTTTCGAGGACAACGGCTGGGACTTCAACAGCTACTGGACGCTCGTCATGCCGGCCGAGCCCCTCACCATGACCATCAAATCGAGCGAGAAGAACGACTTCGTAGGCAAGGCACTGGTCGGCAACTACAAGGGCTTCTTCATCAACACGACCCAGCTCGGCAAGCTGGAGCGCTACGACGCCACGACGCTCGAGGCCGAGATTAAGTCGAACACCGCATTCTCGGCGAAGACCACCGACGCAAACAAGTTCGACTTCCAGGGCATGATTAGCTACGACGAGTCGACCAAGCAGTTCGCATACGACGCAGCATCGTGCGAGTTCTACGGTCTGTCGGGCCGTTACGACGATGAGATGACCGTCGCATGGGTAAGCAACCTGCTCGAGGATATGCCGGACAACGTCCGCTTCTACATCATGAGCAAGAACGACCTTTCGAGCTTCATCTCGGCCGGCAACGCAGGCGGCAGCAAGTACCTGCTCGAGGTCAAGACGTCGACGGGCACCGCATACTACCTCTTCGAGCGCGAGGGCTACCAGCTCACCAAGGTTGACATGGAGTTCACCAACGGAGAATCGCTCGGCGACGCTTCGGCAACGGGCTTCGTTATGAAGGAGGGCAAGAAGCTGCTCCAGTACACCTATGACGGCAGCACGACGAACCTCATCGAGAAGGGCAAGGAGGCCGGCAGCTACAAGCCTGCAAGCGGCTCGGGTGACGAGCTGGTACTCGACGGCTTCGGCGGCGGCAAGATTGGCACGAAGGAGGGTACCTACACCATCTCCGACGGCATCGTTACGCTGACCTGCGACGGTCAGGAGACCAAGTACAACATCGACATGAACGCCAAGACCTACAGCCCCATCGCCGATGAGGGCGAGTGGAACGGTCCCACCGACTTCTATGTCGAGGGAAGCCAGCTTGCCCACGATGGCGGCAAGGATGTCAAGGGTTGCATCAAGATATCAATTGACAAGAATGCCATCGGTAACCCTGACAAGGGTAAGGCCTACTTTGTCGCTCAAATGAGGCGCAACGCCGCGTTCAACGAATCAAAGAGGAGCGACAATCCTTCATGGATTGCCGCTCCTCTCTTTTTTGTCTCCGTTGACCACGCGCAGGCCCCACTCCCCGCGGTATATTATCCGGGCGATTAGCCCCTCCTTACGCTCCCGGCGGAGGAGAGCGAATGCCGGCTCACCTTTCTCTTCCCCTCACTTTTTCCTCACCTTTCTCCCCGACCTTTCTTTCTCACCTCCCCCTTCACCTTTCTCCCTCCTTTTCCTCTCCTTTCCTCACCTTTCTCCTCCACTTTTCTCTCCTCCACTTTTCTCCCCTCACCTAGCTCCTCCAACCGGCCGACTTCGGCATCGGCGTCCTGCCCGTTTCCCGGCAGTGCACCCCGTTCTCAACAGCCCCGCCCCCCACACAGACTCTCGACCAATATGGACTAACACCTCCATGCTGCCGGCTCAACCAGAGCAAGGCAACGAATAGCATGGTGAGGGGGGGGGAGATGGACGGGGAGGATGGGCAAAGGGGATGGACAAAGGAGATGGACGGAGAGGATGGACGGAGAGGATGGACAAGAGGGATGGGCAAAGGAGATGGACGAAGGGGTTGGACGAAGGGGTTGGGCGAAGGGGATGGGCGAAGGGGATGAGCGAAGGGGATGAGCGGAGGGGATGGGCGGAGGAGATGGGCGGAGGAGATGGGCGGAGGAGATGGGCGGAGGAGATGGGCGGAGGAGATGGGCGGAGGAGATGGATGCGGCGGGCCCCAAACCAAGGGAGACAGGCGACGCTGAGGCGGGAATCCTAAGAATGGACGGTGCAGCGGCGAATGGAGGTCAAGAGAGTCAGGAGGCAGGAACAAAAGCCGACGAACGGCTGGGTCAAGAAGCGGCAGACGGGAGACAGGGCCGGAAAACGCCGGCACAAGGGACTGGGAACGGCGAGCTCAAGGGGTCGAGAACGTTGACAAAAGGGAACAGGAACAGCGAGCTCGAGGGGTCGGAAACGCCGGTAAAAAGGAACCGGAAACGGCGAGCACAAGGTACCGGGAACACCGGTAAAAGGGGTGAAACCGACGGAAGCAAAATGAGCAATGGACAGCGGCGCAGCGGCGGGCACAAAAAGCCGATGGACAGCAGCGGGCACAAAAAAACGGCCGGAACCCGCTGGGGTTCCGGCCGTCAGGCAGCATCGTGCGATTAGCGTACGATGTTGGCAATCAGGAAGGTGGCAGCCACCGTCAGAATGGCGTAAAGCTCCGGGAAAGCGGCCAGAATCAGCGTCTTACCCATCACGTCGTGACCGTTACCCACGGCTGCGATACCGTTGGCGCAGACCTTGCCCTGATAGATGGCAGCGGCGAAGTTCACGATGCCGACCAGAATACCGGCACCCAGAACGGCGCAGGCCTGAACCATCGAGGGGCTCGAAAGGAAGCCCTGTACCATGAAGAAGCAGACGAATCCGTAAAGGCCCTGCGAACCGGGAAGCGCCGAAAGAATCATGTAGCTACCGAAAGCCGAGTTGTTCTTTTTCATGGCTCCGACCGCCGCCTGGCCGCAAATCGAAGTACCGATGGCAGAACCGATACCTGCCAGACCTACCATCAAGGCCACACCGACGTAGGCCAATACCAAAGCTGTTGTTTCCATAGTTTTAGAATGAGTTTTGTTGTTATTGTTGTTTTTTACTTATCCATTTTGCGCAGCGGGTCGAACGAGCGGGTGCCCATTTCGAAGCCTGCATTCTTGTAAAACTCCACAAACGTCAGACGCATCGGGTGGACGAACGACGAGATGGTGGACATGAAGAGGTTGATGCCGTGACCGATGAGCAGAATCGGCAGCATGATGAGAATCCGGCCCACGATGCCTGCATCGTCGGGCACGAAGCCCTCGGCCAGCGAGTTGAAGACCAGCGCCAGCACACCGCCCGAGAGGCCGATGGCGAAGAGGCGGATGTACGACAGCACGTCGCTCAGGAGTCCCGTCACGTTGTTGTAGAGGTTCCAGACACCTGCTCCGAGGTTCAGCAGCGGGTTGCGGCCCGGCGAATTGAGGAAGAGCATGAGGAACACACCGATGCCGAGCACGGCGTAGAAGGCCGGCGACGAGGTGGTGAAGCCCGGAATGACCCACGCCTCGTTGAGCATCGGAAGACCTCCGGCTACCGAACCGCCCAGCAGGATGAGGAACCATCCCAGCGAGCCGAGCGCGTGGCTGATGCCGAAGGTGCGCGTCGTGGTGACGATGCTGATGAGCATGCCGAAGAGAATCTGCACCATGCCGATGGCCAGTGCCACGGAGAAGAAGTTGTTCTGGAAGTCGTAGAAGCGGAACAGCGGTTCACCGTCGGCACCCGTCGGCACCCAGCTCTGCATGCTTACGCCGAAGAACGACCCGCAGAAGCCGCCGAAGAGCACCGTGGCGATGGCGCACATCGTGGCGAACCATGCGGCGCGGCGCATCATGCCCGGCTTGCGGTTCTTGTGAAGCATCCAGAGGCCCATGGCCAGCAGCACCAGGCCGTAGCCGGCGTCGTTGAGGCAGATGCCGAAGAAGAGCATGTAGAAGGGGGCGAAGTAGGGCGTCAGGTCGATGGTGCCGTACTTCGGACGGGCGTACATGTCGCCCACCATCTCGAAGATGCGGGCGAACCAACCGTTGCGCAGCTGCACGGGGGTGTTGTCCTCGGGCGTGGGGTCCGACTTGATGTAGACCACGTTGGGATACTGCTCCAGCAGGGCGTCCACCCGCTCGGAGGTTGCCTTTTCGGCCCATCCCTCCATGACGAGCAGCGTGCCGTCGGCCTCCTGACGGGCCGTCTCCGTCACGCGGAGCGACTGCAGACGCTCCTTGAGCGACGCGGCATGCTCGGCGAGCAGCTGCTCCGAGGCG
>ULSH01038142.1_pt1 | contig 10884 bp, 9 predicted proteins | sample 1956151 | NCBI WGS metagenome assembly ULSH01 (sample SAMEA4835702, study PRJEB28245) | human gut metagenome | biome: gut microbiome; material: fecal sample | place: Denmark | collected 2008 | reverse complement strand
GCGCCGCGGCGACGAGGTTCTCATGTACTTCGAGGCGGACGGTTTTCTATACAATATGGTCAGAATAATGGCGGGCACGCTCCTTGATATTTCGAGGGGGAGAATAGCGCCCGATTCGGTACGGGATATCATTTCATCGCTCGACAGAGACAGGGCGGGGGCTACTGCTCCGGCCTGCGGACTCTGCCTTGAGCGGGTTTTCTATAACGGCAAATACTGAACACGGGGGTGCGGCAGATGGCTGAGAAAAAGGTCAAAAAGAAAAATAGCTTCAAAAAGCTAATGGGCGGACTCTTTTCAAAGAATAAGGCGGATAACCCCGCCCGAAACGGCAAGAAAAAGACAAAGCCCTCAAGGCGCGAGACGATAATCATTACAGTGATGACCGTCATTGCGGTCGGAGCAGTCGTCTTTTTTGCCGCGCGCTCGTTCGGCGGCATGAAGTATAACGACGTCGAGGACTCGGCGAAGCAGCTGATATCCGCGTCCGGCACGGGAGCGGGCTATCCCTATAAGATAAGCTCGAACGACGTGCTCGATATGAAGCCGTTTAAGTCGAATATCGCCCTGCTGACCCGTGATTCCGTTGTAGTGCTCAGTTCCTCCGCCAAGGAAATAGCTCGCCTCGAGCATAACTATTCCGACCCCGATATGGCGGTCTATAACGGCAGAGCGCTGGTCTATGACCGCGCGGCGGGAAATTTTACGCTGATGAATTCGAGCAAGATTTTGGGCGACGGCAATACGGGCTCGCCCATCTATACCGCCGCCATGGGCAAGGACGGCACCTTGGCGTTCTCTTTAAAGACCTCCTCGGCTCAGAGCGAGCTTTGCGTCTATAACCATAAGCTCGAGAAGATTTTTGCATGGGAGTGCGCGCAGGAGAAGATATTCGATATCTCGTTAGCCCGAAACGGCAAGAGCGCCGCGCTGATACTTGTCGGCTCCGAAAACGCCGTTACATATTCGCGCCTTGTCGTTCTGAATTTCGGAAAAGACAATCCGGTAGTTACCGACATAAAATATGACAACACCCTGCTTTTTGACGTCATATATAATTCGAGTACGAGCATAATAGCCTACTCGACCGATTTCAAAACGACCGTCTCAAAGTCGGGGCATAAGGAGGATTACTCCTTCGGGAGCAATACTTTGGCGCACGAGGCCGCGTCGGATTCCGGCAGAAGCGCCGTCGTGCTCTATGAATACGCCAACGAGGAGAAGCCGAAGGTAGCGGCCTTTGACAGGCGCTCAAAGCTCCTTTTCGAGCGCAGCTTCGACAAAAAAATCTATGCGCTCACCTGCACCGACAGATATGTAGCCGTGCTGTTTGACGACGGCGTGGAGCTGATATCCTCCGGCGGAAAGACCGCAAAAACCGTCTCCGCCGGCAAAAACGGAAAGAGAGTCATCTGCGCGGGAAGCGACGTATATGTGCAATATGCGTCAAATATCACAAAAAATTAACAGCCGCTTAATAATAAAAGGTTTGCCACTGTGAATGGCGTGTGATATAATGGAAAAAACTGTGAACGGAGGGATGAGCCACGGATTTTTTAGTTGATATACTCATGGTCGCGGTCTTTGCCCTGTGCATTTTTGCCGGCGTCAAAAACGGGCTTATCCGTTCGGTGATAGGTCTTGTTGTGGTTGCCGTGTCCGCCGCGCTCGCCGTTTGGCTGAGCGAGCCGGTCGCAAACGGCATATATAACCTGTTTATAAAAGAGAGCCTTGAGACTGCCGTGGCGGCGCAGCTGCCCGATATGTCCTCGGCGAAGCTTACCTCGCAGAATGTGCAGCAGGTCATATCCTCTCTGCCCGCGGTTATCGTCAAGGCGGCTCAGAGCATGGGCGTCGATATTGCCGCGATATCCGAAAAGGCGGGATCGATAGATCTCAGCGCTGCAAATATAGCAGCCGAAATCTGCGACAGCGTTGCAAAGCCGATAGCCGTCGCCGTGCTCCGAGTGCTGAGCTTTGCGGTTGTTTTCTTTGTCTGTGATTTAGTGCTCCAGCTCGTCGCAAGAGCTGTCTGCAAGCTGTTTGAGCTGCCCGTTATCCGCTCCGTCAACCGCGTCCTCGGCGGTGTTTTCGGAGCCTTGAAGGGCTTGTTTGTGGTTGTGTTTGCCTGCCTTTTGCTCGATGCAGCAGCGTCTCTGCTGCCCGGCACGCGGTTTGCCTCGGCGGTCGGCGCGTCTAAACTCGTAACTTTTATCGTATCAACCGATATATTTTCGCGGCTGATAACGGTTTAATATTTCCGTCCCGCACAGGGCGGAACATATTCGAGGAGGATAATTATGATTAAAAATCTGTTCAAGGGCTGTCTTACCGTCCCCAACCTGCTTTCGCTTATAAGAATCTTTCTTATACCCGCATTCGCCGTGCTCTACTATAAGGGACATATCGGTTGGGCGGTGCTCATGCTCGCGCTTTCGGGCATAAGCGATTTCCTCGACGGAAAGATTGCCCGCCGTTTCAATCAGGTCAGCGAGCTGGGCAAGATACTCGACCCCGTAGCGGATAAGCTGACCCAGATAACCATAGCGGTCATGCTCTATATAGAGTTCCGCAGCTGCAACGATCAGCTGATGCGCGCCTTCAGCTGGGTGTTCCTCGTGTTCCTTGCGAAGGAAGCGGTTATGGTTATCGGCGGAGGCATTATGATACTCTGCGGCATTAAGCCCGGCGCCGCCGAGATATACGGCAAGGTTGCAACCTTTGTGTTCTATTTTGTCATGCTCATTATAATCGGCTTCGGCCCCGAGATCGGCGCGTTCAAAAATTATTGGACTCTGCCCGACCCGCTTCTTATGGCACTTGTCATAATTTCGGCAGTACTTACTTTAGTCGCTTTTGCAAGCTATATGCCCGCAACCTACAGACAGTTTAAGGAAAAGCATCAGAGCAAGCAGGAGAAAAAGACCGAGAAATAATTGCGGCTGTGCAGACTCCGACAAAGTAAAATAGAAACCCGGAGATTATTTAAATGAAAAAGATGATGTGTTCCAGGTGCGGCAAACGCCCTGCAATGTTCTTCATAACCAAGGTCGAGGGCAACGAGACCAAGCAGGAAGGACTCTGTATGAAATGCGCCATGGAATTGAATATTGGACCTATAAAGCAAATAATGGAGAGCATGGGCATCTCGGAGGACGAGGTGGATTCCGTCAGCGAGCAGTTCGACGAGCTGTTCGGTGAGGACGTAACAGGCTTCATGCCCGGCGGCGCGGGAACGCTTCCGTTTATGAATCAGTCCGAGCAGGACGATGACGATGAGGAAGACGAGACCGACGTTGAGGATGAGGATGACGGCGACGAGAGCGACGGGGACAAGCCCCGCGTCGGCCCGTTCGGCATTCCAGTTATCAACGCAAAGAACCCGAGCGAAAAGAAAAAGGGCAAGAAGAAAAAGGGGAGAAAGTTTCTCTCTCTCTATTGCACCGACCTCACCGAGAAGGCCCGTGAGGGTAAAATCGACCGTATAATCGGACGCGATAACGAGATCTACCGCGCGGTGCAGATACTCTGCCGCCGCTCGAAGAATAACCCCTGCCTCATAGGTGAGCCCGGCGTCGGCAAAACAGCCATAGCCGAGGGACTCGCTCTGCGTATAGTCAACGGCGATGTCCCCGCGAAGCTCGCCAAAAAGGAGATACACCTGCTCGACCTCACCGCCCTTGTCGCAGGCACTCAGTTCAGAGGCCAGTTTGAGAGCCGAATAAAGGGTCTGATAGACGAGGTCAAAAAAGAGGGCAATATAATCCTGTTTATCGACGAGGTGCATAACCTTGTCGGCACGGGCGATGCCGAGGGCTCGATGAACGCCGCAAATATCCTGAAGCCCGCCCTTTCGAGAGGCGAGATACAGATAATCGGCGCAACGACCTTCACCGAATACAGAAAATATATCGAGAAGGACGCCGCTCTTGAGCGCCGGCTTCAGCCGATAAAGGTCGAGGAGCCGTCGATAGAAGAGACCTATCAGATGCTCGTCGGCATAAAGGATTATTACGAAAACTTCCACAAGGTTACCGTGAGCGATTCGCTCGTTCACAGAGCCGTTGTGCTCTCCGAGCGCTATATAAACGACCGCTTCCTGCCCGATAAGGCTATCGACCTGCTCGATGAGGCGTGTACCTGCGCGAACCTCAGAAACAAGAGTATAAGCGACCTCGAGACCGCCGAGGAGGATCTCAAGCTCCTCAACGACCGTCAGCAGACGATGATGGAGGAGACGGAGAACACCGACTACGAGGGACTTCTCAAGGTCAAGAGCAGCATAGCCGCCAAGGAGAAGGATATCGAGGCGCTCAAGCCGCTTGCCGCAGACAACGCGGTGACGGAAAGCGACATCGCCAAAGTTATCCAGCTCTGGACGGGCATACCCGCCAACAAGATAATGGAGAGCGACCTTACCCGCCTTGCCGATATGGAGCGGCATCTCAAGGCTAAGCTCATCGGTCAGGATGAGGCAGTCGAGCTCGTCTGCGCCGCAATAAAGCGCGGCAGAGTGCAGATAAACCCGCGCCGCCGCCCGTCGTCGTTTATCTTCGTCGGCCCCACGGGGGTCGGCAAGACCGAGCTTGTAAAGCTGCTTTCTCAGGAGCTGTTTGATACTCCCGAGACGCTCATACGTCTTGATATGTCCGAGTTCATGGAGAAGCACTCCGTCTCGCGCATAATAGGCTCGCCGCCCGGCTATGTCGGCTATGACGAGGCGGGTCAGCTGACCGAAAAGGTGCGCAGAAAGCCCTATTCAGTCATTCTCTTCGATGAGATAGAAAAGGCGCATCCCGATGTTATGAATATCCTGCTCCAGATACTTGACGAGGGCAGAATAACCGACGCACAGGGCAGAACGGTCAGCTTCGAAAACACGATAATTATCATGACCTCCAACGCCGGCAGCGAACGCCGCGAGGGCGTCATGGGCTTTGCGAAGAATCAGAGCGATGCCAATAAAGAAAAGGCACTCAAGGCACTCAGAGAGTTCCTGCGCCCGGAGTTTATCGGCAGAGTTGACGAGATAGTTGTCTTTAACGACCTGACTCCCGAGAACCTCGAGCAGATATCGAATCTCATGCTCTCCGAGCTTGTCGAGCCCCTGCGCGACAAGGGCATAGAGTTCACCTGGGATGAGAGCGTGCCTAAGCTTGTCGCCTCGATGTCCGAGGGCGGTCTGCGCGGAGCGCGCGACCTGAGGAACAATATCAGACGGCAGGTTGAGGATAAGATAGCCGGCGCAATAGTCGACCACGCCTCGTCTCCGCTGAGCGAAGTCCGGGCTCTTGTTGAGGACGGAAAAATAGTTATCGACGCAAAATGATAATCGGGGACTGTCGTGCGGCAGTCCCTTGTTTTATAAAAGTGAGGAGTACTATGGATATTTGTTTTATCTTCGTGCGGAATACCCGCAGTGAGCGCTATGAAAAAGCTTATGTGGAGGCGGCACAATGAAAATTCTGACTTCATCGCAGATGTTTTCTGCGGAGCAGGCACAGGTAAACAGGGGAATGAGCTTTACGCGCCTTATGGAAAACGCCGGCAGCGCGTGCGCAAGGGAGATAAGAGAGCGCTTTGCCTCTCTTGAGCAGTCGCGCGGACTTGTGTGCGTGCTCTGCGGAAAGGGCAAGAACGGCGGCGACGGCTTTGTTATCGCACGCAAGCTTGCACTTGCGGGCTTTAATGTCGCCGTTACGGAGGCTTTCGGCGAGCCTACCGCCGAGGACTCTATACTCATGCGCGAAAAGGCGGTTGAAACAGGGCTTGTCCCGGAGTTCTTCTGGGGAGAGGATAACGCCCGAAAGTCAATAGAATCCGCTGCGGTTATAGTTGATGCCGTGTTCGGAACGGGCTATAAATACAGAGAGGACGAACGGGTATCGGAGGTCTTTGAGACGGTCAACGCTTCGTCTGCAAAGGTCGTTTCAATCGATGTCCCGAGCGGACTCGAGAGCAATACGGGCGATGTGCCGGGACGCTCTGTAAGAGCGGATATCACGATAGCCGTGTCCTGCATGAAGCCCGTCCATGTGCTGAAGCCCGCGTGCGTGCTCTGCGGTGAAATAATAACCGTCGCAATAGGCATAGACGACGATGTTATTGACGGCATTGAGGGCGATACCCTCGCCGTGCTCACCCCGCCTCAGGCGAAAAAGCTGTTCCCGCGCCGCGGTCTTATGGCGAACAAGGGCACCTTCGGACGCGCTCTGAGCGTCTGCGGAAGCCGCAATATGCAGGGCGCCGCGGTGCTCGCCGCCTCGTCCGCACTGCGCAGCGGAGCGGGTCTTGTTACGGCCGCTTTCCCCGATGCCGCATATAACGCGATAGCCCCGAAGCTCACCGAAGCGTTGCTGCTGCCTTTGCCGTCTAACGAGTTGGGAACATTTTCCTCCGGCGCTGTTCCTGCTCTCCTTGAGCAGGCGGAGCAGTCCTCGGCGGTGCTCATAGGCTGCGGAATGGGACTGAATCTGCATACGAAAGAGCTTGTCTCGGAGCTTGTTCGGAGCTGCACAAAGCCTATGATTATTGACGCCGACGGCATAAATGCGCTCGCCGCAAATATAGATATACTGAAAAATATCAAAGCTCCCGTTATTCTCACTCCGCATCCCGGCGAGATGTCCCGTCTGACGGGCATGAGCATAGCAGATATCGAGCGGGACAGGGTGAATGTCGCCCGCCGTTTCGCCGATGAGTACGGCGTTGTGCTCCTGCTGAAGGGCGCGAGCACGGTAATAGCCGGCGCGGGCAGGCGCGATGCGTATATCAATGTCACCGGCAATCAGGGCATGGCAAAGGGCGGCAGCGGAGATATGCTCTCGGGCATTATTTTGGCGCTCCTTGCCCAGGGCGTCTATCCGTTTGACGCGGCGGTGCTCGGCGCATATATCCACGGTGCGGCAGGAGACGCAGCGGCGCGCGAGCTGTCGCTCACGTCGATGCTCGCCTCGGACTGCATAGCGGCTCTGCCGCGCGTAACGCGCAATCTCGAGAGGTAACGGGCAATTGGAGTGATTGCTTGAAACGAATACTTCCGCTGATTTTGCCTCTGTTTTTACTTATTTTCGGCGGCTGCAAAAGCACGCCCGACCGAAACGGCGACAGGCCGCCGGATATCCCGACCGCTTTCACGGCGGAAATTTATATTATCCGCGGCGAACGCGAATATGAGGCGAAATATGACCAAACCTCGCTCGCCGAAGCGCAGCTTGAATTTACTTCCCCTGCCACGGTGCGCGGACTTAAAGTAACGCTCAACGGCTCGAAGTGCACATTGGGCTACGGAAATCTGACCTTTTCGGCGGATGTCTCATCCCTGCCGCAGAGCGGGGTGGGAGAGCTCATAACAAGGGCACTCAAAGCCTCCTGCGATACGGCAGCCGCGCAGACCGTGCACACGGGCGACGCATGGGAGACGAAGGGCGAAATATCCGGAGTGGAATTCGCTTTAAGGCGCGGCGAGGACGGCCTGCCGCAGAGCCTCGAAATACCAAAAGCCCTGCTGACCGCGGAGTTCCGCGAAGTCTCACCCAAATAAAAAGTCGGGCATATACTGTACTGACTTGAAATTTTTGCTCCCCGAATGTCAAGTTAATGTTTAATCGCGCTTTTGTCAGGCAAAAATACTCTTGCCGGACAATGAAAACGGAGAGTGATTAAAATGACAGTAAAACGGGGAGATATATACTACGCCGATTTGAGTCCCGTCGTCGGCTCTGAGCAGGGCGGGATAAGACCGGTGCTGATAGTTCAAAACGACGTCGGCAACCGCTTCAGCCCGACTGTCATAGCCGCGGCGATAACCAGCCAGAAGTACAAGACCAATCTTCCCACTCATATAAGAGTCAATGCGGACGGCTGCGGGCTCGCCAAGGATTCGATAGTCCTGCTCGAGCAGGTGCGCACGCTCGACAAAAAGCGGCTCAAGGAAAAGATGGGCGCACTCGGCGGCGCGGATATGGGCAGAGTAAACAGGGCTCTTTCCGTCAGCCTCGGAATAGGAGAAACGGACGTCTAACATAGAATTTTATATCCGGGGGCTGTCGTATTTAGCGGCAGCCTCTGTATTTTTCCGCAGACCCGACAATTCTGCCGCTTGCAGTCGCTGCCGTGCTGCTAGTTTCTGACATCTTTTTTCCCGTTTTTCAATTCATTTTGACATCCTGCAAAAAAACTTAAAAAAAGCTCCTCAAAACTTTAAAAAAAACCGAAAAGGTATTGGAACTTCTGCCCAAATCTATTATAATATAATCCGTATGCACTATCATTTCTCCAAGCGGAGAACACAGGAGAGAAGTATGGGTAAATATTCCGTTTCACTCAAAAAAGTAGTGGATGATAATTCACTCGGAGTACTGTATACGCCCAAGCCCGTCGAGGATGTCTATGTCACTTCCTATGATGTCAACCGTCCCGGTTTGATGCTCGCGGGGTACAGCGCATATTTTGACGCCGAACGCCTCCAGTTTCTCGGTCTTACCGAGATGAACTATGTTTCGAGCCTCGATGAGGAGACCGCCGCGGCGAGCATGGAGCGCCTCATGGCAACTCAGCCCGTCGCCGTCGTTATCACGCGCTCACTCGAGTGCCCCGATAAGCTGCTCGAATATGCGAAGAAGTATTCCGTGCCGATTCTAACGAGCACGGATTCAACCTCCGGCTGTATGTCGACTCTGATATCATATCTGAGCGTCGAGCTCGCCCAGCGCATAACTCGCCACGGCGTGTTCGTCGAAGTCAGCGGCGAGGGCGTACTTATTTTGGGCGACAGCGGCGTCGGAAAGAGCGAGACCGCCCTTGAGCTTATAAAGCGCGGACACAGACTGATAGCGGACGATGCGGTCGAAATCCGCCGCGTATCCTCAAGGACGCTCGTCGGCAGTGCGCCGGATAACATACGCCACTTTATTGAGCTTCGCGGCGTCGGCATAATAAACGCCCGCAGGATATTCGGTATGGGCGCCGTCAAGATGACCGAGAAGATAGACATGGTCGTTCAGCTTGAGCCGTGGGATAACGATAAGGTCTATGACCGCCTCGGACTCGACAACGAATATGTCGAAATACTCGGCATAAAAGTCCCGCTGACCGTCGTCCCCGTCAAGCCCGGACGAAATCTTTCGATAATAATCGAAGCGGCGGCAATGAATAACAGGCAAAAGAAAATGGGCTACAATGCGGCGCGCGAGCTGCTGCATTCGCTCGGCATGACGGACGACATAGTTCCCGAAGAGAAGGAGCTTGAGGTCTGGCACGATTTTTAATATAAAAAGACAGGGGAAGAGAACTGTCTGCATGGAGGTATAAAAATGTACAGAGTTGGAGTCGATCTCGGCGGCACAAACATCGTCGCCGGCGTTATCAATGAAAAAATGGAGATAATCGGCAAGGGCAAGCTCAAGACCAACTGCCCCCGCGACGCGGCGGATATTCTTGAGGATGTTGCAAAGGCTGTCGAGGCCGCTGTTATAGATGCGGGCATCACCATGAACGACGTTGTCAGCGTGGGAATAGGAACCCCCGGCTCGGTCAACAAGAAAAACGGCGTTATCGAGTATGCGAACAACCTCGCTTTCGATAATGTTCCCGCGCGCGATATCCTTGAGTCGAGACTTAAAAAGACCATTTATCTTGACAATGACGCGAACTGCGCCGCACTCGGCGAAGCAAAGGCGGGCGCCGGCAAGGGCGTCAACAGCTTTGTCGCCGTAACTCTCGGAACGGGAGTCGGAAGCGGCATAGTCATAGACGGCAAGATAGTCACCGGTGTCAACGACGCCGCGGGCGAGATGGGTCATATGGTCATCGTCGCGGACGGCGAGCCCTGCACCTGCGGACGCAGAGGCTGCTGGGAGAGCTATTCCTCCGCAACCGCGCTTATCCGTCAGACAAAGGACGCCATGCGCCACGACCCCTACACCGTCATGTGGGATCTCGTCGACAACAACATCAGCCGTGTCAGCGGCAGAACCTCGTTCGACGCCATGCGCGCCGGAGACGAGACCGCGAAGAAGGTCGTCAACCAGTATATATTCTATCTCGCGGCGGGCATTACGAATATCGTCAACGCCCTCCAGCCCGATATGATTTGCATCGGCGGCGGAATAGGTCACGAGAAAGAAAACCTGCTCGTTCCGCTGAGAAAGATGGTTGAGCGCGAGAGATACAGCATTCACGCAAAGGTTCAGACAAAAATAATTTCCGCCGAGCTCGGCAACGACGCCGGACTTATCGGCGCAGCTCTGCTCGACAGATAAATACACGCCGCACGTGCGGTTGAAGATATTGGAGTATTATGAATAATATCGAAGCTTTGGAAAAATATGCGCTCTCACTCGAATGCAGTGCCGAGCGCGAAGTGTCGATGAAGAATTATACAAGCTTTAAGGTCGGCGGTCCTGCCGAGCTGTTCCTCTCGCCGGAGGACGCCGGGCAGACCGCTAAGCTTGTTCGCTTCTGCGAAAAAGAGGAGATTCCCGTGTTCGTCCTCGGCAAGGGCAGTAACCTCCTTGTCAGCGACAGGGGAATAAAGGGCGCGGTTATATATACCGGCAAGCAGTGCGGTATATCCCTGGTTGATGAAAACACCGTGCGCGCTCAGAGCGGCGCGAGTCTCGCTCAGCTCTGCACGTTTGCGCTCGAAAACTCTCTCTCGGGGCTTGAATTTGCTTACGGAATCCCCGGAACCGTCGGCGGCGCTGTGTTTATGAACGCCGGAGCCTACGGCGGAGAGATGAAGGATGTGCTCTTGAACAGCGAATACGTTTCAACAGACGGAACCTCCGGCGAGCTTGACAACGAAGCTATGGAGCTTTCCTACCGCCACAGCGCTTATGAGAACAGCAATCTCGTGATAACCGCCGCGTCCGTAAGACTTGC
>ULSH01039939.1_pt1 | contig 10958 bp, 9 predicted proteins | sample 1956151 | NCBI WGS metagenome assembly ULSH01 (sample SAMEA4835702, study PRJEB28245) | human gut metagenome | biome: gut microbiome; material: fecal sample | place: Denmark | collected 2008 | reverse complement strand
GGCAGTCTCGGGCTGGGTCAGCGAGAAAATCGCCAGCTCCAGCTCAATGCGCTGGTCAGTGCCGCGGCTCATTTTCTCAAGTGCCGAGCCAAACGCATTGACCGCGCGGATGGCTTCCCGCTGCGGGAAGTCCCTACGCTGGGTGTAGGCGGCCTCCTCCTCTGGCGAGATGCCGGTCAGAAGTGACGTGCCGCCCGGCAGCGCGCAGAGCATCAGATTGCGGTAATGCCCGGCGAGCTCCATGCAGAGGCGGCGCATATCGACGCTCTGCTGGCGCAGCTCGGCGATTTTTTCCAGTGCAGTGACGGAGTCCCCTGCCGCGATGGCGTCGCTGATCTCAAACAGGTAGCCCCTGTCCGTGACACCGGCCATACGGCGGACGAGCGCCTCGTCCACGTGGTTGTCGACACCGGCGCAGGTGTCCAGAATGGACAGCGCGTCACGCATGGCACCGTCGGCCAGACGGCCAATCAACTGTGCGGCGTTCTCGTCCAGCTCGATCTTCTCCTGCCCGGCCACGTAGAGCAGCCGCCCGGCAATGTCATCCGCTGTGATGCGGGTGAAGTCATACCGCTGGCAGCGGCTCAAAATCGTGACGGGAACCTTCTGCACCTCGGTGGTGGCTAAGATAAAGATGACGTGCTCGGGCGGTTCCTCCATCGTTTTGAGCAGCGCGTTGAACGCCGCGGTGGAGAGCATGTGCACCTCGTCGATAATGTAGACCTTGTACTTGCAGACTGACGGCAGATAGGCCACCTCGTCGCGCAGGTCGCGGATGTCGTCAACGCCGTTGTTCGACGCGGCATCCATCTCGATGATGTCCATGACGGAGCCGGAGTCAATGCCCTTACAAATTTCACACTCGCCGCAGGGGTCGGGGCTGGAGGTGTCCAGACAGTTGACCGCCTTGGCAAAAATTTTGGCGCAGGTCGTCTTGCCGGTGCCGCGGGTGCCGGTGAACAGATACGCATGGCCGATGCGCCCGGCAGAAATCTGGTTCTGCAGGGCCGTGACGATGGCCGTCTGGCCAACCACGTCCGCAAATCGCTGGGGACGCCATTTTCGATACAGGGCACGGTACATCGGCTCACCTCCTGCAAAGCTACAAAAAACAGCGGGCAGAGCACGCGGCTGCGCTGCTTTGCGTACAGATGCAGGCTTGACCGCGGCACTGGGCAAGCACCGCTTAATGCTGCTCGGTTCCCCGCCTGACATGGTTCACAGGCTGCCCACGCGCGGGACCTGCATCTGTACGCGAAACAGCGCAATTCAGCCCTGTCCGCTTTTAGTATTATACAATAAATTTGGAATAAATGCAAGCGTTATCTTATATTTCGGGCATCTCGAAAAATTCAATAGTCAAATGCAACAACTTTTTGCTTATATTTTTGTACATTTTATCGCACCACAACAAAGCCGTCAACATTCACTCTTTTGTTAGCAGCTTGTTATAACCCCTATTCTATTGCACCGGCTATACCACATCACGCCTTTTTCAACGATTTATCTATATTTTGCTCTCTTTATCTACCCATCATGCCGCAATGCCCAGTTCCCGCAGACACTCCCTAAATACGATCTCGCTTGACTTGTACCCCAATATCTTCCGTGGATAATTATTTATCCAGTTTTCGGCCTGCGTGATCTGCGCGTTCGTCACCGCCGCAAAGTTCGTTCCCTTGGGAAACCGCCGCCGAATCATGCCGTTGGTATTCTCGTTGGTGCCTCGCTCCCAAGAGGAATACGGGTGGCAGAAATACACTTTCGTCCGGGGCAGGTGCTTGTTGATGCAAGAGCGTTCCAGCTCCTCCGCCGCCGCAAACTCGGTGCCGTTGTCAAAGGTAATGCTTTTGAAGATTGCCCTAAACCGCCGGGCACCAAGTTTCCGTTCCAGTGCGTCCAGTGCCTTGACCACCGTTTCAGCCTTGCGGTTTGGTATCGCTATAATGATTTCTTTCCGGGTCTTGCGCTCGGTCAGGGTCAGTAGGGCGCGGGTGGTCTTGCGCTTTCCCTTGCCGCTGTACACAGTGTCGCCCTCCCAATGGCCGAACTCCTCCCGCTCGTCGATCTCCTCCGGGCGCTGTTCAATGCTTTCGCCCGCCGGGGCGCGGCTGGCGCTTTTGTTCTTCTTCACTTTCTTATATTTGTGTTTCTTCTTTCCGTGCCGTGGCAGCTCCTCTTGCGTCAGGTTCAAAAACAGGCCCTTGGCAATGTACTTGTAGATCGTCGGCACCGACAGACTGGTTTTGAACTTCTTCCCCTCAATCATGGCAAACCCCAGCACCGCCGCCGGGCTACAATCTTTGTCTAAAATCGTGGTTTCAATTTATGGTATCGGATTCCCCAGCTTTCCTTGCCAACGCCCCAACCCACGATCTCAACCTCAAAGCGGTCATCCTGCACATCCACACCGGCGGTAAGCACAAGCACTTCTTCGGGCACCACCGCGTCGTAAATCTCGCGGCGGTTGAACAGTTCGGTGTCCTCCACCTGTTCGCCCCGTTCCTCCCAAGTTTCACCCAGTTCGGTATTTACCCAAACCTTCATGCCCTCCGGGTTTCCTTGGTCAAGCTGTTCTTTCGCCACTATGAATTTCTGCACGATCTCTTTCCATCCGCAAAAGGTGGAGGCAAGCGTGTTCAGGTGGAACCCCCGCGTTTCTGCGCCGGGGTTTTCCGCCACAAAGCGGCCCTGCTGGCTCTGCTGTTTCCAGCGGTATTCGTTCGCCACGCACCCGCAGCGTTCGCATTTGTAAACGATCTCTTTTTGCAAATCGTCCGGGTCAAAGATCAGGTTTGCCCACACAAAGGGCTGGTAATGCCCACACTCCGGGCACGGCACATTCCATTCCTCGCGGGTGGATTGGTTGTACTCGGTTTCAATGCGGCTGTGCCCCTTGATAACCGGGGTCGATACCATAACCGTTTTCTTATCCCAAAATGTTGTTTGGCGCTTTTGGGCAAGGCTCAACGGGTCGCCCTCGGTTCCGGCGCTGCCGGGGTAGCGGTCTACCTCGTCGGCCAGCAGCACTTTAATAGGGCGGCTGGCAAGGCCGGTGGCGCTGTTCGCGCCCACTATGGTGATGTGCCCGCCGGGGAAATTCTTTTTCAAGATCGTGTTCCCGGCGTATCGGCTTTTCACATCCACCAGCCCGCGCAGCACCGGCGTGTCGCGTATCATCGGGGCCAAGCGGTCTTTGCTGAATGTCTGCCCCATGTCCAAGGTCGGCTGCATAACCAAGATGGGCGCGGGGGCATAGGCCATAAAATAGCCAAGGATGTTCAGCAGCAGTTCGGTCTTACCCAACTGCGCCGCGCACATGATAACTACCCGCCGTATGTGCGCATCACCTATGGCGTCCATGATTTCCCGCTGGTACGGTGCCTTGTCGGTGTGCCACCGCCCCGGCTCGGCGCTGCTCTCCGCGCTCAACATACGGTAGCGGTCAGCCCATTGGGATAGTGTCAGCTCCGGGGGCGGTTTCAGCGTTGCCACACACCGCGCCAGCATTTCCATTGTCGCCTGCGGTATTTCCAGCAGCTTTTGCTTTTTTGCTACCCCACAGTCTGTCGTACTCCTTTCGCCTGCAATCCGGGAAAAAGCACAGACCTTTTTCGTCGCCTGTCCAAATTCTCCACACGCACCCCTCGCAGGGGTCTTTATTTTTCTTCTGTCCTTTCATCGGCAGTGTCCTCCACAGCAAAGGCCACGCGGTAGTCGCTCAATTCTTCCAGCGTTTCGTCGATAGCCTTTTTCATTTCGTCAAAAATAGCGGCTTGGTTTCCGTCCATAGCCGCCAGCGTAGGCGATAGCTTGGCAGGCATAAGGAACCCCAGCATGGCAAGCACGGCACCGACGCGCTCCTGCAGGCGGGTCAGCTTGCGGGCGCGGGCGGTGGCATTTTTCCGCCGGGCCATTTCCTTTTTGTACTGCTCCGGGGTATAGGCTCTAATGATTTGCCCCGCCGGGCTGGTCTTGATCTCAATGTACCGCACTTCCACTTTTGACTTCCTCCTTTAATGCCGCTCCTGCAACTCCTGCCGCCGGGCGTAGATTTTACTTTGTGCCAGTTCTGCACTGTAACCGCCGCGTCCGTTCTTGTCCATCTTCCCTGTGTCACCTCGCGCCCGCTCATGGTAGACCGTTGCCAAACTAACACCCAGCTTTGCAGCAATGTCGTTCATGTGCCAACCTTGGAGGTAGAGCTTCTCCATTTCTTGGCGGTCACTGTAACTTAAATGCTTATACTTCATGGTGTCGTCCTCCCTCCTTGCTGTTTTTGGGTAAAAAAAATAAGCGCGAAAGAAGTTTTTCAACTTCTTTCGCACTTATTCTAATATCTCGGCTATTTCGGGCATCTCGGACATCAATCTTCCTGCAGGCGCTGGACCATCTTGTAAAGGGCCTCGGCGCTGTTGAAGTTCTGCGGCATGATTTCGGATGCGGGGATCGAAATGTCGTATTCCTCATTCAGGGCCGAGATGATCTGCAGAATGTCGAAAGAGTCCAGGATGCCGTCATCAATCAGCGTTGTACAGGTGGAAAAGTCCACGTCCTCTTTGATTTCGCTTAAAATTTCCAGTAAACGTTCCATTGGTATTTCTCCTTTTCAAATTATCTTACACAGCGGGTGTATTGATGGGATAGGTCGGCGTTTCGCTGCGTACCGGGTACGGCGCGCCGTTCTGCCACAGAATGACCTGCGGCAGGTCGCGGCTCAAAAACAGACCAAGTCCTTCCGTAACAGAGTAGGCACCGGTATTTTCAAAAACAAGCAGGTCGCCGGGGCATAGTCCGGCCAGCGGCATACTGCGCACAAGAACATCGTTCGTAGTACAAAGGCTGCCGCAAAGTGTCCAGTCCTGTACGGAAGCTGCCCGGGCAGCAAAATGGCGCAGATGCGGGCGTTTCATACCCATGATCTGGCCAAGATAATTCAGGTGGTTCATTCCACCGTCCACAATGCAGTAGTGCTGCCCGCCGTGGTCCTTGCAGTCCATGGCGGTGGTCAGGTAATAACCGCATTCGGCGGTGTAAAAGCGGCCCATCTCAACGGTCAGATGGACCCAGCTGCTGACTTCGTGCAGTGCTGGCGCAAGGTCTTTGGCCGGGGACAGTGTGTCGGTAAAATCGTCGCCGTCAAAATACGGCACCGCCAGCCCTGGGCCGTATTCCAGTTCCGGCAGACGCAGGCCGAAGGTCTGCTCAATTTCAGCGTACAGTTCCCGCAGCATGGCCAGCTCTTTTTGCTGATTGACCAGCTTTTTGCGCTGGGTCCCGACAAAGTAGTGAATGCCGATAAACTCCAGATCAGGTGTTTCCCTGCGATGCGCCAATGCGGTGAAAAGATCCTCCTTTGACATGCCGAACTGACTGCCCGCGTTCAGCCGCAGCACCACGGGCAGCCGCTTGGCGGCCTTGCGTGCAGCATCCTGCAGATAACGGACCTGCAGCAGAGATTCCGCTGTGCAGGTGCCGACACCGTCGGCCACGGCGCGGGCAATATCCACGGGCGTCTTATTAACACCCGAATAGATAACACGTGCATCCGCAGCATGCAGGCTCTCGCAGAGCGAAAGCTCTCCGGGACTGCATACTTCCAGCCGCGCAGTGACCTGCATCATGGCAGGCAGCAGAAATGGGTTGGCTTTGATGGAATAGCAAAGGTCGATTTCCCTGCCCCAGATTGCCTGAATAGCGCGCACGCGGGCCTGCAAAGCGTCAGTGTCAAAGACAAACGTCGGTGTGCCGTAGGTGGCAGCAATTTTTTGTAAAGAAGCGTCGGTCATTTATGGGCTCCTTTTTTCGTCAGGGCAGCCAGTGCCGTGCGGTCAATTTTGCCGTTTTTATTCAGCGGCATCTCGTCCAGCTGCACAGCAGTATTCGGCTGCATAAAAGGCGGCAGACTTTCTTTCAGCGCAGCCAGCAGGGCAGCTTTCTCACAGCTGCCCGTGTAAAACAGGTGGAGCCGCTGGCGTTCGGCATCAAACGTGCAGCAGGCACGGGTCACGGCGTCGCAGCGCATAGCGGCAGCTTCAATTTCGCCAAGCTCTACGCGGTGTCCCATGTGCTTGATCTGGAAATCCCGGCGGCCAATATAATACAGGCTGCCGCTTTCGTCGTAGCGGGCCAGATCGCCGGTGCGGTAAATACGCTCATACCAGTTGGTGTTCAGCGGATTCTGGGTAAAGGCCTGCGCTGTGCGCACAGGGTCAGCATAGTAGCCGAGGGCAAGCGCCGTACCGGAAACGCAGATCTCCCCTGCCTGCCCGGGCACGGTGACAAGGACGTCGTTCTCGTCCAGCAGAAAGACCTTCTCGTTGGGAAACGCGCGTCCGATGGGCAGCGCCTCATCCGGGGCAAAATCGCGGTCCGGCAAAATGGCGTAGGTGCAGTTGCAGGTAATTTCTGTCGGGCCGTAGAGGTTCACAAACCGGGCGTGCGGCAGAGCGGACTTCCACTTCATCAGGTGCTTGATGGGCATGACTTCGCCGCTGAACAATACCTGCCGCACGCGGGAAGGTATACGGTAGCTGAAGCCGTTCATGATGGAGACAAAGCACATGGCACTGACGGCCCAGACAAGTATGGTGACCTCATGGTCTGCCAGATAGTCCATGAGTTTTGTGGGCTGACTGAAATAAGCGCGCGGGATGATCTGCACCTTAGCCCCCGTGTACAGTGCCGTGTACAGGTCTTTGACCGAAACGTCAAAGTCAAAGGGAGCCTGATTGCCCAGAATATCGTTTTGTGTGATGCCGAAAATTTCGGCAAACTGCGGGATAAAATCCAGCACCGAGCGGTGGCTGACGGTGACGCCTTTTGGCACACCGGTGCTTCCGCTTGTGAAGTTGATATACAGAGGGTCAACGTCCACAGCCTGACGGCGGCGGTTTGCCAGCAGTGCAGCGTCCGCGGGTGCGGCCAGCAGATCGTCAAGCCGGATGATTTGCCCGCTGTACCCCAGCGCGGCGGCTGCGGCAGCGTGGGCCTCGTCCGTAACAAGAAATGCAGGGGTCAAAGTATCCAATACCTGCAAAGTGCGGGCAGCGGGCTGGCGGGTGTCAAGCACCGAGTAACAGCAGCCCGCGTAGACTGTGCCAAGCATGGCAGCAAAGGCGGAAACGGATTTTTCCAGGTAAAATGCCACCGGGCGGCGCGGCATCGTGCGGGACGCCAGAAAGCTGCCGGCGCGGCGGGCCGTGTCGGCCAGTTGTGCCCAGGTACAGTCTGTCTGGTCATCCCCCACAGCGGGGGCATCCGGGCAGCGGGCGGACGTGGCTTCAAGCCAGTCCAGAATGTTTGTTTGCATAGAAAGCTCTTTTCTTAAAAGTTGGCATAGAGGAAACCAACGGTTTCATTGACGCAGATAAAGCTGAGGAGTACCATGAAAATAACAAGATAGTATAAACCCCAGCGCAGCGCAAGCGGCAGCCGCTGTACCTCTGCGTAAGGGTCGCGGCCTTGTTCTTTCAGCACACTATGGGCAAAGACCAGAAGGGTACTGATGATGACAAGCCCCCAGGCCGGGCCGGAGACTGCCGCGAAAGCGCCGGGTGCATTCGCGGCCAATGCGGACAAATTGAAATCCGTAAAGGTGTTGCGCAGGTAGATGCACCCCTGCACAAACTCATTGCGGTCAAAGTACCAGCCGATGTTGACGATGATAAAGGTCCGCACGATGCGAAAAACGTGCCAGCCGCGGCTTTCGGTAGGAATGTGCAGCGCCGTGTTGAGCTTTTTGAACGCGGGCTCCAGCAGGTCAGCCAGCGCAATGACAAGACCGTTATACAGACCCCAGGCAAGGTAGTGCGCCTGCGGGCCGTGCCAGATGCCGACTACGGCAAACACAAGCAGGTTGGCGACTGCAGCGGGCAGCACACGGCCAAAATGCTTGCCCCAATGCGACGTGGCCCACTTGCCGAAGCGCTGCATCGGCTTGGTCAGTGCAAAGGGATAGAACAGGTAATCACGCATCCACGCACCCAGCGAAATATGCCAGCGCCGCCAGAAATCCCCCAGCGAGGTAGAAAAATACGGCTGCCGGAAGTTGGGCATCATCTCAATGCCGTACAGCTGCGCAACACCCAATACCATATCAATGCCGCCGGAAAAATCTGCATACTGCTGCAGCGAGTACAGCAAAATGGCCAGCAGTGCCATAGAACCGGCCAGCTTGGGGTCATTGCCGTCGAGGATGGCGGCAATCGTCGGGGCGGTCAGGTTTGCGATGGCATATTTCTTCATTGCGCCGAACAGAAACAGGAACAGTGCACGTTTGGTACGCTCCCAGTTCCAGATGTGACGGGCGGTGAGCTGCGGGGCTATCTCTCCGTAGCGGTTGATGGGGCCCTGGATCAGCTGCGGGAAAAAGCTGATGAAAAGCAGAAAGCGGACGTAGTTTTTCTCTGCCGGGTGCCGACCACGGTAGCAGTCAATCAGATAACCGACGGCCTGAAACGTGTAAAAGCTGATGCCAAGCGGCATGACCAGCCCCAGTGAGGACGGCGCTGTGGCCGAAAATGCACCGGAGAGCAGCTCCGCAAAATAGGACCAGTATTTGAAGTAGCCAAGCACAAGAAAGTTGGCAGTCAGCACAGCAGCAACAAGACATTTTTTGCGGCGCACCGCCTGTGCTTTGATGGCCTTTTTTTCGTCCTTGGATATGCCCGGAGCCTTTCGCCGCGCGGCGGAATCGGCATCCAGCTTTGCCAGCTGCAAGCCGCCGAGCCAGATCGTCAACGCAGTGAAAAGCAGAAAAACAAGGCCCTTCCAGCCGCTGGCGGTAAAAAACAGCAGGCTCAACCCCAGCAGGCAGATCCATTGGCAGCGGCTGAAAACAGTATAATATAAAATGAGTCCAACGCTGACCAGCAGGAAGAAACTCAGGGAATAGATTTCCACACTACACCATCCACAAAATTAAAAATCGACAGAACATTCATAATATCGCTCAAAATCGGCAGAAGAACCAACAATACGGGCATTCACGCGGAACTGGTAGGTGCCGTGCTCCGCCGCTGCGTACTCGGTCCAGGAGCGGGTAGAATACGCGGAAACCCGGCTGTATTCGCTCTCCCCCGGCGCTTTGACCCAGAACTCGTATTCAGCCTGTACGGACGGACCGTGGTAGGAACCGGCCAGCAGCAAAATCTTGTCCGGGTGAACCTCCGGCGTCAGGTAGACGTTGGTGATATAGTTTACGGCGACCAGATATTCTGACGGCGTCTCGAACAACGATTCCACATCCTGCCCGGCGTCCAGCATGGCCAGAAACTTTGCCATGCTCAGGCTGAACGCATGCCCGCCGGCAGCATTCATGTGGGTAAAATCCTTGTGATAGTCAGGCTCTTTGTTCTCAAACAGCTCCGGCTTTGCAAGGTTAAAGTCATAATAGGAAGCCCCATACTGTGCTGCCAGCTGCTTGAAGTAGGCGTAGTCGTCAAAATACGTCTCGTAGCTCACGACATCCAGCGTGGTCTTGGGCGCGCTGATGAGCAAAAGACGCGTGCCGTTCTCCTGACAGAGCTGCAGCATGGAGGTCAGCTCCTCAATGTGCTGCGCGCTAAAGTCGTGGGCGTTCTGGTTCCAGGTGTTCTCCGCACCGACAGTGTCAAAGTTGATGACCGCGGCATCCTCCGGCTGGGCATGGGCCGCACCGCGCCGGTGCGGCAGACGATTCAGTACGGCATTCCATTTCTGTTGGATCGTAGCGGGCCAGTCGGCGGGCCAGCTGCCGCTCTGCCAGGGAAAAAGCGCATTCAGGGAATCTGCACCTGTAAAGTTATCACGGCTGGTCATGTAGCGCAGCAGGTCAGCGGGCTTATCCTTCCAGGAATCCGTCTGCAGCTCTGCATATAAAAAAGCCTTTTGGGCTTTGGCATAGGGTTTGCCTGTCATGTTGGTCAGATCCATGACAAGGATCACATACCGGGGAGAATGCTCCCGAAGCAGGGTCTCCAGCGCGATCTGCGACATATCCAAGCTTTGGGCGTTTGTTGCCATCAGTGCAACGGTCTCCCCTGTTGCGGCGGCGAGTTCTTCTTCGGGCAGGGCGCAGGAAGCCAGAGAAGAACCAATGACGGCAATGTCAATGGACTGCTTTTGGTGGTAGCTACGCCACATGTCAAGGCTGGAACCGTTATCGGGCGGCATAAAGCCGCAGAGAATCAGATTTATAATCAGAAAAATCGCGGTGAACGCTGCGATTTTGGCTATGTGCTTCAAAAGATACGCTCCTAAAACAGACAAATAAAGGAAAATGTCCAAAAACAGTAAACACAACTATTATACATCAATTGGAACTTCCCTGCAATGGTGATTTGCTGACAAAGGTGAGATTTTACAATTGTGCAAAAAACCGCGTTTCTTCGTGAAACGCGGCTCTATACAATCAGCCTAAAAGCTGCTTGGCCAAATCAGCGCTGGCCTTGGCATCCTTGCAGTAGTAGTCGGCACCGATGTCCCGGGCGTAGTCGGGCGTCAGCACCGCGCCGCCGACCATGACCTTACAGTCAAGGTGCGCGGCATGCAGGGCCTCGATCGTGGCCTGCATATTGGGGACGGTGGTCGTCATCAGGGCCGACAGGCCGACGAGCTTTGCTCCGGTCTGGCGCACGGCCTCTACGACACGCTCGGGGTCAACGTCGCGCCCGAGGTCGAGCACGTCATAGCCGTAGTTTTCGAGGATGACACGAACAATGTTCTTGCCGATGTCATGCACGTCGCCCTTGACTGTGGCAATGACGATCTTGCCCTTGCTGCCCTGCGCCTGGCCGGAGGCGGCAATTTTGGCCTTGATGGCCTCGAACGCAGCCTGCGCGGCGGTGGCGGCCTGCAAAAGCTGCGGCAGGAATACCGTGCCTTTCTCGAAGCCGTCGCCCACAGCGTCCAGTGCGGGGATCAGCGAGACATTCACTACGTCCAGCGGTTCGCGCATTGTCAGCGCGGCGTCCGCG
>ULSH01018348.1_pt1 | contig 11065 bp, 7 predicted proteins | sample 1956151 | NCBI WGS metagenome assembly ULSH01 (sample SAMEA4835702, study PRJEB28245) | human gut metagenome | biome: gut microbiome; material: fecal sample | place: Denmark | collected 2008 | reverse complement strand
CTTCGACCCTCTGGACTCCCTTTCGCGCGATTGAGTTGGTGACCTCTGCATACAGGTTTCGCGTGCAGCTTTCAGAGGGCAATGGAAACGGACGAAGTCCGCGGTCGCCCTCTGGACTCCTTCGCGTGCACGCCCATGCTGCTGGTTGGGTTATGTTAGTTGGGGAAAACGGAAGGTTCACAAACTATAACAAGTTTCGGTAAAAATCAAGTATGAGAGTGTGCACCCGAAGGGGTGGAGGGGGCGAGCGGAAAGCCCCCTCCTCGCCTCCGCAGAGGCGAAACCCCTGCTGCAAACAAAATCCATTATAATAGGAAGAAAACCTTCCGGCAGACCGGGAGGACAGCCCCCCCGGCGGTGACTGCCTTACTTCACCGCCGCCGCTTCCACATGCACAACCATCTTCGCGGAGATGTCCTTGTACAGGCGCACCTCAATCTCCACATCGCCGACGGCGCGGATGTTCTCGCACTTGATGTCGCGCTTGTCCACCGCAACGCCGTGCTGCGCCTTCAGCTGCTCGGCAACTTCCGCGCTCGTAATTGAGCCGTACAGCCGCCCCTGTGCGCCGCACTTCACCGACATGCTGATGACCTTGCCGCGCAGGGCGTCCGCCTGTGCCGTCGCGTCGGCGCGGCGCTGGGCCTCGCGTTCGGCTTCCGCCTTGCGCATCTTCTCAACGCCCTTCATCGCGCCGGGAGTCGCTTCCACCGCCAGCTTCTTGGGGAACAGGAAGTTGCGCGCGTAGCCATCCGCCGCATTCACAATCTGATCCTTCTTGCCGACACCCTTCACATCTTCCAGCAAAATAACCTTCATAATCTGTATCCTCCTTGAATCTTAAAAATCAGAAAAATCATCGTCTTTTCGATGGCGGTCGTCGCGCAGTCCGCGCGGGTCGCGGATTTGGTCAACGCAGCCCGCGAACATCGGCAGAATCGGCACGAACAGCACCATCAGGATGGTTAGGAACCAGCGGCGGCCGCGCGTTGCACCCGCGCGTAGCATGGCGAAATTCTGCGCCGAAACGCCCTGCACCGCGAAGCTCCAGAACGCCACACTGCCCAGCAGCGAAGCCGCCAGCGCAACTGTCGCGTTCGTTGTAAACAGCTGCGCCGCGCTCAGAAGCAGCAGCACCGCCATGCTGATGCCCAGCGGGGTGGGCATGAACCAGCGGTCGGTGGACGGCGTGTCCTCCGCATCGGGAAATTTGCGCCAGCACAGCAGCATCCCCAGCGAGAACGCCATGATTCCTTTGACCAGCAGGTCAGGCATGATGGATGGCAGCGTTCTCTCAATCGTTGCGCGCAGGCTCCATTCCAGCTGCTGCAGTACATCCTCGGACAGCCACGGCAGCACGTTTCCGCCCGTCAGCGCCGCGAGACTTTCCAGCGCCGCCGTGCGTTTTGCATCCAGCGCCGCCAGCCCGGACACATACGCGGAATACAGCACCTGCGGGCGCGTCCGCGCATTCATCATGACACGCAGAATGTCATAGGACAAGCCCTCATACAGGTCGCCGTACGCCTGATAGCGCTGAAGGAGCATCATCAGCAGCGCAACGACGGCGGCGAAGCAAATCACCGCCCAATACATCGCCATGCGCGATTTGCGGAAGGCGCCGGGCGGCAGGAACAGCATCAGCGCGCCGCCGAAGAGCCAGACGCAGGCGGACGGAATGAGCAGCTTCGGCAGGAGGAGCAGCAGAGAGGAAAATGCGCCGATGACGAGCAGCGGGATGCTGATGCAGAGCAATGTCTGGCAGATTGGCGCGTTGCGGGTCGGCAGGGGCAGCTCCCCCGTGAGGGAGAGCAGCGAAAAAGGCATGAACAGCAGCAGAAGCACCGCCAGCGGCACGCTGCGCAGGCTAAATGTCAAAGCGAATACGATACAAGCGCCCATCATGTACCAATCGGGCCTGCCGACTTTGGCTTTGCCGTACATGCTGTCCTCACCTCCTTGTGTAGGCTCATCCATCTTCCTATTGTACAGCACAATCGCCAAAAAAGCAAGCCGGGGAGGCGCGGATGCACGAAAAAAGGAAGCGCCCGTCGCAGTCGCTTCCTTTATATATGCTGATTTTTTATTTGCCGCGCACAAGCGACTTGCGCTTTGCCAGCTCAGCCACCAGCGCTGCCGGCAGCAAATCCCGATGCGGCTCTTCCTGCGGCACAGCCCCGCGATAGACCGCCAACCTCCGCTGCGTCACCGTGTCCCAGCTGTGCAAATGGCAGATGTAATCCGGCGCTTCCGCCTTGTACTTTGCCACCTTCGCCGGATTCGCCAGCAAATCCGCCAGCTTTGCGCGTAAATCGTCGATATCGCCGCGGCGGAAGGTCACGCCGTGCTCCTGAACGACGGAGGCGCACTCGTCGATGTCGCTTGTCAGCACGCAGCAGCCGTAGCTCATCGCCTCCATCAGCGAAAGGGGCATCCCCTCGACGTCGCTGGGCAGGACGTAGGTGTAAGCGTTGCTGTACAATTCCGCCAGCAGCTGCCCCTGCACAAAGCCGAGGAATATCACGCGGTCGTCGTCCTTTGCCATTTCGCGCAGCTCATCGAAATATTCCTGCGAGTCGGACGCGCCGCCCGCAATGACCAGCTTCTTGTCCGTCGGCAGATGCTTGTACGCCTCAATCAGGTAGTGTTCGCCCTTTTCCGGCACGATGCGCCCCAGATAGAGGATGTAGTTGTCCTTTTCCAGCCCGTACTGGCGAATCAGCTCCGGCGCGCACGGCTGGTAGCTCGGCACGCCGTTGGGAATCAACAGCGTCTCGCGCCCATAGGTGTCCGCAAAATACTGCTGCATGCCGTGGCTCAGCACAATCAGCTCATCCGCGTGGCGCACCGCCATCTTTTCGCCCAGCCTGATGCACTTGGACGCAATGCCGTTTTGCCATTTCGCGCGCGTCCAGTCCAGCCCGTGTACCGTCACGATGACGCGCTTGCCCATCAGCTTCGGCAGCCAGCAGAACAGCGCCGGCCCTTCCGCGTGCACATGCACCACGTCATAATTGCCCACCGCCGCGCACAGGCAGCCGAAGAAACTTGCGGAAACCGCCGCCAGCCCCTTCTTCTGGATGGTCGGTACATACTTCAGGCTGATGCCGTTGAAATTTTCGGGCTGCGGCTGCTGCTTGTCGGTTCGGTTATAGCACGTCACGGAATGCCCCTGCGCCACCATGCGCTTGGCCAGTTCCCCCACCACAACCTCGATGCCGCCATCATGGGACGGTACGCGCTTCTGTCCGACCATGGCAATTTTCATGTACTTCCGAGCCATCCCTTGCAGCCTCCTTTGTTGCTTGAAATTTCCCATTATGAGGGGGAGGGGAACCCCATCAGCAGCCCCGATGCGCTTAGATGTACGTTTCGGTGTCATCTGATGCACTAATCATACCACACACATGGGTTAATTGAAACGAAGTTACATCGGTTTTCCGAAATTCTTTCGATACTCCGCGTATTCCGAAAGTTTTTAGGAAAGACGGCGGCGATTTTTCACAAAATGCCCTGTCTATTCGCGTCTGTTTTTAGCCGAAAACGATATACTTGCGGTTCAAAAAAACAGCGTTATTTTATGTGTAAGAAGACCGTGTAACAACGAAGAAAAACTGGTTACATAGTGCAATGGCATGACGCGCGAACGAAACCTGCCAATTTATCCGCTAAATTGCCATATTTATGCTGGTCACCCTTGACATGTTGATTTTTGTCAGGTATAATTTACATATGAACAGCATCGGTGCAGCGCCTCTGGTGGATGCTGTCCGCAGCAATGGGTGTAGCCGGACGAATAGGGGAGGAGAGAAACCATGAAAACGAGTTGGCTCAATGGAAGCAAACGAATCCTGTCAGCACTGCTGATTGCGGCGGCGCTGATGTTTGGCTGGACGCCGCTGGGGGAAGGGAAGGCGCTGGCGGCGACGGATAAGGGGAAACAGTTCGCACAGGCGGCGATGCTGTTTGCGAAGTCTGATACGGACTTTGCGCAGGACATGTACGGCGCAAAAGGAACAGACAACAACCAAATCTTTCAAGGCGGCGCATGGTGCGCGGCTTTCATTTCTGTGGTTGCGCGTCAGATAGGTATTCCGACGAGCGTAATTCCGAATACGGTAAAGGCGTATAAGGAATACTGCCCCAGCACGGGGGAAACACACGCTGATTGGTTCCACTGCGTGATTGATCCAAATAGCTTTTCGGATTACAAAAAGTATGCTAAACAGTATGATCCGAACTATGTGCCGCAGCCGGGTGATATTATCACCTTGAATACGTATAAATCGTCTGAAGCAAAGGAACTTTCATCAAGTCTGTCGCACGTTGGCATTGTCACAAGTTACAATAGCAGCTCAAAAATGGTGACATTTGTCAGCGGCAACTGGAGCATCAGACGGGTCAGTTGTGCTGAAAGCTACGATACAACCAAGAAAGTAAATCAGACTTATTATGGCATTGTTGGCTACTATCATCCTGATTGGAGCCAAGTGGGCACTTTGCGCACGCCACAGGCGGTGACGGGGATTACGCTGAAAAACGGAAGCAGTGTTTTAAGCGAAAACACGACAATTACAATGAACGTGGATACGACGCTGAAAATTACTTCCAGCGTCTCGCCGAGCAATGCGTTTTACCCGAACCCCAGCAGCGGCGTATACCGCTACTTCTATTCTTCGCCGAATGTACAAATTGCATCGGGGTATACAGGTTTGTTCTGGCAGAGCAGCAATGAGAATGTTGCTATTGTGAACCCGGATACTGGTTTGGTTACGGCGGTTGGCGCTGGTACTGCAACTATTACGGCTTATGCGATTGCTGATGGAAAGAGAACCAGAGCGACTGCTGTGAAAAAGAGCTTCAAGGTTCAGGTGACGGGGTATCCGTCGCACGAATGGTACACCTATGAAGCCTACCACAATAGCGTTTCCATTTACAGCACGCCTTCGCTGCGAAGCGCGAATGTAATTAAAACAATAGCGGTTGGAACGGAATTTCGCGTTGATTTAAGTCATGTGTACGCTATGCGCGCGCGAAACGGCTGGGGATGGCTTTCGCCGGTGCAGCTGAATGATGGTACCACTGGCTATTGTGACTTGAACGCACACTACTACCTCTCGAAAAAAGACCATCCGACCGTGCGACCGATGAGCGAACAGGCAAACGCAGAATGGTGGAACTACAAAGTCGTCTGGGCAAGTGGCTTAAATTTGCGTTCCTTTGCGGATTCTAATGCTACGGGAACTGTGATCATGAAAATCCCGAAGGCTGCAACGGTTGAACTTGACCTCAATCACACAATGCGCGAGCCGAAATACGGCGACACGTGGGCATTTGCGCGCTACAAGCAGTCCGATGGCACATACGTCTATGGCTGGTGTATCGAGAGCGACAGCAACTACATGCAGAAACAGGATAAAATCGGAAACTCTGCCCACTATTCCGACTACATCATTGACGAAAATGGTGGAATCGTCGTGTATGCTGCGCCGCATTATGAGAATAAAATCGACGAGCTTACCAGTGCCGACGGCGTATTCCAGATAGATGTTGCCAACATGGTGTTTTACGATGCTTCGGGCGTTAACACCTATTGGGCACCCTGCCGATATACAAAGAATGGAAAGACAATAGAAGGATATATCGAGGTGCTTGCGGACCCGCCTACTCCCTGCGGCATTGACCGCGAAGGCGACTGGGAACGCTACGAAGTAACGAATGCAGCGGGGGCAAAGTCAATTCGCTATCCTGCCACGTTTGAATTGTCCGAACTCAGCAGCTACGACCAAGGCGAAATCATCTGGCTGGACAGAAACGAACGCGTCACCATCACCGAAAACGGCAAGCAGTACACCTTCATGCGCGGGCATGGGGATGATTTCGTTGCGGGCTGGTTTGATGTGACGAATGTCAACGAACCGCTGACGCAGGTTGACGACAGCATTGAGGAAGTCGTCTCTGTGCGCAGCGGAAACAGCGTCTACACGTTCTGCCGCGGCAATGTCTCGTGGGCGCAGGCGGCGCAGTACGCGGCGTCTATGGGCGGACACCTCGTCGTGATTGACAATGCGCAGGAAGATGCCATGCTGCATTCGACCATCATGAGCGCATACGGCGGCACGGCGTGGACGGGCGGCCACGCGAATGGCGCAGGCAATGGCTGGACGTGGTTGAATAACAACACGATGAGCTATCAGAATTGGGGCTCGTCGAGCGCGACGCCGACCAGCAGCCATACCGCGCTGGCAATCAAGGGCGATTATGAGGGATGGTTCACCTACCGTGACTGCGCGAACACATACGTTGACAGCTTCATCGTCGAGGTGGAGGAAACGCCGCGCGCGTGGTTCACCTACCGCACGAAGGCGAAGCTCAACATTCGCAAGTCGCAGAGCATTTCCGGCGCTGTCGCGACCACGACGGCGGTGGGCGATTACCTGACCATTGACCTGCTGAACGTCACAATGGATAGCAATAAGAAGTACTTCTTTGCGCCTGTGCTGATGGCGGACGGCTCGATTCTCTACTGCAACATCGGCGATAAGACCGCTATCGTCCCCGACCTTGAACCCGATGAACCCGCGTGGACGCAGTACAAAGCACTCAGCAGCCTCTACGTCCGCACCTTCCCGAACACTTGGTGCGATACGGGCGTGCTGAAAACGCTGGGCAAGAACACGATTCTGGAGCTGGACGTCAGCCACAAGCTGCGCGACCCGCGCTTCGGCAACGACTGGGCATACGCGCGCTACAAGCAGTCCGACGGCACCTACCTCTACGGCTGGGTGATTGCTGCGAACAGCTACGTCGAGCAGGTGAAGCAGACCCCCGCTTGGTACGACTACTTTGCGAATCCGGGCAGCACGATGTATGTCTACAAGACGCAGAATGTGGATGACACGATTGTCAAGACGTACACCTCCGGCAGCAGCTTCCAGGTGGACGTGAACAACATGCGCCAAGACCAGAACGGCTACCTCTGGGCGCCTGTGGCGGATGACACGGGCAAGGAACTGGGCTATACCGACCTCTCCGCGGCGCACGCAGGGAGCAAATCAGCGGCGATTCCGGATGTCTACTGCCAGTCGGGCTGGGCACTCGCCTATGTGCTGGCGGAAGATGGCGTGGATGTGCTGGCTGCACCGAATGACGCGGCTGCCCTCGTCAAGCACATGGATCGCGATGCGTACTTCTGGTTTGGCGCGGATGAAACCTATACCGATGCGAAAGGCAAAATCTGGACGCGCATTTACGCATCAAAGGACTACGAGGAAATGGCGGATGGCGGCTGGGTCAGGCTGGAAAATGGCGTGAACTACAACACCGTCTATGCACAGTGGTACGACACGGGGTGCAGCATTTCACGCAACGGCATCACCTACACGCTTTACGGCGGCTACAATAGCTGGAGCGGTGCAAGCAGCTGGTTCTCGGACGGCATAGACTTTAACGATGGCACAGCCGTCAGAAAGCACCTTGCCATCGTCCACAACGACGCGGAACAGAGGATTATTGAGCAGCTGCTGAATGCCACCTCGACCGTCGACAAGGCGTGGATTGGCGCAAGCAACACAAGCGGCTCGTGGAAGTGGGTGGACGGCACAAATGTCCAGTACAGCCAGTGGGGCTACAATGAACCGTCGGGCACTGGAACGGAACTTGGCGTGGCTGCGTCTTTCGACGGCAGCTGGTATGCGCATGATGATGCTTTGGACATCCACATTCAGGGCTTCATCACCGAGCAGTTCACGGGCATCGGGCTGCCGCAGGTGAAGCTGCCCGCGTCGACGTTCTATGTAGATGACGAGGCGTTCGTGGGCAACAGCACGATTCAGGCAGTCGTTGCGCCGGATGGACTGCAAGTCATTGGCACGCGCGCCTTCGCGGACTGCGCGAACCTGAAGTGCATCACCCTGCCGGACTCCGTGTCCTACATCGCGGAGGATGCGTTCGAGAACACGCCGGATGTCGTCATCTTTGCCAGCGTCGGCAGCTACGCGTGGCAGTGGGCGGAGAAGCAGGGCATCCCGCACGGCACGCCGTACATCGAGTAAAATCAGTGGGCGCAGACTTCCCCAGCGGGCGGTCTGCGCCCGTTTTCGCGGAAAAAACTCCGGCTTCACGCAAAAAATCCGCCCAATCCCCCTTGACAAACCGCTTCCCCTGTGCTATAATATCCGTGTTTGAAGCAGAGGCTTGCCCGTCTCTCACCTTGCGCGGCGTATGCTGCCGGGTTCACAGGCTTTTTCCCTTTCAGGCGGATTGACCGCCGAAAAAGGCGCAAACTGCATGTCAGCGACGGGTGGAGTCACCCGCCGCTTTTTCTGTGGTATGGAGCAGAAAACGCTGGCTTCAACGAAAATTGGGAGGTGTATGGACATAGCACTCGATCTGATGATCAATGAGGAAATCCGCGACCGGGAAGTCCGCCTGATTGACGAAAACGGCGAACAGCTCGGCGTCATGCCAACAGCCAAGGCGATGGAGCTGGCGGAAGAGCGCGGCCTCGACCTCGCCAAAATCCAGCCCACGGCAAAACCGCCGGTCTGCAAACTGCTGGACTATGACAAGTACCGCTACGAACAGTCGCGGCGCGAACGCGAAAACCGGAAGAATCAGCGGGTCGTCGAAACCAAGGAGGTTCAGCTGTCCGCCACCATCGAGGAGAACGACGTTCTCACGAAGGCGAAAATGGCGCAGAAGTTCCTTCAGGGTGGCGATAAGGTGAAGGTGTCCATCCGTTTCCGTGGCCGCCAGATCACCCATAGCGAAATCGGCATGCAGGTCATGCAGGACTTCGCGGCCCGCTGCGCCGAGGTCAGCTCGGTGGAGCGCCGTCCCATGATGGACGGCCGTCATATGATTATGATCCTGGCCCCCAAGGCGGCAAAGGCTTCCTTCGCTGAAAAGAAGGCCGCCCGCGAAAACGCCAAGGGGAATCAAGAACAGGAATAAAACGGCTATCGCAGCTTGCCTGCGCCCCGTTTTATCAGCATTGGAAGGAGGACTACACCATGCCTAAGCAGAAGTCTCACCGTGGTGCTGCCAAGCGCTTTTCCTTTACCAAGACCGGTATCGTGAAGCATAAGCAGATGAACGCCAACCATCAGGTTCGCCTCAAGACCACCAAGCGCACCCGTCACCTGCGCGCTGACGGCATTGTGGACAACGCGGCGGAAGCCAAGACCATCCACAAGCTGCTGCCCTACAAGTAATTAAGCCCATTCGCTGGCAAGGAGGATACTCACAATGGCACGTATTAAGAGATCTGTGAACGCTCTGAAGAAGCGCCGCAAGGTCATGAAGCTGGCAAAGGGCTACTGGGGTGCAAAGTCCAAGCAGTACCGCGCCGCGTCCGAACAGGTTGCTCGTTCCCTGCGCTATGCCTTCAAGGGCCGCAAGCTGCGCAAGCGTGATTTCCGCTCCCTGTGGATCACCCGTATCAACGCCGCTGCTCGCCTGAACGGCATGAGCTATTCCACGTTCATCAATGGTCTGAAGAAGCACAACATCACCGTCAACCGCAAGATTCTTGCGGATCTGGCTGTGAACGATGCAGCTGCTTTCACCAAGCTCGTGGAAATCGCCAAGGCGTAATTGTCGCCCAAGCGTTTCATAGCACAAATTCGTCCGATGTTGAAACCGTGTTTCAGCGCCGGACGTTTTTTTGCCCTTTTTTCCGCAAAAGGGCGTTTGTGGATTGCCTGATTGCAAAGGTGACTTTCCTTCCAAACAGGACATCGCCATGCTTCCAGAGGGCAATGGAAACGGACGAAGTCCGCGGTCGCCTTCTGGACTCCTTCGGTGCCCTCCTTCGTAGCAGTGCGGTGGCGCTGCTTGGGGGTACGAATGGTTCACAAACTATAACTACTTTCGGTACAAATCAAGTAACATGGGAGTGACCGCGCCGAAGGTTTCCAAAGGGCGAGCGGAAAGCCCTTTGGTCGCGTCCGCAGACGCGAAATCCTCTGCGGCAATGGTGGAGAAAATCAGGGAATTAGGGGATTAGAGGAAATAACATCATGCTCAAAAAGTACATTACCGACCTGAGACACGAATTCTCCGGCTACAACGCCGGCAAACTCCTCAAGGACATCCTGAGCGGCATCACAGTGGCGGCGGTGGCGCTGCCGCTGGCGTTAGCATTCGGCGTGTCCTCCGGCGCGGACGCCGCCGCGGGGCTTGTTACCGCCATCATCGGCGGACTTGTCATCGGGCTGCTTGGCGGCGCGTCCTTCCAAATCAGCGGCCCGACTGGGGCCATGAGCGCCATCCTCATCGGCATCGTCGCCCAGTACGGCTTGCAGGGCGTGTTCGTCGCGTCGCTTGCGGCGGGCGTGATTATCCTGCTGGCGGGCATCCTCCGCCTCGGCAAGCTCGTCAACTTCATCCCGACCAGCGTCGTCATGGGCTTCACCAGCGGCATCGCGATTATCATCGCCTTGGGGCAGGTGGACAACTTCTTCGGCACGCACTCTGTCGGCACAAGCGCGCTGGAAAAGCTGTGGAGCTACACCAGCGTCGGATTTACCCCCAACTGGCAGGCGGTCGCCATCGGTTTGCTGGTTGTGCTGTTCATGGTCTTCTGGCCGAAAAAGCTGAACGCGAAGGTGCCGGGGTCGCTGCTGGCGATTATTCTGGCGACCATCGTGACCGAAATCGCGGGTTTCGATTCGCTGGCGAAGGTGGGGGACATCCCGAAAAGCCTGATGCTGGACAACCGCCTGAACCTCGGCGCGGTCAACCTCGACATGCTCCAAAACCTCGTCAGCCCGATTGTCTCCATCGCCATGCTGGGCATGATTGAGTCGCTGCTGTGCGGCGCGAGCGCGTCCCGCATGAAGGACGAAGCCTTCGACGCGGATCGTGAGCTGATTGCGCAGGGCGTGGGCAACATCCTGCTGCCGTTTTTCGGCGGCGTGCCCGCAACGGCGGCGATTGCCCGCACGTCCGTCGCCATCAAGTCCGGCGAGCAGACCCGCGTGACCGGCGTTGTGCATTCGCTGGTGTTGCTGCTGGCGATGGTGCTGCTGGGCGGCGTGATGAGCCGCCTGCCGCTGAGCGC
>ULSH01029713.1_pt1 | contig 11117 bp, 9 predicted proteins | sample 1956151 | NCBI WGS metagenome assembly ULSH01 (sample SAMEA4835702, study PRJEB28245) | human gut metagenome | biome: gut microbiome; material: fecal sample | place: Denmark | collected 2008 | reverse complement strand
GTGGAATACATCTTGCGGAAAGCAATTTTCAAACACGCTCTAGAGTGTGTCTGAAAGAAGAAAGGATGCGTATGGTCAGAAATTTACAGCGTAAATTTATTAAGATTACCATGTTGTCTCTCCTGATTGTGCTTCTTCTGGTAGAGGGGGCCACCAATGGAATTTTTATCTATCAAACCGGTAAGAAGTCAGAAAATCTGCTGCGTATGCTGGTGGACAACAATGGTAAATTTCCGGAAGGGAAAAAGCCGATGGTGCCGGATAAAAATGAAAGGATTCCGGATGGAAGAACGTGGCACCCCGGCAATCACAATCCATTTGGATTTCGGATGTCGGAGGAGACCCCGTTTGAGACCCGCTATTTCTCAGTAATTGTATCGGATTCCGGGGAGATGAATGTGGACATTGCCCATATAGCGGCAGTGACAGAGGAAGAAGCGCGGTCTTTTGCCGAAGAGCTTGTAAAGCAGGATAAGATGGAAGGGTATGTGGAGTATTACCGTTATCGCATGAACAGAAAAGAGGGCAGTTCGCTTTTGGTTTTTGTAGATTGTTCCAATGATATTCAGACAGTTCGGAATTTTGCGTTGGTGTCGTTTCTGGTAGGAGTGGGATGTTTTTTGCTGGTTCTGATTTTGGTGTCATTATTTTCCAGAAGAGCGATCCGACCGGTGATAGAAAGCATTGAAAAGCAGAAACAATTTATTACGGATGCCGGACATGAAATCAAGACTCCGATTGCGATTATTTCTGCCAATACAGAGGTGATTGAAATGTGTGGCGGTGAAAGTGAATGGACAAAGAGCATTCATAATCAGGTAAACCGATTAAATGAGTTGGTGAAGAATCTGCTGACGCTGGCAAAATTAGACGAAACCAGCCAGGCTCTGTATATGGAAGAATTTAATCTGAGTTCTGTGGTAAAGGAAGTGCTTTCCGGATTTGAAGCGTTAGCACAGACAAAAAACCAGGATGTAGAGGAGAAGGTTGAGAAAACGGTTGCAGTGAAAGGAGATAAGAGCAGTATCCGCAATCTGGTATCGATTTTGATGGACAATGCTGTAAAATACACTCCTGAAGGAGGCAGAATCTGTATACAGCTCAACCAGTGTGAGCGCCAGACAGAACTTCTTTTTTATAACGAATGTGAAGAAATTCCCAGCGGAGATTTGAATCGTCTGTTTGACCGATTTTACCGTGCAGATGAATCGCGGTCCAGGGAAAGCGGAGGATATGGAATTGGATTGTCTGTGGCCTATTCCATTGTGAAAGCCCATAAGTGGAAAATTTCCGTGTGGAGGAAAGGGAAAGGAATCTGTTTTCAGATATCTTGTCCATCCCAGGGTCACAAAGTGTGAAAGGTTTGTGAATCCACCATTCTTTAAGGTTCATTTTAGGTTTATCCGCTATACTTCGTGTAAAGAGAAAGTAAAGCAGCAAGGAGGATAAAAGGAATGGATGATTTTCAGATGACATTTAAGCGTTATGAGATAAAGTATCTGTTGGATGAAAAGACATACCTGGAATTGAGAAAGCGGCTGGAAGGAAAAATGGTGGTCGATCAATATGGAGAAAAGACCGTTTGCAATATCTATTTTGATACCCCTGATTCCAGACTGATCCGTACTTCTCTGGAAAAGCCGGTTTACAAAGAAAAGCTTCGGCTCCGCAGTTATGGAACGCCGGAGCGGAACAGTACGGTGTTTGTAGAGTTAAAGAAAAAATATAAAGGGGTGGTATATAAACGGCGGGAAGATATGGTGCTTTCTGAAGCGGAAGCCTATCTGTATCAGGGATGGAAGCCGGGATTTAGCAGTCAGGTGCTCCGTGAGATTGACTGGTTTTTGAAGTATTACGGGCAGATTACACCGGCAATGTACATTTCTTATGAGCGTATAGCCATGAATGAAGTGAAAGATTCAGGGCTTCGTGTTACCTTTGATACCAATATCTTGTGGCGGAAAGAAGAACTGAACCTGAAGGAAGGTTCCTGGGGAAATCCGATTCTGGAGCCGGGACAGCGGCTGATGGAAATTAAGATTGCCGGTGCCATGCCTCTTTGGTTAGGTGAAATCCTGGATAAACTTTACATCTATCCGGTCTCATTTTCAAAATACGGCAGGGCATATCAGGATCAGATAAAACAAGAGATGAAAAACAGAGGAGGAAAGAATTGTGCTTAATAACTTATTTCAGTCAATTTTAGTGGAAGAGACGGTGAATACATTTTCAATCGGAACATTTTTTGCGTGCATGGCAGCATCGTTGGTACTTGGAATCGTGGTTGCAGGGATTTATATGTTTCGGAATACATATACCAAAGGATTTGTGGTAACATTGGCCCTGATGCCGGCAATCGTTCAGATGGTTATTATGTTGGTGAATGGAAATCTGGGAACAGGGGTTGCAGTGATGGGAGCATTTTCTTTGGTACGTTTCCGGTCAGCGCCAGGAACAGCGAAAGAGATCAGCAGTATTTTCCTGGCAATGGCGGTAGGGCTTGCGACCGGGATGGGCTATATCGGAATCGCTGCGCTCTTTGTAATCATCATGGGTATTGTCAATATCATATTTACGGTCAGCAAATTTGGAGAGAATCCTGCGAATCTCAAGGCACTTCGGATTACAATACCGGAATCGCTGGATTATACCAACGTTTTTGATGAGATTTTTGCACAGTATCTGAAACGTTGGGAGCTGATACAGGCAAAGACTACCAATATGGGAAGTTTATTTAAGCTGGAATATCAGATTGTATTGAAGAAAGCGGAGGATGAGAAAAAGTTGATTGATGACTTGAGATGCAGAAATGGAAATCTGGAAATCCTCTGCAGCCGGGCAGCGACAGGAAGGGAGGAATTGTGATGATAAGGCGCGGCTTAAGAAATCGAAGAATTGCAGCAGTCTTGATGGCGGCTGCGATGATGATGACGGTATTTAGCGGGTGCAGCAGCTCCAATTCTGATTCCGATACAAAAGAGCAGGGGGAAGGAGAAGCGGGCGGAATAGAAGGCAGCAGGGGTGCTGAGAGCGTGGATTCGGAGATGGAGCTCACCCAGTCTGAAGTGGATACGGAATTTACGGACAGGGATAAAGATGGAAGCTATTCGGAAAAGGGGGCAGCCTTTATTCAGCTGAACGGTTCTTCTGCAAAAGCGGAGGGAAGTAATGTAAAAGTCTCTGAGAATACGGTGGTGATCAGCGGAGAGGGAACTTATGTGATCAGCGGTACGATGGAGGATGGACAGATTCTTGTGGAGGCCGAAGATACGGATAAGATCCAGATTGTTTTAAATGGAGCACAGATTCACTGTGAGACAAGTGCTGCAATTTACATAAAACAGGCAGATAAAGTGTTCCTTACGCTCGCTGACGGAACCGAGAATAGATTGAGCGGCGGAACCGAGTATGTGGATACGGATGAGAATACGGTAGACGCAGTTGTTTTCAGCAAAGAGGATCTTACTGTGAACGGCAGTGGGAGTCTTTGGATTGATGCCGATTACAAACATGGAATCGTATCGAAAGATGATCTTGTAGTTACAGGAGGAAGCCTTACGATTGATGCAGAAAAACAGTGTATGAGCGGGAAGGACAGCGTGAAAATTCTGGACGGAACCTTTCATTTGACCGGACGGGGAAAAGCCGTGAAGTCGGAAAATACGGAAGAATCTACCTTGGGTAATCTCTATGTGGCAGGCGGAAACTTTACGATTGATACGGAAGATGATGCTTTCCATGCAGGGGGCAGCATTCTGGTGGATGGAGGGACATTTGCAATCAAGACCGGAGATGATGGATTTCATGCAGATGTTGATACCGTGATGAATGGTGGAGAACTTCAGATTACAAAGTGTTATGAAGGGCTGGAAGGCTATCGTGTAGTAATAAATGGCGGAAGCATTGCAATTACGGCGAGTGATGATGGGATCAATGCTGCAGCACCGAATAATGACAGCGAGACAATGGATGCAGTGAATGATGAGAGAACCTCAGAGCCGCCCAGGATGCCAGAAGGCAGGGAACTGCCGAAAGACGGAGAAGATCCCAGAATGCCGGGAGATGGAGAAATGCCGGACAGAGGAGAGCACCCGGGAATGTGGGGAGATGGAGAAATGCCGGATGGAGGAGAACACCCGGGAATGCGGGGGGATGGAGAAATGCCGGATGGAGGTGAACGTCCGGAAATGCCGCCTGACAGTGAAGAAGGTCGGGAAAGTGGATTTGGCGGTAAGATAGGCGGGGGAGGAATGGAAAATGATACCAATGCCTATATTAAGATTACCGGGGGAACGATTACCGTTGACGCGCAGGGGGACGGGCTGGATTCCAATGGAAGTCTGTTTGTATCAGGAGGTACTACGTACGTTAGTGGTCCTGTCAGCGGAGGAGACGGCGCTCTGGACTACAACGGCGAAGCTTGTGTCAGCGGAGGGACGCTGATTGCTGCTGGCAGTTCCGGCATGGCGCAGGGCTTTGGTGAAACTTCCAGGCAGTGTTCGATTCTGCAGTATTTAGACAGTAATCAGGAAGCCGGAAGTACTGTGGTATTGACCGATGAGGATGGGACAGCGCTTTTGAACTGGACATCGGCGAAGGAATATCAGTCGGTAGTTCTCACCTGCCCGGAATTAAAAGAAGGAGTAACGTATACTCTGGTGGCTGGAAGCGAGAGCAGTGAACTTACTCTGGAATCCGTAGTTACATCGAACGGAAATGGGGGCAGGGGCATGATGCATGGAGCAGGAGAGCATCAAAGGGGAGAGCGCATGGAGAAATCGGAACAGAAAGCGTAGTCAAGCCAATAAACAGGGCACAAAAAAGGACCATCTTGCGATGGTCCTTTTTAAAATGAGGGGGGAGATAGTGAGTGGTTAATCAACTATCCGAGATTTATTATAAGAAAAAAATGTGTTGAAAGTATGTCTGAAAAGAAAAAGAAATCTAAAATTCGTGAAGAAAAACTGAAGATAAAAGAAAGAAATTATGTAGCTGTCAAAAAGAAACAGGACGCCGGGTAAGTATACCACGGCGTCCTGTGTTTCAGATTTCAGTGCTTCAGATATCCGGTATAATCAGCCGTATGCAGAAGTCTGTTGGCGTTGGCAACACGCTCTGCAGTCGGCGGTTCAATTCCATGCAGCGGATAAGGAAGCCTTAAATCTTCCCACTTGAAAATACCCAGAGTGTGATAGGGCAGTACTTCAAACCGCTCCACGTTTCCAAGAGATTTTACAAACTCATCCAAACGGATCAGGTATTCGTCGTAGTCGTTTCTCTCCGGTACAAGAACGTGACGAATCCAGACGGGCTTTTTGATCTCGGCAAGGTATCTTGCCAGATCAAGGATGTTCCGGTTGCTGCATCCGGCCAGCACTTTGTGCTGTTCCTCATCGATATGCTTGATATCCAGAAGAAGCAGGTCGGTGTATTTCATGAGTGTGTTAAACTTCTGGAAAAAAGGTTCATTTCTGGTAAAAGGATTGCCGGAAGTATCGATCACAGTATGGATGCCTTCCTTCTTTGCTTTCTGGAAAAGCTCAATCAGAAAATCCATCTGAAGGAGGGGCTCTCCGCCGCTGACGGTAATTCCGCCTTCGCTGCCCCAGTAGGAGCGGTAGCGGAGAGCCTGTTCCAGAAGTTCGTCGGCAGACATCAGGTCGGTGTGATTGGTACTCCAGGTGTCCGGATTGTGACAAAACTGACAGCGCATCTTACAGCCCTGTACAAAAACCACAAAGCGGACGCCTGGACCATCTACGGAACCAAAGCTTTCGATCGAGTGAATGGAACCTTTGCGATGACTAAATTCGTTCATGCGCGGAACGAGCGATAACATCCAACTGCTGTTCGCGGGTCAGATCAATGAATTTAACCGCATAACCGGATACACGGATTGTAAAGTTCTGATATTCTTCTTTTTCCGGATGCTCCATCGCATCTTTCAGTTTTTCGATTCCGAAGATATTGACGTTCAGATGGTGTGCACCCTGATCGAAATATCCATCCAGAATACGGGTCAGATTATTGACACGTTCTTCTTCAGTATGACCGATTGCACCTGGGTTGATGGTCTGTGTATTAGAGATACCATCCAGTGCCCACTCATACGGAAGTTTTGCAACGGAGTTCAGGGAAGCCAGAAGACCGTTCTTTTCAGCACCGTAGCTTGGATTAGCACCAGGAGACAGTGGTTCACCTGCTTTACGTCCATCCGGAAGGGCACCTGTAGCTTTTCCGTATACAACGTTGGAGGTAATGGTCAGGATAGAGGTTGTAGGTTCAGAGTTACGGTAAGTATGATGTTTTTTCAGCTTATCAAGGAAGGTATGCAGAAGCCATACTGCGATTTCATCAGCCTTGTCATCATCATTTCCGTAACGCGGGAAATCTCCCTCAATTTCAAAATCAGTTGTGATACCGTCTTCATCACGGATCGCTTTTACTTTGGCATATTTGATGGCAGACAGAGAGTCAACAACGTGTGAGAAGCCTGCGATACCAGTGGCAAAGGTACGTCTTACATCGGTGTCGATCAAAGCCATCTCTGCAGCTTCATAGTAGTATTTGTCATGCATATACTGGATGACATTCAAGGTGTTGACATACAGTCCTGCCAGCCAGTCCATCATCTGATCGTACTTGCGGATTACTTCATCATAATCCAGATATTCGGAAGTAATTGCCTTGTATTCCGGTCCCATCTGGACTTTTGTCTTCTCATCCACACCGCCGTTGATTGCGTAAAGGAGACATTTTGCCAGGTTTGCACGGGCACCGAAGAACTGCATCTCTTTACCGGTCTGTGTAGCAGATACACAACAGCAGATGGAATAGTCATCACCCCATACCGGACGCATGACATCATCATTTTCATACTGGATAGAACTTGTCTCAACAGAGATATAAGCAGCAAATTTCTTGAAGTTCTCAGGCAGTCTGGAAGAATAAAGTACAGTCAGGTTTGGTTCCGGAGCCGGTCCCATGTTGATCAGTGTATGCAGGATACGGAAATCACTCTTGGTTACCATAGAACGTCCGTCCTGTCCAAGTCCGCCGACTTCTACGGTTGCCCATACCGGGTCGCCGGAGAACAACTGATTGTAAGAAGGTATACGGGCAAATTTCACCATACGCAGCTTCATGATCAGATGATCGATCAATTCCTGAGCTTCTGTCTCTGTGATCACTCCATTTTCCAGATCGCGCTGGATATAGATATCAAGGAAGGTTCCGATACGGCCCACACTCATGGCAGCACCATTCTGTGTTTTGATGGCAGCCAGGTAACCGAAATACAGCCATTGAACTGCTTCCCTGGCATCCTTTGCAGGCTGGGAGATATCAAAGCCGTAGCTTGCAGCCATCTCCTTCATGCCGGCAAGTGCATTATACTGCATGGTGATTTCTTCTCTCTGGCGGATCACATCATCCGTCATAACACCGCAGCCGCAGTTATCAAAATCTTCTTTTTTCTTAGCCATCAAAAAGTCGATACCATACAGTGCCACACGGCGGTAATCACCGACAATACGTCCGCGGCCATAGGTATCCGGCAGACCTGTAATAATCTTATTATGACGTGCTTTTCTCATCTCAGGAGTATAAGCATCGAAAACACCCTGATTATGTGTCTTGTGGTATTCTGTAAAGATTTTGTGGAGTTCCGGAGCCGGTGTATATCCGTTGGTTTGGCAGGAGTCTTCCGCCATCTTGATACCGCCGAAAGGCATAAATGCTCTTTTCAGAGGTTTGTCAGTCTGAAGACCTACAATTTTTTCCAGATCTTTTAATTCTTCGTCAATATATCCAGGTGCATGAGAAGTCAGAGTGGAAACGATTTCCGTATCCATGTCCAGAACGCCGCCTTTTGCACGTTCTTCTTTCTGCAATTTCTGCAGGGCACCCCAAAGTTTGTTTGTTGCTTCTGTTGGTTTCGCAAGGAATGAACCATCTCCGTCATAAGGAGTGTAGTTGTTCTGGATGAAATCGCGAGTATTTACTTCTTCTTTCCAGAGTCTTCCTTTAAACCCATTCCATTGTTCCATCTGTATCATGTTTAGTCCTCCTTGTAAAATGGAAAAAAAAGCTGACCTGTCTTAAGGACAACTTTTTGCCCAGACGGTCGGCTATGATATAGTTATACTTCCTGTGGTCAATTCCACTTCCGTCAGTCATATAACTCTACTATAATATACAAAGAATGCAAAAAACTGTCAAGAATTTGACAATTGTTTTTTGCATTTCTTTGAATACAATCCAATAATACAGGTATTTCTAACGGAATACCCAGAGATTTTTGATCTGGTCTTTTATGTCTGCGTAGGACCAGAGTTTTTCAGAATTTGCGTGGCTGTTGGGATCATTAACCTGAATTTTACCGTCTTTATAACCGGTCATTACAATGAAATGACCGGAGGTGGTAAAATCTCCTTTGCCCACTACGACGATAATCGGATTTCCGACCTGGAGATTGTTGACAATCCGCTGCTCGTCCAAAGGAATCTCTGTTACGTCAAACCCCAGTGCCGGGCCGCCTTCTGAAAATAAAGTCCAGGAGGATCCATTTCCTTCGGAAGCATAACCGTGTTCCGTAGCAAAATCAGCCATCCATGCGGGATTCATGGTGGTTTCGCCGGTCAGGTAGACAGCAACCATAGAAAGGCAGGTGGGGCCGCAGCCGGTCAGACCAAAGAGATTGCCGGAATATTCCTTGTATCCCCATTGCTGATCCCATTGCATAAAAAGCGGGACAGTGGAAGCGTGTTCGTATGAGCTCAGGTCTATGGACGGCTGCAGATCTTTTTTCTGCGGATATTCCAGTACGAATTTTTCCGTTTCCGGATTTCGTTCATAAAGCTCTAACAGCTCCTTCGGATATTCGGAAAGGGTGAGATCGTTGGAAGCGGTATATTGTTTCAGTGTCATGATAGAAGTCAGGCGGTGTGTTCCGGGAAATACGGTTATTGCAAAAAGAAAGAGTGAAAAAAGTATCATAAGACACAGAAAACTTCGTTTTTTCCGCCTTTTCCTGTGTCGTCTGCGATTGGCAGGCTGATTGTGCGGAGAAATCATATGTTTTTCATTTGTTTTTGAATATCTGTGCATAGGGATACTCCTCCTTTTTATGAGTCGCAGGGAATAAAACAGCCCTGTTTGGATGCTTTTCAGTATACCAGAACAGGGGCTGCTTTTTTTTCAGATTTCAGAAGGAAAATCCTCTTTTTTTCACTCGGAAATTTTAAGATTTTATGAAGAAAATGGAAGTGCCACATGAAAACAGATGGTATCATCATGGCTTTCGGCAGTAATCGTACCCTGGTGAAGCTCTACAATTTCTTTGGCGATGGCAAGTCCCAGTCCGGAACCGCCGTTTCGGGAGGTTCGGGCACTGTCCAGGCGGAAAAATTGTTCAAAAATCCGCTCCAGTTTTTCCTGCGGGATGGCAGGACCCTGGTTCTCCATAACAAGCGACAACTGCGTTTCATCGTGGGTGACATGAATCAGGATTGAACTGTGTTCATAACTGTAATTGACAGCATTGCGCAGCAGATTATCAAAAACCCGCTGCAGCTTTTCCGGATCACATCGCAGCATCAGATTGTCTTCCATGGATAAGCGGCATTGCAGGTCCTTCTCCTGGAACATGGGGGCAAACTCGTAAATTGTCTGTTCCAGCATACGAGTCAGGTTAATTTTACTTCGTTCCAGAGTCAGGTGGGTCAGACTGAAGCGGGTAATTTCGAAAAATTCGTTGATTAAGTCTTCCAGACGTTCTGCTTTATCCAGAGCAATGGTCAGATACTTGCTGCGAATCTCGTCTGAAATCTGCGGTTCATCCTGTAAAAGTGTCAGATATCCAATGACAGAGGTGAGGGGAGTTTTCAGATCGTGTGCCAGATAGACCACAAGGTCATTTTTCCGCTGTTCCGCATCTTTGGCGGCGCGTTGATTCTTCTGTACCTGTAGTTTGAGTCCATTCATCCGCAGTTCAATTTCGCTCAGCTCCTTAGGAAGTGTGATCAGCTGATCATCGGTTTTGAACAGTTCCCCGGTAGCATCAATAATGTGTTCCAGGTAGCGGAAGAGTTTTTTCATGTTATAGAGGCAGATCGCAAATAATCCGATCAACAGATATCCGGTGATGAATACGCTGCGGTTCCGATCCAGAAAATGAAGAAGTTTATAAAAAGTTTCATAGCCGTACCAGATGTTCTGCTGATAGATCCAAAGCATCAGAAATGCAGACGCAATACCGGATAACACATAAATAAAAAAGGCAAGAAGGATATGCAGCATCATGCGTTGTAAAATATTTTGTGAGAGTTTCTTTGTATAAATATCTCGTGTGTAGTTACTCAATTTGATAACCTACCCCCCAGACTGTTTTTATATATTTCGGTTTTCTGCCGGAATCGTGCATCTTTTCCCGGATGCGTCCGATATGTGCCATCACCGTATTATTCTGATCCAGAAACTTTTCGCCCCAGACCTGTTCGAAAAGCTCTTCGGAAGAGATGACCTTTCCCCGGTTCTGACAGAGATACCAGAGTAATGAAAACTCAATCGGAGTCAATGCAAGCTCCCTTCCGTTCAGGGTACATCTGTGAGCTGCTTTATGGATGGACAGACCGCGGACTTCCAATTGCTGCAGGGGCTCAGTCTGAGAATCTTCCGGATGGTTATAACGTTCACATCTGCGCAGCTGTACTTTGACACGCGTGATGACCTCAAGGGGATTAAAGGGTTTGGTGATGTAGTCGTCAGCGCCGATCGTCAGTCCGGTAATCTTATCCATATCTTCAGATTTGGCAGTCAGCATGATGACCGGATAGTAGTGTGCTTCACGGATTTTCCGGCACAAACAGAAGCCGTCAATGTCCGGAAGCATGACATCCAGAATTGCAAGATTCAGCTGTTCCCGTTGGATACAGCGCAGTGCATCGGAGCCATTGTAACACTTGAATACCCGGAAACCTTCATTGACCAGATATACCTCAAGTAAATCAGCGATTTCCTGTTCGTCGTCAACGATTAAGATTTGTTTTTCCATAAGGTTCACCTCTGTTTTACATTTCGTATAACAAAAAATCCAACGATAACCGTTGGATTCTAAT
>ULSH01016485.1_pt1 | contig 11136 bp, 7 predicted proteins | sample 1956151 | NCBI WGS metagenome assembly ULSH01 (sample SAMEA4835702, study PRJEB28245) | human gut metagenome | biome: gut microbiome; material: fecal sample | place: Denmark | collected 2008 | reverse complement strand
GGAAGCAGGGAAATGCTCATGCCGTTGGGATTGATAAAGACGGCTCCGTTTCCATTGTTGTCGGTAAGCTGTGCCCATCGTGTGTCCTGATGGTTGGCCATATCCTGAGGCTTAGGGAAGTTGACAAACTCTTGGGCCGCCGTTGTCCGGTAGATGCCGAGCATCTGTCCTGTCTTACGGTCGGGATAGTTGCCGATGGGACCCCGTCCGTAGTAGGCCAGCTGATCGAGTGCACTCTTCAGTGAGAAGCCGATACGGGGAAGGATAAGGTCGGGCTTGTTCGATGTGATGTCACTCGTGAGGGTGATGCTACCGTCAGTATGGAAAGTGTAGACCAGTGCCACATCGAAATGGAAGTCATCTTTGGTAAAAGGCTTGTCAGTGGCTTCTACCAGCTTCTTCCAGTTGCGGACATCACCCTCGAGCTTTGCTCCATAAGGTGCTTGTACGAAGAGCGTGAGACGTACTTCGAGGTTGCCGTCACGCAGATGGCGGATCTTCATGTCGGTAGCTTTCTGTCGGAGATTATACAGTCCGTTGGCATACCATTTCTCGTAGGCCCAGTTGTCGTTGTTTACCCAGGCACGCATGGCGTCAAGACGTGGTCCTTCACCATCTTTAATTACTTCTGTGCCGTTGTAGGCGAGGCGGGTAAGAATACCCGTGCACTCATCCAGTTGGGCGTGGATCGTCTTGCCGGTGATGGTCAGCACGCTGTCTTTTATGGATGTCGTCAGGCGACCTTGACGCGAGGCCGTTGATGTTTGTATCTCCGTTCCTTTCGTGGCCGGTGTGAGGCAGAGTTGTTCTTCTGCTTGCAGATATCCGGCCGGGGCCCATGGCTTGTCCTGCTTGAGGAAGAGTCCGAGATGAACGAACTGCTCTCCATCGGAGCGTTGGCTGTCAAGACCGGTCAGCTTGATCTGCTTATGACTGCGGGGAGCTACGCTGCCGAGATCGAGGTCTGTCCAATGCCCTTCGCGACCATCGGTCATCACTTGATATTTGAGAACATAGTCCGAGAGATCATCGGTGTAATAATTCTTGTTATGTACGTCGATGATGCCGCGTGTAGAGTCTGCCCAGGCAAAGTCGACATACTGATAGACCTTCTTCACTTCGTAGTATTGTGGCTTTGGCGTCTGATCAGCAAAAAGAATGCCGTTCATGACGAACTGTCCGTCATTGGGAGTGTCGCCAAAGTCACCGCCATAGGCGAGATAGCGCTTGCCGTCTTTCGTGTAGTTGTACATGGCTTGGTCGATCCAGTCCCATATGCAGCCACCGCAGATATAGTCGGTCGATTCGATGGCTTTCCAATAGTCTACCAGATTACCGCAGGCATTGCCCATGGAATGTGCATATTCGGAGATGTGGAACGGATATTTCACATCAGCCTTTCCTGTGGCGGCTTCACGTACCCATTCGATGGACGGATACTGGTTACTGCCTATGTCGACGATGTTGTTGTTGCGCTCATATTGGATGGGGCGTGTCGGATCAAACGCCTTAGCCTTAGCATACGAAGCCTTGAAATTATCGCCCGGTCCGGCTTCATTGCCAAGGCTCCAGATGATGATGGAAGGATCATTGACACGGCTGTGGACCATCTCCATCATACGGGCTACATGGGCAGGTCGCCATTCGATGGGATGGGAGAGACTCTCCTTGCCATAATAGTATTCATGGCTTTCCACGTTGGCTTCTGCTTCCAACCAGATGCCGTAGCGGTTGCAGAGGAAGTACCAGTAGGGGTCATTAGGATAGTGAGCTGTCCGTACATGATTGATATTGGCGCGTTTCATCATCATCACGTCCTGGTACATCTGCTGTCGTGTGACGGCATGTCCACGCTCGGGATTGGTCTCATGGCGGTTCACGCCTTTAAGCTTCAGCGTCTTTCCGTTGACGTAGAAATAACGGCCGGCATGTCCGAACTCATCTTCCGAAGCCGGAGTGTCCTTGATCTCCACCGTGCGGAAACCAGTCTGCACGGCGATGTATTCCACGGTCTTACCTTTCTTGTCACCGATACGGGCAACCAGGGTATATACATTCGGTTGCTCGGCAGTCCATGGCTTGACGTCTTTCAGCCGGATCTTCATATTGACGGTAGTCTCATTACCCCTATTCTTATCCGATGGCCCTGTTTCCATTTCTTTCCGGCTGATACCTTTGAGAGCGAAGGATGTCGGTGTTGTCTGGGTTGCGACGATGTGGTCGGCATCACCATATAGCTTGTTCTCATAGAGTGAGAGCTCAACGGTAAGATCCTTCGCTTTCTTAGGACTGAGATTCTCTATCAGTGCCTGTACCGACAGCACGCCAGTAGTACCATCGAAGGACGGTGTGGCGACGAGGTCACGGAAGTGGACTTTCGGAGTACTGTAGAGGTTGACACTACGGAAGATGCCCGGCAGGCGGAACATATCCTGTGCCTCGAGGAAGGAAGCGTCGCTGGAGCGGTACACCTCTACGGCTACGGTATTTGTACCTGTTTGCACAAAAGGCGTGATGTCGAACTCTGCCGTGTTGCGTGAGTTCTTTGAGAAGCCTACATATTGGCCGTTCACCCACAGGTAGAAGAAGGAGTCGACTCCATCGAAGGAGAGAAACACTTCACGTCCGTCCCATTCCTCCGGTATGTTGAAGTCGCGTCGATAAGAGCCCACTTCGTTGCGGTAGGTATAGGTGGTCCAGTTCTTCGGTGGTGTGCGCATGACGCCTTGCTTCCAGTCATCGACGGCTACCTTGTGCATGAAGATGACAGGCTGATTGACATAGATGGGTACACCATATTTTAGTGATCCGTCTTTCTGAATACCTTGTATGTTCCATGATCCCGGTACTTCGATATTGTCCCAATGGGAAACATCATAGTTGGACTCGAAGAAATCTTTAGGGCGTTCATCGGGGTTCTTGGCGAAATGGAATTTCCATTTACCGTTGAGCGACTGATAATAATCACTGTGTTCAGGCAGTACATACTTGGCATTGTCTGCCTTACCGAAGGTCATGAACCAGGCACGGGGCTGGAGCTTGTTGAGCGACAGTTCACCCGGACTTTGCCATTCCTGCCCGGAAGGTGCCTGTACGTGTCCGTAGCGGTAGCCCTCAAGCAGGCTGTCGGCATGGGTAATGCCGACGGCTGCGAGGAGTGCTATGGCAAGGATAGTCTTCTTTAACATAATGAGAGATTATTTGATTTGTATTTCCAGCGTGTGGAGTGCCTTATCGACGATCATGCCGTCGCGTAGCTTAAGCTGCTTGGCACTGAAGGATTGCAGTCGTGTGGGATCATAGGACAGGGCTATGTCCAAAGCGTTGACGGCAGCCATACCGTGACCGTAACAATAATGCCGGCCAAGAAAGGAGCGTCATAAAAGTTAGTCTCCGGTTTGTCATATTGTCTATTGATAGATGGTTTTTAATTGTTTGCAAATTTAGTGATTTTTTTTGGTACCATTGGATCATGATAGGAACAAATATGATTACCAGTTAAAAATAGGAATCTATATTGGCAAATGAATTGAGAGAAAGGATAAAACGTAATAATTGACATGTGTTTCCCCCGAAAGGGAACAGTATGGGTTGAGATTAGAATGCGTGTAAAGTATAATTACTTGCTGTACACTGTAAACAGTGTCGGTTTAAGAGCCAGAGGCTCTGTTGGCAGTATATGATTTTAAGAGAAATCGGAATGTGAAGGGGAAATAGCAGTCTATTGGAATGTAGGCGTCATAGAGTTAATGTGTGCAGGAGTATGGCTTCGAATGAATGAAAACAAAGTGACGGACGATGGGAAGGTAAACTTGTGCGTGAAGAGGAAAATTGTGTCTGAAAGGTTACAGATTGAGCGGATCAGAAGTTTGTCATCAGATTGTCAGGAGGAAAACCGACAGCTTTTTGGATGAGTCCCCGTTTATGCGAAATAGGTTACTTTGGGGATGTGTAACAGATTATAACCCCTAATCTCGGTTGCCTATGACCTATTCGATTTTCTTTTTGCGTGTTTTTATGGCAGGTAGAAGTCCTTATAAATATTCTTAAAATAAAGGGTTTCTGTGACCTTTTTAATAATATTTAGGCGGGGCACAGGGACTGAGGCAGAATAAAAGTTGTACTTTTGCGCACTGAAAAAGCTATAAAACATAGTATCTCCGGCTTTCGGGCTATTCCGTAGGTCGGTGAGATCATGTCGTAGAACGAGTAAAACGAAAAAATCAGAATAAAAATCAATCAGACAATGGCAGAATCAGTAGATATAAGAGAGCTGAACATTCTGATCGAGCAACAGAGTGCTTTCGTAACGAATTTGGTGACGGGTATGAACCGAGTAATTGTAGGTCAGCGTCACCTTATTGACTCCTTGCTCCTCTCGCTGCTCAGCGACGGCCATATCCTCCTGGAGGGTGTGCCGGGTCTGGCCAAGACATTAGCCATTAAGACACTGGCCCAGTTGGTCAAGGCAGATTACAGCCGTATTCAGTTTACCCCTGACTTGCTTCCTGCCGACGTGGTGGGTACAATGATCTATTCGCAGAAGGAAGAGAACTTCCAGGTGAAGCGTGGTCCCGTGTTTGCCAACTTCGTCCTGGCAGATGAGATCAACCGCGCTCCGGCAAAGGTACAGAGCGCATTGCTCGAGGCCATGCAGGAGCATCAGGTGACTATCGGTGAGAAGACGTTCGCCCTGCCTACTCCTTTCCTCGTGATGGCTACACAGAACCCAATCGAGCAGGAGGGTACTTATCCGTTGCCAGAGGCACAGGTAGACCGATTCATGCTGAAGGTTGTGATTGACTATCCTACGATAGAGGACGAGAAGCTCATCATGCGTGAGAATCTGGCTGGTCAGATGCCTGTCGTGACACCAGTGACAACTGCCGAGGAGATCCTCAAGGCACGTAAGGTGGTAGAGCAGGTGTATATCGATGAGAAGATCGAGCAGTATATTGCCGATATTGTCTTTGCTACCCGTTATCCCGACCGCTACGGCCTGAAAGAACTGAAGGATATGATCGTCTTCGGTGGCTCGCCCCGCGCATCGATCAATCTGGCCAAGGCTGCCCGTGCCTATGCCTTCATCAAGCATCGTGGCTATGTGGTGCCTGAGGATGTACGTGCCGTGGCTCACGATGTGCTGCGTCATCGTATTGGCCTGAGCTATGAGGCTGAGGCTTCTAATGTCACCGCTGAGGAGATTGTCAGCAAGATCATCAACAAGGTAGAGGTGCCCTGAGAATAGCTTTGAGTAAGAGCTCTCACTGAATTATGGAAACAGCAGATCTTTTAAAAAAAGTAAGGAAGATAGAGATAAAGACGCGTGGTCTGAGTCAGAACATCTTCGCCGGACAGTATCACTCGGCTTTCAAGGGACGCGGTATGGCGTTCTCGGAGGTAAGGGAGTATCAGTTCGGCGATGATGTGCGTGATATTGACTGGAACGTCACGGCCCGTTTCCACCGACCTTTTGTGAAGGTGTTCGAGGAGGAACGCGAGCTCACGGTGATGCTCCTGATTGACTGTTCCGGCTCACTCGACTTTGGTACGCGTCATGAGATGAAGCGTGAGATGGCCACAGAAATCGCAGCTACGCTTGCCTTCTCGGCTATCCAGAACAATGATAAGATAGGAGTGATCTTCTTCTCTGACCATATAGAGAAATATATACCGCCGAAGAAAGGACGCCGACATATCCTTTATATCATCCGTGAGATGCTCGACTTCCATCCCGAGAGCCGCCGCACGGATCTGGCCGAGGCCACTGCCACGCTGACGCGTGTGATGAAACGGCGTTGCACGTCGTTCCTCATCAGTGATTTCTACGACCGTAAGGATTTCTCCCGCCAGTTGCAGATTGCCAACCGCAAGCACGACGTGGTGGCCATTCAGGTCTACGACCCCATCGACCGCCAGTTGCCCGATGTGGGAATGGTGAAAGTGACGGATGCTGAAACAGGTCATGAGATGATCATCGATACATCGAGTCGCCGTGTACGTCAGGCCCATAATAAATATTGGATGGACCGTGAGGAACGTCTCCGTAAGACTTTCGCACGCTCGAAGGTCGACTGGATCAGCGTAGCGACGGATCAGGACTATATCAAGAGCCTCATGCTGCTCTTCAAACAGAGATCGTAAATATCAATGAAAGTATATCATACCATTATCACTGCCTTGCTGTTGCTCTGTTGCTCATTGGGCGTTAAGGCCCAGGTGACGGTGGAACAGAGCGTTGACTCCGTAGGCATTTATATTGGCCAGCAGGCTCATCTGACGCTGGCCGTGACGCTGCCAGAGAACGCACATCTGCAATGGCCGGCGGTGAAGGAACGTCAGTATCTCGTTCCCGGTCTCGAGGTGGACGCCATCTCACAGCCTGACACGACGAAAGAGGACAATCATCTGATGAAGGTGACGAGGGTCTATACCATCACCTCGTTTGATGAGCATCTCTATGCCATTCCTCCGATGACCGTCCATGTGAATGGTAAGCCCTATAAGGGTAGTACGGCAGCCTTGAAGGTGATTACAGTGGATGTCGACACCGTACACCCCAACCAGATGTACCCACCGAAGGACGTGCAGGACAATCCTTTTCAATGGAGTGAGTGGTCACCTTATTTCTGGTTGAGCATACTGGTAGTGGGCCTCTTACTATTAGGCTATTACCTCTTTATCCGCCTGCGCGACAACAAACCGATCATCACGACGATTCATATCGTGCGTCATATACCGCCCCACCAGCGGGCCCTGAAGGCCATCGACAAGATCAAGTCCGAGCGTATGGCGCAGAGCGAGGATCAGAAACATTATTATACACAGCTCACCGAGACGCTGCGCCGCTATATAGAAGAGCGGTTCGGATTCAATGCTATGGAGATGACTTCCACGGAGATCATAGAGCATTTGGAGCAGAACGCCGACCGTAAGATGCTCGACGAACTGCGTGAGCTGTTCCGTACGGCCGATCTCGTGAAGTTCGCCAAGTATCAGGTGCAACTCAACGAGAATGACCTGAACCTCGTCAATGCCATTAACTTTATTGACGAGACGAAGACCGATCAGCAACCGACAGAAGAGAAGGTCGTTCCTCAGTTGTCGGCTGACGATCAGCGTACACGTACCAACCGTATTGCCATCAAGACTCTCCTTTGGGTGATCGGTGTGGGCTCGCTGCTCCTCCTCGCGTACATTATATATAGTATGTACCAACTCATGAGCTGATAGGCTCTTGGCTTTAAGTTGTAAGTAAACAATGGAATTTGCCAACAAAGAATATTTTCTGCTGCTGTTGCTGCTCATCCCTTATGTATTGTGGTATTTCCTCTATCGTAAGCGGAGTGAGCCAACAATGCGCATGAGCGACACCTATGCTTATCTGCGGGCGTCGCGCTCGTGGCGTATGCGGATGATCCATCTGCCGATGCTTCTCCGTTGCATCACCTTCGCACTTGTCGTCATTGTCCTGGCAAGGCCGCAGACACATAATGCCTGGAACAACAAGACTGTTGAGGGCATTGATATCATGATGGCCATGGATGTGTCTACCTCCATGCTTGGTGAGGACCTTCGGCCTAACCGCCTTGAGGCAGCCAAGGATGTGGCCGCTGAGTTCATATCCGGACGTCCTAATGACAATATCGGTCTGACGATCTTTGCCGGTGAGTCTTTCACGCAGTGCCCGATGACGACCGATCATACCTCATTGCTCAATCTGCTGCACAATGTGCGTACAGATATTGCAGCCAGCGGACTCATTGACGATGGTACGGCCTTGGGTATGGGACTGGCCAATGCCATCAGCCGTCTGAAGGACTCGAAGGCTAAGAGTAAAGTCGTGATCTTGCTTACCGATGGCAGTAACAACATGGGTGACATCTCACCGATGACAGCCGCGCAGATAGCTGCCTCCCTCGGCATCCGGGTCTACACGATAGCCGTAGGAACGAAGGGCAATGCCCGTTATCCCATGCAGGTGGCCGGAACGACACAATATGTGATGTTGCCTTCTGACGTGGATACGAAGACGCTGTCGGATATTGCTGCCGTGACGAAAGGCAACTTCTACCGCGCTACAAATAATGCGGAACTGAAACGTATCTATCATGATATCGACCAACTGGAGAAGACAAAGATGAGCGTGACCAAATACTCTAAGCGTTATGAGGCTTTTCAACCCTTTGCCCTTGCTGCGGTCCTGTGTCTCTTGCTGGAACTGCTCCTCCGCAACACAGTGCTTCGCCGTCTGCCGTAAGGACGTGTATCGGCAATCTTTTTGGTCATTCTCCAAAACATTAATACGATGCTAAGATTTGAAGATCCCATATACCTCTGGCTGTTGCTCCTCATCCCGTTGATGTTGGTGGTGAGGATGCTGAGCTGGCGGAAATATACAAAGAAGCTAAAGAAGCTCGGCGATCCACAACTGGTGCGGAGCTTGATGCCCGATGTGTCGCGTACCCGCCCCACCGTGAAGTTTGTCTTGCTGCTCTGTGCCCTCGCCGTGCTGATCCTGATGGTGGCACGCCCTCAGATGGGCTCGAAGATCTCTCATGAGAAGCGCAACGGCATAGAAGCCATAGTCTGTCTGGATATCTCACGCTCGATGTTGGCGGAGGATGTCGTCCCTTCCCGTCTGAGCAAGAGTAAGATGATGGTGGAGAACCTCTTCGATCACTTTACGAACGATAAGGTCGGCTTGATCGTCTTTGCCGGTGATGCCTTTGTGCAGCTGCCAATTACAAGTGATTATGTCAGTGCCAAGATGTTCCTGCAGAACTGCGATCCATCATTGATCCAGACCCAGGGAACCGATTTGGGGCGCGCTATCTCACTGGCACAGCATTCATTTACCCAGCAGGATCATGTAGGGCGTGCTATTATCGTCATTACCGATGGCGAGGATCATGAGGGTGGTGCCCTTGAGGCTGCCAAGGCTGCCCATAAGGCCGGCATCAACGTGTTTATCCTTGGCGTGGGCGATCCCAAAGGCGCGCCTATTCCCATGGGGGACGGAAGTTATCTGAAGGATAATGCCGGGCAGACGGTTATGTCGGCTCTTAATGAACAAATGTGTCAGGAGGTGGCTAAAGCCGGCAGCGGTACCTATATTCATGTGGACAATACTTCAGATGCAGAGGAAGAGCTCAACGATCAGCTGACAAAGCTGCAGAAGGGCGAGACCTCATCGGTGATCTATTCTGAGTACGACGAGCAGTTCCAGGCCTTTGGTATTATCGCTATTATCCTGTTTGTGGTTGAGGCTCTGTTGTTGGAAGCAAAAAATCCTGCCTTTAAGGGCATTAAGCTCTTCAAAAAGAAATAACAATGAAGATTTATCCTTATATATTGACTTTGTTGATGTTGACATTGTCGCTCACTGCTCAGGCACAGAGCGACCGTCAGCTGATCCGATCGGGCAATCGTCTCTATCGTCAGCAGAATTATCCGAAGGCTGAGGTGGAATATCGTAAGGCTTTGGGACGCAACCCACGCAATACGCAGGCGATGTATAACCTGGGGTGTGCCTTGATGTCACAACAGAAGGATTCGGCAGCCATCGTGCAGTTTGAGCAGGCCGGTCAGGCAGAGACGGCTCCGTATCGCAAGGCAAAGGCCTATCATAATATAGGTGTGATTTGCCAGCAGCATCAGATGTATGCGCAGGCCATCAATGCATATAAGGAAGCACTCCGTAACAATCCTACGGACGATCAGACACGTTATAATCTTGCTCTTTGCCAAAGGTTGTTGAAAAATCAGAAGAAGAATGGTGGGGGTGGCCAAAACAACAAGAATAAGGACAAAGGCAAGGATAAGCAGAATAAGGACAAACAGAAAAAGCAAAATAAGAATCAGAATCAGCAAGACAAGCAGAATCAGCCGTCACCGAAACAGATGAGCAAGGATAATGCGGAGCAATTGCTTAATGCGGCCATGCAGCAGGAGAAAGCTACACAGCAGAAGTTGAAGAAGGCCGAGCAGCAGAGACGTTCGCGTCAGCTGGAGAAACAATGGTAAAATAAAAGATCATTAGCTGGTGATCGTCTGGTACGGTCATGGCATGTAAATAATATATTAAAAGTATGGGACGTTATTTCAGATATATCCTCCTGTCGGTGGTCTGCCTTTTGGGCAGTATGACGGTGGCATGGGCACAGCGCATAGCAGTGTCTGTGCCTTCGCATGTCAGTGCGGGTGAGAATTTCCGGCTGGCTTACACCATCAACACACAAGACGTGGAGGATTTCCGGGCGGGCAACATCCCTGCAGGACTAGAAGTGATCGCAGGTCCGTACACGTCGGAGCAATCTAGCTATCAGATCAGTAATGGTCATGCCTCTTCTTCTTATTCTATCACATTCACTTATACGTTGTATGCCGGGAAGGCAGGCACGTACAACATTCCACCTGCCCATGCACGGGTGAACGGTAAGATGATGCGTTCCGGCGGTGCACGCGTGACGGTTACAGGAACGGCCCATAACACAAACTCCCAACCTCGCATGCATGAGGATAGCCCGGCGCCCGGTCCGCGGATGAGACAGGCAGGAAGTTCCATCACGGGTAAGGATCTCTTTATCAAGGTGAGCGCCAACAAGCGGCGTGTGCATGAGCAGGAGCCTATCCTGTTGACTTATAAGGTGTATACGCTTGTTGATCTGACGCAGCTGGAGGGGAAAATGCCGGATCTGACAGGATTCCATTCTCAGGAAGTGAAGTTGCCACAGCAGAAGAGCTTCCATGTGGAGAATGTCAACGGCAGACCCTATCGTTGTGTCACATGGAGTCAGTATGTCATGTATCCTCAGATGACAGGATCGTTGAAGATACCACCTATCACCTTTAAGGGTATTGTCGTGGAGGAAAACCGTTCCGTCGATCCTTTTGAGGCTTTCTTTAATGGTGGCTCGGGTTATGTAGAGGTGCATAAGAACATTCAGGCGCCGGGCTTGACGATACAGGTCGATCCGTTGCCGAAGAAACCCGCTGACTTTTCAGGTGGTGTGGGCAAGTTCAATATTTCAGCTCAGATCTCCAAGACGGAAGTGAAAGCAGGAGATCCCATCACCCTGCGTGTTGTCATCGGTGGTGTGGGTAACCTCAAACTGTTGAAGCAGCCGACTGTGA
>ULSH01066033.1_pt1 | contig 11183 bp, 5 predicted proteins | sample 1956151 | NCBI WGS metagenome assembly ULSH01 (sample SAMEA4835702, study PRJEB28245) | human gut metagenome | biome: gut microbiome; material: fecal sample | place: Denmark | collected 2008 | reverse complement strand
ACTAATTACATGAGAAAGAAGTTTTTTAGTGCGTTACTGTTGATGACGCTGGCAGTGCCATTGACAGGTGCGTTGGTTTCTTGCTCGGATTATGATGACGACATCAGTTCTTTACGTGATGACGTTACAAGTCTGAAGAGCCAACTCGAGACAACTAAGTCGGACTTGGAGGCTCAGCTCACCACTATTAAGGGTGATTTTGCTGCACAGATCCAGGCTGCTGTTGAGGGTAAGGCTGACAAGAGCGAGGTTGAAGAATTGAAAGTGTCCTTGGATGCTGCAGAGTCGAAATTGCAGGCACAGATCGATGCTATCAACGAGGCTCTTGAGGGTCTTGATGCAGGAAAGATCAATGATGCTATTGAGACATTGGCTGCAGTTACAGGTGACGTTGAAAAACTTAAAACCGATGTAGACGGTATTGATCAGCGTGTGGGTGCCGTAGAGGAGAACCTGAAAATCCAGCAGGATGCACTTGCTGCATTCTTGGAGGCTATCCAAAGTAACGGCTATGAGAATGTTGACGAGCTGATTGCTGCTGTAAAGGATGCCCAGGGCACTATCTCCGAGCTCCAAGACAAGGTTTCGGCCAATGCTAGTGATATCACTACTTTGAAGGGCTTTATGGAAGATGCAGAAGAGGCTTTGGCAACTCTTAACACTACAGTTGCCGGACTTCAGGGTCAAATCGATGCTTTGACAGTGTATATCGAGAAGATGCTGTCAGGTCTCGTATTTGCTCCTGACTTCTACTATGGCGGTATTGAGGCTATGGAGGCTACGACTATCGAGTATACGCCGATAGTGCTTTCTAACAATAGTACACTCGAGAAGCCTGAGGTAGAGACTTGGAAAAACCTTAAGATGAATTCATACCTTACTCCTGACATCGTTGCCAACTATCACATGAATCCTTCTTACTTCGATGTAACGAAGATCAAGTCGATGAAGGTGGTTTCTGATGATAAGGAGTATGTTCAGGTGGGCAATACCCGTGCAGCTGCAAGTGCACCTTCTGTTGTAGACGGTAGCTGGCTCAACTCTAAGGATGGTATGCTCTCTGCAACTATTAATCTCGATGCCAACGCAGTTAAGGATGATCCCTCGCATGTGACTGTGCTTGCTGTACAGGCTTGCTTCAATGGCAAGGACGGTAAGGACTCTGTTGTTACATCTGACTATGCAGCTGTAGCTAAGTCGACTATCCGTAATGTGGTGATTGCAGATCCGTTAGCAGAGCCTTTTGACCCGTTGAAGGGTATCTGCACTTTGAGAAAGTTCCATGTATATACATTCGCAAAGGACGCTATTGCTAATGCTCCTACCCATGATCTCGTATATAATGATCCTGAGGGTGTAGATCTTACCAAGCTTGCTGAGGCTCATTTCAATCGTAATGGCAATTCTATGGAGCAGGTAATGGAGGATGTCTCCAAGTATGGCATGAAGTGGGAGTTCGCAGTTTCTCACTATACAGCCGGCTCTAACAAGACTTCAGAGAGTGCTCATATCTATCTGAAGGACAACCATGCCATCGCTTGCACCGTTGACGCTTCAGGTAAGCCGCAGCCGGGCAGCCAGGACAGATCTTCTTTGGATCGTCTGCCTATGGTTCGTGTGACGCTTGTTGATACAACGAAGACAGAGAATAATATCGTAGCTGTTGGATTTATCAAGTTCAAGATTGTAGAGAAGGCTGCAGAGCCTGCTGACGACATCAATATCTCTTTCAGCGATGATGGCTATGAGCTTAGCTGTACCGATTATAACTACACATTGACTTGGGCTCAGATTGAAGACAAGGTGCTTGGTGAGCTTAATTTGTCAAAGCATGAGTTTGAGACACTTTATAAGGTTGAGACAGGCGCTAATGGCTGTCAGCTTTATGAGAAGAATGCGGAAGGCCTTCCTGTACAAGCAACTCAGTATGGTGTTGTGACAGAGAAAGTCGATGCACAGCATCATGAGACGAGTGTACTTTCTTGGACCGTTACAGCAGCTGAGGTCTATCGTGCTGTATGGGATGCAACCAAGGGCGCATACAAGACTGGCGTAAATCTTGAGACGGGTGTTAAGTTCATTCCTACGGATAATACTAAGCCTGCTGTGTATGTATGGTTCCATAGTGGTACAATCACCACTCCGACTGCTGCTTTGGAGAACAGCGCAAAGATTAAGGAGAATTGGGCTGCAACCAATGGCACCATGGGCTCTGGATTTGACGAGATCCACAACAATGTAGAAGTTTACGGTCAGGCTGGTGCAAATGACGAATTCATCAATGATATTCTTTCTACCTTCGTAGGTAATAAGATTACTTTGAATACAACAGGTGGTGCGTTTGCAAATGGTAAGCTTACGTATGACTTCAGATTCGTTATTAATGATGCTTATAAGACACAGACCGGTCTGTCTGGCAAGGTATACACTCTGAGCGTTTCTTCCGATGGTCATACATTGTATGCAGCTTCTGCAGCAGGTCTGCCAGAGGAGGTCGCTAAGCTTGTGGGCAGTAAGGTTTACTATCAGAAGACTGCTACTGCTAAGGATCTGCTGAATGCAGCATCTCACAATAACCTTGCAAAGACTATGACTGCAACCGTTGGTATCTACGCTGAGAACGGATGCGATATGGAACTGCCTATTGCCGGTAACATGTTTGACATGAAGTTCCTCCGTCCTATTGATGTTGTCGGTGCAGATGACGTAACGTTCACAGATGCTATCGATCATGGTAACACGAAGGATGTAGCTGAACTGGTTAAATTCACAGATTGGCGCGATCAGTGGCTCGAGGCATACATCGGTTATTATGGCGTAACAGCTATCACAGCTGACATCGATGATATTACTACCACGTTGAATGGTGGCACCTTAGGTAAGACTCTGCTCTCAGATGTTAATCCTAAGCTTAAGTTCTCGCAGACGGGTGTAGGAATTAATGGTGAGTACGGCAACGTTAAGTTCGGCCAGTTGCTTTATGAGAACAATGGTCAGGTAACAGGCACCTTTAAGGTTCGCGTACCTCTGACTGTTACATACGACTGGGGTGAGGTTAAGACTTACGTTGACATCACTATTGAGAACACGAAAGCTAATAAGGTAGCTCGTCACTAATATTAGTAGACATTGATTGGGGAGGTACGTCTGGGAAAGGCGTACCTCTCTTTTCACTTTGCAAATTACAATCTATGATGCGTTTATTTCGTTACTTTTGTTTTGTATTTGTACTTTCTTTAGTCTTTGTCGGATGTTCTGACAAGTCGAAGAAGAAAGAGGCTCATGAGGAGATTCAAGGTCCAATGATGACTTTGGAAAAGAGAGACACCACGGAAGTGTATGACATGACCAAGAATTTCCTTGAGCTTCTTAAGTCAAATAATATAGACAAGGCTGTCTCTATGCTCTATTATCTGACTCCTGACAAGAACGTCATTCCTCTGCCCGATTCTCTGGCTGAACGGCAGAAGGCGATCTTCAAGAGATTTCCGGTTTTGAGCTATAAGATCGACAGCATCATCTTCTATACCGAAACGGACAGTCAGGTGAAATACACGATTGAATTCTTTAAGAAGCAACCCGGCGATCCGCGTCCTAATACGACATCATTCTATATTAAGCCGATGCGTATCCAGGGACAATGGTATATCACAATGTTCGACTCCAATACCTATAATGGAGGAGAGACCAAGATCAAAAATTAATTTTAAGACTTGAAGGTATGAGAACGATTAGGTTTTTTGCATTAGCGTTGGCTGGATTCATGTGCATGCAGGCATCGGCCAAGACTGAGGCAGATAGTTGTGAGTTTAATGGCCATTGGTTTATCAGTGCCCATGGTGGTGTGCAATATACGTTAGGAGAAGCAAAATTCGGTGATCTGTTGTCGCCGACAGTACAGCTTGCCGGTGGCTATCAGTTTAATCCATGGTTGGCTGCCCGTCTTTCTGTCGGAGCATGGCAAAGCAAGGGCGGATTTAATGGATATGTGATAGGAGGCCGTGCGACAAATACGACGTATAAGTATAACTATGTCGCTCCGACCATCGACGTGATGTTTAATCTCTCTAATATTTTTTGCGGATATAATCCTAATCGCGTATTCAATCTCGGCGTGTTTGTAGGCGGTGGTGTCAATGTCGGTTTCGGCAATGATGAGGCCAATGAGCTGAACGCAGCCGGTTATAACATGCGGTATATCTGGTCTGGCACTCAGGTGCTTGCAGTAGGCCGTGGCGGTCTGGATTTGGATTTCCGTGTGAGCGATCGTGTAAGTATCGGTCTTGAGGGAAGTGCCAATATCCTGTCTGATAAGTACAACTCAAAGAAAGCCGGCAATCCCGATTGGTATTTCAATGTGATGGCAGGTGTGAAGATTAATTTGGGTAAGACAAAGAAGAAAGTTGCTTCGCCTGCTCCTGCTCCCGTGCCGGTTCCTGTGGTAGAGTCTCAGCCGGAGACTGTTCAGCCGGCAAAGCCCGAACCGAAACCCGAACCAAAGGAAATACGTCGCGACGTGTTCTTCAAGATCAATTCTGCTAAGGTGGAAGATGCCGAGATGACAAAGATCAAAGATCTCGCTCAGTTCTTGAAAGACCATAGCGATGCTATTGTAGATATAACAGGTTATGCTGATGCCGGTACAGGTACGAAGGCTATCAACGCACGTCTTTCGGCTAGTAGAGCAGAATCTGTAAAGAAGGTGCTTGTTGACCAGTATGGTATTGATTCCGCTCGTATCCGTACGAGTTCTAAGGGTGACACGGTACAGCCGTTCAGTACGAACGATATGAATCGTGTTTCAATATGTGTGGTAGCACAATAATATATAGGTAAGAGAAGGTCTTTTAAGAGGGGTGCCCTCTTATGACCTTCTTCTACCCTTCATAATTTTGTTTTTTGACAGCGGAGATTGCTGTCAAGATATTCTTATCCAATGCTATGTGTAAGGTACATAGTGTTATGGGAATGGATTTTATGGCAATGCAAGGAGTCTTGCAGAATTGCTCGGTTTGAGAGAGCTTTTTAGGATTTAAAATATTTGAAGAATAGCTCTTATGCAAGCCACAAGAGAATATACAGATTTCTAAGCTGATATTCATTTTATTGGTTGGAAATAAAATAAAGGATAGAGCGGCGGCTTTATACCTCATTTATATAATAACTTAAAAATCTTCTATATTTCGTGGAGAGGTTGCCTGCGAGGGTGGCCTCTCTTATGCTGAGGAGGATCTTTATAAGATTTTGTTTTCCGAATAAAGGCTGGTCGGAGACCGGTGATGAGCAGATATTAAGAACAATGATAATGCGATAATACCGCAGAATTCTCTTTATTAATCGGAGGATTTAGACATATTATGCATTGTCAGTAGATAAAACGCAGGGGGTATGTCGGTAAGGATGTACGCAGGGCTGGTATAGCAGTGTATAGGCTGGAAGTTTAACGAGATATATCTGATTGACCTTTAAAATTACGAATGAGTTGATATGAGTAGGATAATAATATATCTTTTATTGATCTGCAAGTTCTCGTTCTCTTAATGCGAGACTTGCAGATCTTCTGTTTTCATTATCTATAGTTTTAGAAGAATAAAATCCGGCGATGAGGTATAAAGCCTGACGTATCCCATTAGACCGGATATTGGGTTGTTATAGGATTAAAGCCTGTATAATTCTTGGTCCAATACAAATAATCTCTTTTGATTGCTTATGTTCATACATATTCCTCAACATCCTTATATGGTATTACTATTTATGTATTGTTATATTTGATATTTAATTAAGATAAAAATATCACTATTCCTTGTAATTTAATGATGGTTAGATTGTTTTTTAGTGTAATTAATAATAGATTGTAAAAAATATATGCAATTCTTTGCATGTATTTGATAATTTTTTTCTAATTTTGCCACCAAAAGGAAAATAGAGCATTTAGTAAGTATTAGGTTTTAAATTTTAAAAAAGGTGTTTAATGAAAAGGAAATTTAGTATCTTTTTGTCGTTGTGCGCTTTGCTGTTCTCTATCACGGCAATGGCACAAACAGAGGTAAAAGGAACTGTGGTTGCCGAAGATGATGGAAATCCTATCATAGGAGCGAGCGTCATCGTGGAGGGCACGAACACAGGAACAGTGACCGACACTGAAGGCAACTTCAGAATGACGATGCCTTCTAATTCTAAGAAGATCAGGGTGACTTATATCGGTTATGAGGCAGCGACCGTTACTGCCAAGGATGGTATGCAGATCGTTCTGAAGCCACGTCAGACTGAACTTGACGAGCTTATCGTTACAGGATATGGTAACTTCAAGAAAGCTTCATTTACTGGTTCAGCACAGACGCTGAAGACGCAGGCACTTGAGGATGTCCCGGTTGTTTCCATCGCCGACAAGTTGGCCGGTGGTGTTGCCGGTGTCACAGTCGGCTCGGCTTCCAGCGGCCCTGGTGGTATAAGCAGCATCCGCATCCGTGGTATGGGCTCGATCAACGCAGGCAATGACCCGCTTATCGTTATCGATGGTACTCCGGTGCAGAGCGGTAACATCAGTGAGCTCGGAGATGCTTACAACGACACTCAGACCGATGTCCTGTCAACGTTGAATACCAATGACATTGAGTCGATGACCGTCATCAAGGATGCCGCCGCCGCTTCGCTCTATGGCTCGCGCGCTGCCAATGGTGTGATCGTCATCACGACCAAGAGTGGCTCAGTCGGAAAGACGAAGGTGAACTTCCGTAGCGACTGGGGATTCTCCAATATGGCTATTGATTACAGACCAATGCTCGACGGTGATGCAAGAAGAAATCTTCTCCATGCCGGATTGGTAAACAAAGGCTTGTATGAAGACGGTTTGTCGGAGGCTGATGCAAAGGCCTTTGCAGACAAGAATATCGACACGTATGCTGCCAAGCCTTCTACGGGTTGGACCGATTGGAAGGACCTGCTCTTCCGTACCGGCTCTCATCAGAATTATCAGTTGGGCATCTCCGGCGGAAATGACCGTACCAAGTTCTATGCCTCACTGGCTTACAACAAGCAGAACGGTATCGTGAGCAATCAGGGCCTGGAGAGATTTACGGGCAGTGTAAACCTGACGCACAAGTTCGGACGCTTTGAGCTGCAGTACACCGGCCAGTTCGCAAGAACGCATCAGAATAAGGTGAATGAGGGAACTTCTTACGATGCTGCCCTGTTCAACTATGCTTTCGCGCAGAGCCCCTCATCCACGCCTTATGACGAGAATGGAGAGCTCAACGATGGTTGTGGATCCGTCACCGGTGTCAACCCGCTGTTCGAAAAGGATCATAGCAAGAACATCGCTACCTTGACAAAGGCCTTCAACACCCTTAAGCTTACCTATAACATTTGGGATCAGCTGAAGCTGAGCGAGAAGATCTCTTACGACTACACTTCCGGTAATGAGGACGTGCTGTGGGATAGATATTCTAACAATGGTAAGCCCAGTGGCGTGCTCCAGCGTATCGTTAACGCTTACAGCCAGCTGAACACCCAGACGCAGCTTACTTATGACAAGACATTCGGTAAGCACAACATCAATGCCTTGCTGGGCTTTGAGACGGAGGATTACTCGTATGTTTACAACTATCTTGTAGGACAGGATTATCCCGGTGATCTGTATGAGCTCATCAATGCAGGTAGCACCTCTGCCGAGTCGGCAAAGAATGGATACAGAATGACCTCTTTCCTCGGACGTGTTGACTATAACTATGCTGGTAAGTACTATATCGGTGCAAGCTATCGTACCGACGGTAGCTCACGTCTGGCACGCAAGAACCGTTGGGGCTCTTTCTGGTCAGTATCCGGCGCATGGCGCTTCATGGACGAGAGCTTCATGAGCAGCATCAAGAGTGTCCTCTCCGATGGTAAGCTTCGTCTGTCGTATGGTGTCAATGGTACGCAGCCAAGCGACTACTATGGCTATATGAACCTCTATCACTATGGTATTATTTATGACGGTGCGTCCGGTATGGGTATCGTAGGCATTGCCAACCCCAACCTGAAGTGGGAGCAGAACAAGACTTGGAATATCGGTCTCGACCTCACGTTCCTCAACCGTATCACCTTGACGTTCGACTATTACCAGCGCACGACATCCGGCCTGATCTACGACCTGCCGGTATCACAGGTAGGCGGATACTATGATTCCGACTACGGCTACACCATGCCTGTGAACGTTGGCGAGATGCAGAACAAGGGATTCGAGGTGACCATCCAGTCGGTCAACTTTGATACCAAGGACTTCAACTGGACCACATCGCTCAACATCGCACACAACAGCAACAAGCTGACTAAGCTTGACGGCGAGTCGGACGAGATTGTCGACGGCCCGATGATCCACCGTGTAGGCGAACCCTACTATTCATATTATCTTTATGAGTATGCAGGCGTTGATGCTCAGACCGGTAAGCCCCTCTACTACCTCAACGATGGAACGGAGAATGCCCGTCAGACCACTACTGAGATCTCTAAGGCCAACAAGACCATCGTAGGCAAGCACGAGGCTGCCGTGGAAGGCGGACTTACCAACAACCTCAGATGGAAGTGGTTCGACCTCGGCTTCACCTTCACCTACTCATTGGGTGGCGATGCCTTCGACTACTCTACCTGGCAGCACACTGATGGTGGCTCTGATCTTTATAAAGGTGCAGTGCCCGCCGGCTACGACATCTCGCAGATGTGGACAGGCCCCGGCGACACCAACGCCAAGCTGCCTAAGTTCCAGTATGGAAGTGCTTCCTCTTCTGCTTCTTCACGCTGGCTGATGCCTACCGACTACCTGCGTCTGAAGAACCTGACGTTCGGATTCACCGTTCCCAATGAGCTGATCAGAAAGATTGGTCTGAGCAAGGTGAGAATCTACTTCTCTGGTTCTAACCTGCTGACATGGAAGTCCAGCAGCCTGGTTGTCGATCCTGAGATGCCGGTCAATGGTTGCTGTATGTTTGAGACTCCGGCCTACAGAACTTATGCGTTCGGTCTGGATATCACTTTCTAAGACGTCAGTGCGTGATACATTCAGGAATATAGGTTAAGATAATCAATCATGGCCAACGGCCCGGGACTCACGAAGCGACGCGAGTCCCGGCCGGAGGGTCATAACAAAAAACAAGAAATGAAAAAAACATCATTATATAAGTTTTTCGTATGCGCCTCACTCGTTGTCGGTGGCATGACATCATGCGTGAACAACTGGCTTGACGAGAGTCCGAGCGATGGTCTCGACGCCAGCACAGCCGTGCAGACTGTCAGCGATCTGTCGGGCGTGAGAACGGGTATGTATGCCGCCGTTAAGGGCAACTCGAACCTTCCCGACTATTATGGTCGACTGATGTTCATCTATGGAGACATGAGAGGCGAGGATGTTCAGTTCAACTGGCTTGACGGAAGTGGCCGTGGCAGCTTCTACTATTATATGACCTACCAGACCGCCGATAACTTTGGTGCAGGTGGTTCTTCTGCCGTTTGGCAGACTCCGTTTATCGTGATCAGCCGTGCCAACCGTCTGATCGCGGCTGCCGAGGGCGGACAGCTCGTAGACGCCGAGGCTGAGAAGGAGACGGTAGACCAGTATGAGGCTGAGGCCAAGGTCATTCGTGCCATGGCGCTGTTCGATCTCACGCGTATATATGGCAAGCCCTACACGGAGGATCAGGGAGCCTCGCTCGGCGCACCGATAGTGACCGAGCCTATCGAGGATCCGAGCACAAAGCCGGCAAGAAGCACGGTAGCTGAATGCTACAAGAGCATCGAGGGCGATCTCAGCGACGCCATCAATTCAGGTGCGCTGCCTGAGGACAAGACCCTGGGATATGTCAACCTGTGGGTAGCCAAGGCCCTGCAGGTACGCGTGTATATGACAAAGGGCGAGTGGCAGAATGCCCTTACGACAGCTCAGGACATTATCGAGCATTCACCTTATAAGTTGTGGACCTCCGCTGAGTATGCCAACGCATGGGATAAGACCGATGCCGCCCATACCAACGAGATGATCTTCGAGCTTCTCATCAACAATACTACGGACTGGACCGACCGTGAGGGTATTGCCTACTGCTATAGCGATCTCAATGGCAGTGCTCCTGGCTATGGCGACGTGATGGTGACGAAGGCATTCTCCGAGATGCTAGCATCCGATCCTAAGGACGTGCGCAATGAGGTGCTGCTCAAGCCGCAGGGTAAGGCCGAAGATTATGAGAGCTACGGTGGTGAGGATTTCCTTAAGCATGGTGTGTTCATCAACAAGATGCCGGCCGTCAATGGCGATGTACGATATTCTAACGTGCCTTTGCTCAGATTGTCTGAGGTTTATCTGAGCGCAGCCGAGGCTGCTTTCCAGCTCGGCTACAAGGAGACGGCAGCCAAGATGCTTAATGACATCATCAAGAACCGTACGACCGACACCAGCAAGGAGGTTTCTGCATCTACCATCACCCTCGACAGAATCTATATTGAGCGCCGTAAGGAGCTCGTAGGCGAGGGACAGCGCTATTTCGACGTGCTGCGCCGCGGCGAGACCGTTACACGCTACACCAACGATAATGACAAGGGATGGCATGATGTGCTGACTGAGGAGGCACGCACATTCAACCGTGATTCCAAGAAGGCGCTGCCGCTGATCCCCGTAGGTGAGATGAACGTCAACCCGAATATGCAGCAGAATCCTCTTTATTAATTTTGTATAGTTTTTAGGTTAAAAGTCCGGGTCAATGCCGTGCCGGATTGTCACACGCAAGGCGGTGTAGATGTCGTGACGACGTCCCCCGCTGGCAGAGGCACGACATTCCCCCGGCAATGCCTTACTGGGGATATGAGGAGGATAGCCCTTTGACGTCACTAACTGAGTCAAATGTGGTAAGTCGTCCTTGTCCCTTGATGGACCTGCAAGTTTCCGTTTCCTAACGAGAGGCTTGCAGGTCCTTTTTTTGTCTTCAACCGGTGCATCAGGCCGCAATCTTTCATTTCATGGGCTTGCCTTCCTCTTTCGTCCTCATCTTCACCAGCCCTCGTCCGGCGGCGATGCCTGCCTTCCGGCGGTCACGGCCGGTCAGCCGTGATGACATTTGTCAAGGATGGGGGGACGCAAGCCATTCCTGCATCCGTAGTTCGTCCTGCTCCCTGTGTTGAGGCGCATTCATCCTTCCGACAAGTAGCCATATGCTCATAGT
>ULSH01061378.1_pt1 | contig 11184 bp, 7 predicted proteins | sample 1956151 | NCBI WGS metagenome assembly ULSH01 (sample SAMEA4835702, study PRJEB28245) | human gut metagenome | biome: gut microbiome; material: fecal sample | place: Denmark | collected 2008 | reverse complement strand
TATATGCGCCCGCACAGGCTGCCCGCTCCCCCTTTCCTCGGTTCGTCCAATACAGCAAGCAACCGCCCTTGGCGGGCGGTCACCTGCGTTTCACAACGGTAAGTTGAACTTAGTTCAGCTCGAGGTTGTTCAGCTCAGACTTGTAGGTCCAGTACGGGGTCTGATCCTTCGCGATGGTGTCGATGTTGACACGCTCGGTGGAGAAGATCGTAGCCTCGCTGCGCTGGTATACGGGCAGCTCGACGCCCCAATCCAGGATGATCTCCATGGCCTCTTTGTACATGGCCTTGCGGGCCTCCTGGTCAGTGGTCGCGCGGGCAGCCATGATCAGCTCGTCCAGGTCAGTGTCGTTGATGGCGTAGTAGTTGGTAGCGCCCTGGCTGTGGTACAGCTGGTACATATCGGGGTCATTGGTGGACTGCCAGGCTGCGACCCAGCCCTCGGCAGCGCCGGACTGATAGGAAGCGAACAGGTCAGAAGCGTTGGCCATATCGTTGACAGTCAGGGTGAAGCCGATGGTCTTGAGAGCGGCGGCAGCGTTGGTCAGGGTCTGGAAGGAGGGGTGATCACCGTTGCCGGAAGCACCGATGTTGATCTGATACTCCATCTTGGCACCGGCAGGAGCGGCAGTGATCTGGCCGTTCGCGACGGTGTAACCGGCAGCCTCGAAGTAGCCCAGGGCAGCCTGCAGAGCGGCGGCGTACTTGTCCTCGCTCTTCATGTCGGAGGTGTAGATCTCGTTGCCGTCCACGTCGGTGGAGTAGGCGATCTGGTAGCCGTCGTCGGTGACGGACGGAGCAGCCCAGGAGGTGTTGGAGATCGGGTAGTTGATGACGGTGGCGGTGTCGCCGTAGTAGGAGTCGATGCCCTCATCGCGGTAAGCGGCGATGACGGTCATGATGGCCTTGCGCAGGTCCTTGGAGGCCTGGGAGGAGGGGTCGCCGCCGACGTTGACGTTCTTGGCGCTCAGGGCGATGTAGCCGTAGCCGCGGTAGTCCTTCAGGCGGGTGGTGATGACGGGGCCGTCCTCACCCTCGACGCCGTTGATGTCGGCGATCTGGTCAGCAACCTCCAGAGAGTAGGAAGGATCGGAGATGTCGATGGTGCCGGCCTGAACGCCGGTGATCTTATCGGCCTCCTGGGTCTCCTTCATGTTGACGTGGGCGACCTTGGGTGCGCCGTCATAGTAGGAGGGGTTGGCATCCAGATAGACAACGCCGTCGCTGTACTTGGAGAAGGTGAACATACCGGCACCCATGGGAGCGCTGGTCTTGGCGCGGACGCTGCTCAGGTCACCCTTGGCAAAGCCGAAGGAGTTGTTGTCGTAGTCGTACAGGCTCTCATCGCCGTAGTAGTGCAGCGGAGCGATGGGCATCTGCAGCTGGTAGATCATGGTGGTGGACAGCTCGGTGGTGGTCAGCGTCATGCTGTAGTCACCGGTCTTGACGATACCGGCCACAGAAGCAACGGCGTCACCGACGTTGACACCGGTGGTGGAGTAGGCGTAGACGTCCTCGGGGATCAGGTCAGACAGTTTGGAACCGGCAGTCTCGGCCTCCATGGAAGAGAAGTTCCAGTCGTAGTTCGCGCCGATCAGCTCGAACATATCCTTCGCGGTTGCGCCTGCGGGCAGCTCGCCCAGGTTCCAGGCGGAGGCGGCACCGGCAGCATCGTTAGCGTCGGCGGCAGCGCCGTTCTCAACGCAGTTGTCGATGATCTCCTGGGCAAACTTCACACCGCCGTCGTTGACAGCGTCCCAGAAAGCCTTCTGCTGCTCGGCAGTGAATTTCGTGTTGTCGGTGTTGTCCTCGCCGGCCTCAGCGATCAGCTTGGACAGCGTGGTCATGGAGCTGCGGTACTCGTCCAGACCAACGATGGGGGTAGAGTACATGGTTACAGAACCATCATACGTAGGATCGAGGAAAACATACATCGAGAAGATGACGTCGTCGATGGTGACAGGCTCACCGTCGGAGAACTTCAGGTCCTCGCGCAGCTTGATGTCATAGGTAACGGTGCCGTCGGCGTTCTCGGTGACAACGCAGTCGGCAGGACCGTGGTAGGTGTAGTCAGTGCCGTTGTACTCGCGGGTCTCGCCCTCGATGCCGTTCAGGACCATCTCACCCTTACGGTCAGCGCCCAGCAGGGCGATCTGGGTCAGGTCGATGACATCCTGGTCAGCGGCAGAAGCAGCAAAGAAGGGGCTGAACTTGCTCTCAAAGCCGGTCTCGGCCAGAACGAGCGTACCGTCGGAAGCGGCAGTGGTGGATGCCTCGGCAGTGGCCGTGCTGTTGCTCTCACTGGACGCAGTCGCAGCGGAAGAAGCAGCACCGCCGCAGCCTGCCAGCATGCCGACGCTGAGAGCGGCAGCAGATGCCAGTGCAATGGCTTGCTTTGTGTTTTTCATGTGGTAAAACCTCCTATAAATTTGCCTTCACCCACAAATCAATGTTGCGCTCCCCAAGAGCGCAACACGAGAAAGGGGAGGAAACCCCCTCTCCGCACCCTGTATCTCTTTACAGCGTACACTTGTCGATAATGGCTTAGCTTATAAGATACCTTAAAATTGACAAAAAGTCAACCATAAATCACACTTTTGTTGCTTTTTGTACCTTTTGCCGAATTTGAGAGGAAAATTTTGTAACCCCCAAAGTCTTTTTCCCCCTGTGGGAAGACTTTTCCTGCTCATCCAAAAAAGCGTGCCCTGCGTTTTTCTGCGGAGCACGCTCTATTATGATAATGTATAATTATTCTTCTTTTTCCCACGGCATCCGCTTGAGGAACAACGCAGCAGCGGCAAAAGCAGCGCAGGAGAGCAGTTCAAAAAGTATAAAAACACCTTGCATTCCCCAAAGCATCTGTGCGTCCGCTGCAAACACAGCCACCCCCTGCCCCGCGGAGGCAGCAGCGCAGAGTACCGCTGTCGCCCTGCACAAAGAGGGCAATTTTTGTGCGGTCTGTTCATGGATATAAGCCCGCACACGCGCACCGCCCCGGGTCAGCCGCACCAGCAGCACCACCGCATACAGCGCCAGCACCAGTGCCGCCATGTAGGGCAGCAGCAGGTACACAGGTGCGTGGGCCGTGGCCCCGGGCAGTGCGCCCGCGCCGACGGTCAGCGCAGCCCCGCCGCCGCAAAACAGCCACAGCAAAGCCAGCACCCTGCTGTGAGGGTGCTCGCCCGCATAGCGGTAATGCGCGCCGCGATACTGATAATTGCCGTTCAGATCCTTTTCAAAGTCGTCGAGATAGGCGCGCTTCTTTTTCTTCTCGCGCTCGCGGTCCGCCATCAGACGATCCCCGTCAGGTCGTAACTGTCCAGCCACGCCTTAGCCGCCTCGCTGACGCCGCGCAGACAGCTTTCCTCAAACGGCGTGGTCAGGCCGGCGTTTTTCAGCAGTTCGGTGAAGGTGCGGCTGCCGCCCTGCTTCGTGTAGGCCATGTAGTGGCTCCACGCATCGGCGCGGTCCTTTTGCAGCATCGCCCAGAACTGCAGGCTGACGGTCTGGGCCAGACAGTAGTCGATGTAGTAGAACGGGCTCTGATAAATGTGCATCTGGCGCTGCCAGTACTCACCCGCGCCGTAGAACGGGATCTCGCCGTCCAGACGCATCCAGGGCTGATAGATGGCAGCCAGCTTTTTCCATTCCTCGTGGCGCTGGGCCGGGGTCAGCTCGGGATGCTCGTAGACGATGTGCTGGAAATGGTCCACCATTGTGCCGTAGGGGATGAAGGTCAGCGCACCCGCCAGATGGCTGTAGCGGAACTTGCGGGCATCCGCGCCGAAGAAGCCATCAGCCCACGGCCAGGCGAAGAACTCCATCGACATCGAGTGGACCTCGCAGGCCTCCATGCTGGGCCAGACGTAGGAGTACGGGATGCGGTCACGGTTCATGTAGGCGGCAAAGGCGTGGCCGGCCTCGTGGGTCACGACCTCGACGTCGTGCTGGGTGCCGTTGAAGTTGGCAAAAATAAACGGCATTTCGTAATCACCCAGGCCCGTGCAGTAGCCGCCGCCCGCCTTGCCGGGGGTGGACAGCACGTCCATGAGCTGGTCGTCCAGCATTTTGTTGAAGAACACGCCGGTCTCGGGGGAAAGCTCCTCATAGAACTTTTTGCCCTGCTTGAGGATGGCGTCGGCGTCGCCCGCCGGGCGGGGGTTGCCGCTGCGGAACATCAGGGCGTTGTCGGCTGCGTTCATCGGGTACTGCTTGCCCAGCCGCCCGGCCTGCTCGCGGTAGATGCTGTCGGCCAGCGGCACGATGTACTTGACGACGGCGGCGCGGAACTTTTCCACATCGGCCTTCGTGTAGCAGTTGCGGCCCATGCGGTAGTAGCCCAGCGTGGTGTAGCCCTCATAGCCAAGCTTTTTGCCCATGGTGTCACGCAGGTGGACGAGCTGATCGTAGAGGCCGTCGAACTCGGCCCCGTGCTCTTTGTACCATGCGCCCTCGGCCTTCCAGGCGGCCAGACGGCGGGCATCGTCGGGGTCGTTCTTGAAGGGGGACAGCTGGCTCAGCGTGTAGACGCCGCCCTCAAACGGGATCTGCGCCGACGCGATTAGCTTGCCGTACTCGGTGGTCAGCTTGTTTTCCTGTGCCATCTCGTCGAGAATATCGGGCGAGAACGCCTTGTCCGCGATTTCGGCGTTGACGAACATCAGGTCGCCGTACTCGGCGGTGAAGTCAGCGCGGAACGGCGAGTCGAGCATCGCGCGGCTCCAGGCGTTCTGGCACTCCTGCAGCTGGGGAGTGGCCTCGTTCCAGAAGTTCATCTCCTCATCGTAGAATTTGTCGCGGGTGTCAATCGTATTGCGCACGCTGGCCAGCTGGGCGAGCGTGTCCACATGCTTGTTGAGCTTTTCCTCCTCCAGAAAAATGGCGTGGGCCTCGGCGTAGGTGGCAGCCGCCTTGAAGCGGGCCAGCAGGTCAGCAAACTGCTGCTTGACGGCGTCCAGGTCGGGGCCTGCATAGGGCATTTCCGAAAATTTCATAGTGTAGCTCCTTTACGGACAGTTTTGTCTGTATTATAGCACAGCGGCGGGCAAAAAGCAAAGAAGCGGAATTTGCATTTCTGTATAAAAATTCTGCGTTTTCATCTTGCAAATTTGGCGCATGTTGAGTATAATAAGGCTAGTAATATCATAATGAAGGGGAGAATTAAAATGCCGATCTCTGAACCTACCGCCGTTTTTTCCATCCGTGATGACCGTGATATGGAGATCAAGCAAGCGGTGCTGCAGGTGTACCGTGCACTGGAGGAGAAGGGCTACAACCCCATCAATCAGCTCGTCGGCTACATCCTGTCGGAGGACCCGACCTACATCACGACCTACAAGAACGCCCGCGCCATCATCCGCCGCATTGACCGCGACGACCTGCTGCAAGCGCTGGTCCGTGATTTTGTGAAGCACTAAAACAGTAGAATGTAAAAAATCTCCCGTGTATCGGTTAGGATACGCGGGAGGTTTTTTACTTCAAAGCCTTCCCCCTTGGGGCTGCGCCCGCAGGCGCGTGTCGAAGCGCAACCGCCGCAGGCGGCTCTTAGCGCGAAGACTGAAGGTGGCCCCGCAGGGCCGGATGAGGGGCGAGTTTGCCGCGGCTTCCCGTTTATGGGTTATAATGGCAAACCCGCCCCTCATCAGTCAGCGGGCGGGGCCGCTGACAGCTTCCCCCGAGGGGGAAGCCTTTTTACTCTGCAAAAAACGCATTCTGCACGGCGTTCAGCACGGCGGCACGGCCTGCGGTAAAGTTCACGCCGCCCTGCAGATAGCAGGTGTAGGGCGCACGCAGCGGGCCGTCGCAGGAAATTTCAATCGTGCTGCCCTCGGTAAAGCTGCCGGACGCCATGACGACCTTGTCGGTGTAACCCGGCTCATCGGCAGGCTCGGGGCTGGCAAAGCTGTCCACAGGGCTGTTGTGCTGGATGCCCGCGCAGAAGCCCGTCAGCGCGGCGGCACTGCCCGAGTCAAAGCAGGTCACAATGTCGTTGTGGTCGGCGGTGTAGCGCGGCACGGGATTGACGCCCGCCAGCTCCAGCAGACACTGGGCATAGATGGCGGTTTTCAGCGCCTCGCAGACGACGCCCGGCGCGTAGTAGAAGCCAAGGAAGGTATCCCGCAGGCTGTCCTGCGTGCAGCCCAGGTCCCCGCCGATGCCGGGCGCAGTGAAGCGGTGGCTGCACTTTTCGACAAGGTCCTTACGGCCCGCAATGTAGCCGCCCGTAGGGGTGATGCCGCCGCCGGGGTTCTTGATGAAGCTGCCCGCCATGATGTCCGCGCCGAAGGCGACAGGCTCGGCGGTCTGGGTGAACTCGCCGTAGCAGTTGTCCACGAAAATCACCGCGTTCGGGTTGGCTTTGCGGGCGGTGTCCGCGACCTTTTGAATCGTGGCAAGGTCAAACGCATTGCGCTGGGTATAGCCGCGGCTGCGCTGGATGTGTACCACCGTGGCGGTCCTGGCCTTCTCGGCGATCAGGTCATAGTCGGGGGTGAAGTCCGGCAGCAGCGGGCACTCGTCGTAGTTCACGCCAAACTCCCGCAGCGTGCCGCAGCCCTTGCCCGCGTCTCCGATGCCGATGACGCCTTCCAGCGTGTCATAAGGGCGGCCCGTGGCGGCCAGCAGGGTGTCGCCGGTGCGCAGCAGACCGAACAGCGCGACGGTCAGCGTGTGGGTGCCGCTCATGAATTGCGGGCGCACCAGTGCGGCCTCGGCCCCCATGCAGCGGGCAAAGACCTCCTCCAGCTTGTTGCGGCTGTCGTCCCAGACGCCGTAGCCGCTGGACCCCCAGAAATGCCGTGCCTCGACGCCGCAATCGGTGAAGGCACGCAGCATTTTGAGCTGGTTGTAGTCGCGGATCTCCTCCACATGGGCAAACTGCGCACGGCAGAGGTCGAGGGCCTTGCGGTCCAGCGCCAGCACTTCGGGGCGCAGGTCGTAAAATTGTTCGATCATGTAGTATTCCAATCTGTAGTATAATGTTGAATTTTGCCGATTTGTAAAAATCCAAGCTGTGCATAAAAGCCGCACAGCGCCGGGAAGCAGGCGAACCGCACCGCGCGTTCGGCGGTCAGCTCATTCGCCAGCCCGACAATCAAATACCGCGCCAGCCCCCTGCCCTGCCACGCGGGGTCGGTCACGCCCGCGGCCATGTAGCTCTCGGTATCGCTCTGCTCGTAGCAGCCCACCGTGCAGACGGGTCTGCCGTTGTGCAGCAGCGCGCGGCAGGTGCCCACCCCGTGGGCCAGCGCCGTGCAGGCCGCGGAGTAGAACTCGTCGGCCTCGGCGTCGCTCTCGGCAAAGACAAGGCGGCTGACCGGCAGCATCGACGGCGCTTTGTCCGGGACAAGCTCCGCCGGGGGCGCGGGCGGCAGCGGCAGGGCACGGCCCTTTGGCAGCTCCCACAGCGTCAGCGGCGCGGCAGGCTGCCAGCCGGGCAGGGTCAGCGGGTGCTCGGTTCGCAGGGTGTCGGCGTGCAGAAAGCGGAGAAAGCCCGTCAATTCCTCCCGGGCGTCCTCCCCCGCTTCCCCGCCGGGCAGCGCACCGCAGAGCACCGCCGACCCGCCGCGCAGCTCCAGCACCGCGGAGCCGGGCAGCAGGTAGAACGCCCATCCGCTGGCAGGGTGGTTGCCGAACAGGTGCAGGTGCGTGCCGAGGGTGGATTCAAAATAGGGCTTGCCGGACAGGCAGCGGAGGAATTCGGTTTGAAGCTCGGGGGTGGAAGCGGATTGAATCATAGGGGTCCTTTTCAGGTCAAGTTACGGGTGGCGGGCAGACGGCAGAGCCCTTCAGCCGCTTACTTCAAATTCTTCACGATATTCTTATAATCCCGTCCTCTGACCTCAAAATTCGGGTACAAGTCAAACGACGCGGAGGCGGGCGAGAGACTGACGACATCGCCCGGTTTGGCGGCACCGCGCGCCAGCTCGACGGCGTGCTGCATACTGTCGGCGTGCAGGATGGTCAGGCCGCTCTCGGCAAAGCCATCGCACTCGCGGACGGCCTTCTCGATGCGGGGAGCGGTAGCGCCCATCAGCACCAGCGTCTTGACGTGGGCGAGAACCTCCGGGGCCAGCGGCTCATAGGGGATCTTTTTGTCGTAGCCGCCCGCGATCAGGATGATCTTCTGGTCAAAGCTGCGCAGACCCGCAATCGTGCGCGTGGGGCTGGACGCGATGGAGTCATTGTAGTAGGTCACGCCGTCCAGCGTGCGGACCGGCTCAATGCGGTGCTCGACGCCGGTGAAGGTCGAGCCGACCTGACGCATGGCCTCGATGGGCACGCGGCCCCAGACGGCAGCGCAAGCGGCCAGCAGGTTTTCCACATTGTGGAGGCCGCGCAGTTGAATCTCCTTGCGGGGCAGGATCGGCGTCACAACGCCGTTCTCGGCATAGCAGAGCGTGTCGTCGCTCTCGCGCAGGAACGCGCCCCTGTCGGTCTCGTGCAGGCGGGTGAACCAGACCTGCTCGCCCTTGCAGTCCTTCTCCATGCCGCGGGTGATGTCGTTCTCAAAGCCCAGCACGGCGCGGCAGGGCGGCACCTGCCACAGCAGAATGTTGCGCTTGGCGTCGATGTACTCCTGCATATCCTTGTGGTGGTCGAGGTGGTTGGGGGTCACGTTCGTGACGACAGCCACCTTCGGGCTGCGGCGCATGCTGATGAGCTGGAAGCTGGACAGCTCGACGACGGCCACAGCGTCGGAGGTCACGTCGGCCAGCTGGGGCAGCAGCGCCGCACCGATGTTGCCGCCCAAAAAGACCTTGCGGCCCGCAGCCTCGAACATCTTGGAGATCAGCGTCGTCGTCGTGGTCTTACCATCGGAGCCGGTCACGGCCACGATCTCGCAGGGGCAAAACTCAAAGAAAAGCTCCACCTCGCTCGTGACCATTGCACCGGCTTTCAGCGCAGCCTGCAATTCGGGCTTGTAGTACTCATAGCCCGGCGTGCGCATGATGATGTCCTGCCCGGCGAAGCCGTCGGTATAATGCTCGCCCAGACTCAAATTCACCTTCAGGCGGCGCAGCGTGTCGGCGTAGTCACCGAAGTCGTCCAGGCTCTTTTTCTGGTCGCAGAGCGTGACCTGCGCGCCCAGCTCGACAAACTGCTCAATGCAGCGCTTGTGGCTGACGCCCGCACCGATAAAGGCAACCTTTTTGCCCTGAATAAGCTCTTGCAGCTGTTGGATCGGCAGCATAAATATCTCTCCTCTGGCGTAGTTTCTACTTCTATTATATACAAAATGCCGTATTTCTGCAACAAAATTCGGCCCGCCAAGGCGGACCGAAGGAAAATCATGATTACTGCTCGCCGCCCATGGGGATGCCGTGCTTGTCCAGCAGGGTGCGGATCTTGGTCATCGGGTCAATGATGGAGGAAACGCTCTTGTCGTGGTTGATGGCCGCGATGAAGTAGGCGGTATACTTCGAGACGTCGACGTCGTAGTACCACTCGCGCTCCAGCAGTTCGGGCTTGCGGTAGGTCAGGTTCGTGCCCAGAACGGCCTTGATGATGCCGTCATTGTAGGCCTTGTCGAACTTCTCCAGACCGGCGGTGAACAGCGGGAAGGTGCAGCAGGTGAAGATGTTGCGGGCACCGCGCATCTTCAGCTCGTAGGCGATGTCCAGCATGGACTCGCCGGAGGCGATGATGTCGTCGGCGATAAAGACGTCCTTGCCCTCAACGCTCTCGCCCAAATACTCATGGGCGACGATGGGGTTGCGGCCGTTGACGATGCGGCTGTAGTCGCGGCGCTTGTAGAACATGCCCAGGTTGCAGCCCAGCACGCTGGAATAGTACATGTTGCGGTTCATGGCGCCCTCGTCGGGAGAGACGATCATGAAGTTATCCTTGTGGAAGGAAACGTCCGGCACATGATGCAGCAGGCACTTGAGCACCTGATAGGTGGGCATGACGTTGTCAAAGCTCATGGTGGGCACGGCGTTCATAACGCGGGGGTCATGGGCGTCAAACGTGATGATGTTCTTGACACCGACGTCGCGCAGCTGCTGCAGCGCAAAGGCGCAGTCCAGGCTCTCACGGCTGACGCGGCGATGCTGACGGCCGCCGTACAGGCTGGGCATGATGACGCTGATGCGGTGGGCGCGGCCTGCAACGGCCTGGATCAGACGCATCAGGTTCTGGAAGTGGTCGTCCGGGGAGAGATGATTCTCATACCCGAACAACTGATAGGTAACGCTGTAGTTGCCCGGATCGACGAAGATATACAGGTCGTCGCCGCGGGTGGACGCCTTGACGAGACCCTTTGCGTCGCCGGACTGGAAACGCGGGCAGTCGGACGGGATGATGAAGGTGTCGACATCCATGTTGCCGACCTCGCGCGCCCAGCGGACGAGGTGACTGTCAACGAGTTTGCAAAGCTCCTCTGCGCCGGGACAGGCAATCAGACCGAGATCGGCGATTGCGTCCTCTTTGGCAAAGAAATCACGCGGGCCAAGATTCTGTTCAGCCATTACAGGTACTCCTTACTTCCATCTTGTGTTGTCAATACCACAGGGGCGCGGCGTGCCGCAATGCCCCATTTACTAGTATTGTAGCACAGCGGCGGCATAAAATCAGCCCTGCAAGGCAAGAATTTCTGCATTTTCGACATTTTCCGCGGTTTAAACATTGTAAGCCACGCAAGTAGCAAAAAATTCTGGCGGATTTTACAAAAAATTTGCAAACGGACATTTGGCAGGAGGGTTGCCGGGCCTTTTATGGGGCGGAGGTGCAAAAAACGCGCCCGCCGGGTTTCCCTCGGCGGGCGCAGTGCGGTTTATGGGTATTTACTTTTCGCTCTCGTCCTGGACCTTGCGGGGGGTCAGGCGGACCTCCTGGACGCGGCGATTCGTGGCGCGGGTGACGGTGCCGTCAAAGTCGCCCCAGATGAACTTGTCGCCCACCTTGGGCAGACGACTCAGCTTCTCCTGGACCAGACCGCCGATGGCGACGGCGTCAATGTCGTCGTCCTCCTTGATGCCCAGCTCGTCGGCGGTGTCGTCAACACTGGCGCTGCCGGAGATCAGCCAGCTGCCGTCGGACTGCTGGCGGACGTCCTCGACCACGTCGTCGTGTTCGTCCCAAATCTCACCGACCAGCTCCTCGAGAATATCCTCCAGCGTGATGATGCCCGCCGTGCCGCCGTACTCGTCGACGACGACGGCCATGTGGTGCTTGCTCTCGCGCA
>ULSH01056436.1_pt1 | contig 11210 bp, 7 predicted proteins | sample 1956151 | NCBI WGS metagenome assembly ULSH01 (sample SAMEA4835702, study PRJEB28245) | human gut metagenome | biome: gut microbiome; material: fecal sample | place: Denmark | collected 2008 | reverse complement strand
GTACTTCATCGCCAGCGGCTGATTGTTCTCGTCGTAGACGAAGTCGATGGTCTTGCCGCCGCCCGTCTGCCGCGTCACGAGGCCGCTGAGGGTCGTGAAATCATACTTCGTCGAGCCCACGGTCTTGCTGCTGCGAACACCGGCCATGTCGTAGGTATAGCTGATGTTCGTATTGCCCACCTTTGCAGTTGCCAGTCTGCGTCCCTGCGTCCACGTGAACGTGCTGCCGTCGTAATACTTCGTCGGGTTGCCGCCCGAGTAGGTGATCGAGCCGCCGTTGTACGCCGTCAGCAGGTCGCGCCACGCGCTGTTGCCGTAGGTATAATTGGTCGTCGTGCTTCCAACTTTTTTGCTCTGAATATTGCCTGCGGTGTCATAGGTGTAGGTATAACTCGTTCCGCCGACCGTCGCCGAGGTAAGCTGCCCCTGTTGGTCGTAGCCATAGGTTGCGCGGGTCGTCGTTGAGCTGCCCGAATCGAGGATCTTGACCAAACGGCCGTTGCTGTCATAATGGCAATTATCGCCATGGGCATTGCAGGCGTATACTTCACGGTCGAGATAACACTACAAGCCGCGAAGTATAGCCTTTCGTCGCGAAGTCACTGCACTCGTTCGTATTTTTGCAACAGTCTAAATCCAAATATCACAACGAATATTGCAACAATCTCATAACCGTAAATAATAAATAGTCTCCAGTAATTTAGCGTATATGCAATGCCAATAGACACAGCAAGGTAGATAACACCGTAGCAGATAATAACTATCCATTTAACCATTGCACTTCTGTTGTCAATGAAGATAATGGACGCCATATCTAAATTTCCCACTCCGAAGACTATCATATAAATTGCTGACTTCGGATCAATGGTTCCAAAAATCACAAAAGGCAAAATCCAATTAAGCCCTGTAAATACAAACAGCAATGCTCCAACAAGCATTCTTTCGTAATAATGCGGTGTGTTTCTGCTATTGGCGCGAACTTCGTATTTTTTCATTTGATGCCTCACTTTTTCCCGCTAATAAGGTTAACCAATTGTGACCGCATATTACCTATAAAATTGGAGAACATAAGCGATAAATTGAGCCCTCTTACGCCTTTTGCAATTGTTTTTTTCACTTCAACAATTTTAGCTGAATACATTGCGATTTTTTTAGGAGACGTTGTATTTCCAATCATCTGCTTAGCTGTTTTATACACTCCAGATAGCTTTGCACCATCTGCTCCCTTTCCGCCTATCGCGCCTGACATCATTCCCTCAGCTATTGACACTAAAAATCCTGATGTGGTAGTCCGTTGATTATTAATATCTGCTCTAGCAAAATAGGCGACCCCACTTGTTAGGCCATTCCCTATCACTTGTCCGAGCAGTCCAACACCACTAGCTGCAAGGGCACCTGATGCCGCACCGCTTAGTGCATCCAATGCGGCTTCTTTGAGTCCATACGACTCTCCAGCTATCATATGATTCAAATATGAAAAGCCAACATTTGCAATTGCGCCAACCACAGCACCAATTGCCAAATGGGCAACCTCACCATCCGGGTCACTCTTGTTCACCGGGTCATTTTCGCAATACGCGAACATGTTGGTGCTCAGAAGGCCTGTTGCATCCGTTGATGCGTAGCTGTCGGCGTTTATGAAACGGCCGATCTCGGGGTCATAATAGCGGGACTGGAGATAATAGAAGCCCGTTTCGGCATCGTAATAATAACCGCGATAGCGGAGCGGATTTATGTCCGCAAGTGTTCCGCTGCTGCTCAGCAGCTTACCCCACGGGTCGTAGCTGTAGCTTGCAACAACGTTTCGGCTGCCGTCAACGATCCGGACTACATCTCCCTGAGCGTTGAGAACATAGTAGTACACCTTGCCGTTGTACTTCATTGCCAGCGGCTGATTGCTCTCATCATAAACGAAGTCTATTGTTGCATTGCCGCCCGTCTGCCGCGTTACAAGTCCGCTGAGTGTCGTATACTTATATGTCGTGCTGCCCACGGTCTTGCTGCTGCGAACCCCTGCCATGTCGTAGGTGTAGCTGATGTTCGTATTGCCCACCTTTGCAGTTGCCAGCTTGCGGCCCTGCGTCCATGTAAACGTGCTGCCGTTGTAATATTTTGTCGGGTTTCCACCGCTGTAGGTTATACTTTTCCCGTCATACGCCGTCAGCAGATCGCGCCATGCGCCGTTGCCGTAGGTATAGCTGTGGCTCGTGCCGCCGTCGGTCTTCGTGATCAGGTTGCCGGCGGTATCGTAGGTGTAAGCGTAGCGCGTTCCGCCGACCGCTGCCGAGGTGAGCTGCCCCTGCTCGTCGTAGCCGTAGGTCGCGCGCACGCTCGACGTATTGCCCGAATCGGCTATGCTCACTATGCGCCCGTTGCCGTCGTACACGCAGTAGTCGCCATAGATAAGGTTTCCGTCCGGGTCCCGGTAGTTCACGAAGTTCGGCAGCGCCGTCCTGTAGCCGCTGCTTGTGCCGAAGTTATACGCCTTCGTCATCACGCTGCCTATTGCCTTGCTGCGGAGCTGGTTCGCTCCCTGATACGTGTAGGTCACGGGAATGCTCGAGTTCTGAACAGTCGCATTCAGGCTTGAGAGCAGACCGGTCGTTGTGCTGTAGGCGTACGACATGGTTGTCACGCCCCCGGCGTTATACCAGCTCTGCTTCGTCAGGCGATTGGAAGCGTCGTAGATATGCTCTGTGCGCTGCTCGAACTCACCGTCGTTATACTCGTTACTGCGGATCAGTCGGCCAAGGCTGTCGTATTCGTAGTTATACTCTTCCCCTGCTGTCGAGGTCTGCTTTGCGAGCTGCCCCGAGGCATCGTAGGCATATTCATATGTGACGTTATTATACTGCTCTTTTGTCGTTCTGTCAAACTTATCATACGAATATTGCACGCTTTGCCCGTTGCCATAGGTAGGCAGCGAGAAGGCTCATTTATGGACCCCCTAAACGAAAAATTTTCAAAAATTTTTCTGAGCAGCAAAAAAAGCCGCTGATTTCATAGAGAAACCAACGGCTTGATTTACGGTGTATTTAGCTGAAAATGGGCAAAAATTAACGGTCACACAATCCCGACGGACTGTGTGACCGTATTTATATCAGTTGTTTTGCCTACGCTGTTTGCGTCAACTTTTTATTGGCGCTGTTCCTTGATGGCAGCCTGTGCAGCAGCGAGACGTGCGATGGGAACGCGGAAGGGGCTGCAGGAGACGTAGTCGAGGCCGACCTTGTGGCAGAATTCCACAGAGGAGGGATCGCCGCCGTGCTCGCCGCAGATGCCCAGGTGCAGGTCGGGACGGGTCGCGCGACCGAGCTGGCATGCCATCTTGACAAGCTTGCCTACGCCGACCTGGTCGAGCTTTGCAAACGGATCGTTCTCATAGATCTTCTTATCGTAGTAAGCGCCGAGGAACTTGCCTGCGTCGTCACGGCTGAAGCCGAAGGTCATCTGAGTCAAGTCGTTGGTGCCGAAGGAGAAGAACTCTGCTTCCTTGGCGATCTCGTCGGCGGTCAGAGCCGCTCTGGGGATCTCGATCATGGTACCGACAAGGTACTTCATATCAAGGCCGCTTGCTGTGATCAGCTCGTCGGCATTCTTGACAACAACGTCCTTTACGTACTTGAGCTCCTTGACCTCGCCGACCAGCGGGATCATGATCTCGGGAACCATGTTCCACTCGGGATGGCGCTTCTGAACATTTATTGCAGCGCTGATGACAGCACGGGTCTGCATTGCAGCGATTTCGGGATAGGTGACAGCCAGACGGCAGCCGCGGTGGCCCATCATGGGGTTGAACTCATGCAGGGATGCGATGAGAGCCTTGATAGTCTCGACGGACTTATGCTGTGCCTTTGCCAGAGCCTCGATATCGGCTTCCTCAGTGGGAACGAACTCGTGGAGAGGAGGATCGAGGAAACGGATGGTTACCGGGCAGCCTTCCATTGCTTCATAGATGCCCTCGAAGTCGGCCTGCTGCATGGGTTCGAGCTTTGCAAGAGCCGCAACGCGCTCTTCAAGAGTGTCGGCGCAGATCATCTCGCGGAACGCGGCGATACGGTCGCTGTCGAAGAACATGTGCTCGGTACGGGTAAGGCCGATGCCCTGTGCACCAAGCTCGCGAGCCTTGCGTGCATCGTACGGAGTATCTGCATTGGTGCGAACCTGGAGGCGGCGATACTTGTCGGCCCATGCCATGATGCGGCCGAACTCGCCTGCGATGGAAGCGTCAACGGTGGGGATGATGCCGTCGTAGATCTTACCGGTCGAGCCGTCGAGAGAGATGAAGTCGCCCTCGTGGAAGGTCTTGCCGGCAAGGGTGAACTGCTTGTTCTCCTCGTCCATCTTAATGTCGCCGCAGCCGGAGACACAGCACTTGCCCATGCCGCGAGCAACAACGGCAGCGTGGCTGGTCATGCCGCCGCGAACGGTCAGAATACCCTGTGCGGCCTTCATGCCCTCGATATCCTCGGGAGAGGTCTCGAGACGGACGAGAACGACCTTTTCGCCGCGCTCGTTCCATGCCTTTGCTTCCTCAGCGGTGAAAACGACCTTGCCGCATGCAGCGCCGGGGGATGCACCAAGGCCCTTGCCCATCGGAGTTGCAGCCTTAAGGGCGGCAGCATCAAACTGGGGGTGCAGCAGAGTGTCAAGGTTTCTGGGATCGATCATTGCAACGGCTTCTTTTTCGGTGATCATGCCCTCGTCAACGAGGTCGCATGCGATCTTGAGCGCGGCCTGTGCGGTGCGCTTGCCGTTACGGGTCTGGAGCATGTAGAGCTTACCGTTTTCAACGGTGAACTCCATGTCCTGCATATCACGGTAGTGATTCTCAAGTGTCTTGCAGACGTTCTCGAACTGAGCAAATGCCTCGGGGAACTTCTCTGCCATCTGTGCAATGGGCATCGGGGTGCGAACGCCTGCAACGACGTCTTCGCCCTGTGCATTGGTAAGGAACTCGCCCATGAGCTTCTTCTCTCCGGTTGCGGGGTCGCGGGTAAATGCAACGCCGGTGCCGCAGTCGTCGCCCATGTTGCCGAATGCCATCATCTGAACGTTGACAGCGGTGCCCCAGCTGTAGGGGATGTCGTTATCGCGGCGATAAACGTTTGCGCGGGGGTTATCCCAGCTGCGGAAAACTGCCTTAATAGCGCCCATAAGCTGCTCTTTCGGGTCAGTCGGGAAGTCCTCGCCGATCTTTTCCTTATATTCTGCCTTGAACTTGCCTGCAAGTTCCTTAAGGTCGTCTGCGGTGAGCTCAACGTCCTGAGTTACGCCGCGTGCTTCCTTCATTTCATCAATGAGCTGTTCGAAGTATTTTTTGCCGACCTCCATAACAACGTCGGAGTACATCTGGATGAAGCGGCGGTAGCAGTCCCATGCCCAACGGGGATTATTGGACTTCTTAGCCATGACTTCAACGACCTGCTCGTTCAGGCCGAGGTTGAGGATGGTGTCCATCATGCCGGGCATGGATGCACGTGCGCCGGAGCGGACAGATACGAGGAGAGGATTTTCAAGGTCGCCGAACTTCTTTCCGGTGATGCCTTCCATCTTCACTACGTACTCCATGATCTCTGCCATGATCTCATCATTGATCTTCTGGCCGTCTTCATAGTACTGCGTGCATGCCTCGGTGGTAATGGTGAAGCCCTGGGGTACGGGCAGACCGATGTTGGTCATTTCCGCCAGGTTTGCGCCCTTGCCGCCGAGAAGCTCACGCATTTTTGCGTTGCCTTCGGAGAACAGATAAACATACTTCTTGCTCATTGGGTAATCATCCTTTCTATGCTTACGCGCGCAAAAGCGCGCGTTTTTTACTTTTTAAGTCTTGCCTCGAGGTCGTCGAGTTCCTGTGCAAGCTTTTTGGGCAGCTTATCGCCGAACTGTGCGTAATACTCGCGGATGCCCTTGCATTCCTCAAGCCACAGCTCCTTATCGACTCCGAGGATATCCTTAACGGTGTCGAGAGTGACATCAACGCCTTCGAGGTTGATGTCCTCGGGCTTGGGCTCATAGCCAAGCTCGGTCTCGACTGCGTCCTTTTCGCCGAAGCAGCGGCCGAGTATCCACTCGACAACACGCAGGTTGTCGCCGAATCCGGGCCACTCGAAATTGCCCTCGTCATCGGTACGGAACCAGTTGACGTTGAAAATCTTCGGGGGATTGGTGAGCTTTGCGCCCATGTCGAGCCAATGCTGCCAGTAGTCGCCCATATTGTAGCCGCAGAACGGACGCATCGCCATGGGATCGCGCCTTACAACGCCGACCTTGCCGGTTGCAGCTGCGGTGGTCTCGCTTGCCATGATGGAGCCGACGAACACGCCGTGATCCCAGTCGCGGGACTGATAGACCAGAGGAGCGGTCTTTGCGCGGCGGCCGCCGAAGATGATGGCGGAGATGGGAACGCCGGTCTTGCTTTCAAACTCGGGGCTGATGCAGGGGCAGTTCACGGCCGGAGCGGTGAAACGGGAGTTGGGGTGTGCGCCCTTGCTGCCGTCGGTGCAGTCCCACTTTTCGCCCTTCCAGTTTTCCGCGTTCTTGGGAGGATTCTTGTCCATGCCTTCCCACCACACGGTGTTGTCGTCAAGATTGTGAACAACGTTGGTGAAGATGGTGTTCTTCTTGGTTGCGGCAAGAGCGTTGGGATTGGACTTTGCGCTGGTGCCGGGTGCAACGCCGAAGAAGCCGTTTTCAGGGTTTACTGCCCACAGTCTGCCGTCAGGACCGATGCGCAGCCATGCGATATCGTCGCCGACCGTCCAGCACTTCCAGCCCTTTTCACGGTAGGCCTCGGGGGGGATGAGCATTGCGAGGTTCGTTTTGCCGCATGCAGACGGGAATGCGCCGCAAACATAACGAATCTCACCCTGCGGGTTTTCAACGCCGAGGATGAGCATATGCTCTGCCATCCAGTCCTCTTTTCTGCCGAGGGTGGAGGCTATGCGCAGTGCAAAGCACTTTTTGCCGAGCAGAACGTTTCCGCCGTAGCCGGAGTTGACGGACATGATGGTGTTGTCCTCCGGGAAGTGGACGATGTATCTCTTCTCGGGGTCGAGCTGAGCCTTGGAATGCAGGCCCTTGATATAGTCGGCACTGTCGCCGATAGCATCGAGCGCCTTGGTGCCGATACGGGTCATGATCGCCATTGAAACGACAACATAGATGCTGTCGGTCAGCTCGATGCCGTACTTGGCAAAATCAGAGCCGATAACACCCATCGAATAGGGGATAACATACATTGTGCGCCCCTTCATCGAACCGTCGAATATCTCGTACAGCTTTTTGTACATCTCCTGAGGATCCATCCAGTTGTTGGTCGGACCTGCATCCTCCTGACGCTTGGAGCAGATAAAGGTGCGATCTTCGACGCGCGCAACGTCGTTTACGTCCGAACGGTGAAGGTAGCATCCGGGGAGCTTCTCTTCGTTGAGCTTAATAAGCTCGCCTGTGCCCATAGCCTCGGCTCTCAGCTGCTCGAGCTGCTCTTCAGAGCCGTCGATCCAAACGATCTTTTCAGGCTTCGTAAGTGCGGCCATTTCGTCGACCCACTTGAGAATGTGGACATTATCGGTCAGTTTCATGATCTTTTCCTCCATATTTTCATAAAAATTATTACCAATAACACCTTAATTAAGACTACCATCTTTGATAGTTCTTAATCAATGCATTTTGCTTACAAAAATTAATCTAAAACAGCGCAAAAAGCATCCGCGATTTTTGCAAATTCACCAATTGAAAGTACTTCTCCGCGCACTTTTGGGTCAAAACCACTATCTGTAAGGCATTTTTCGACGGTTTCCTTGCTCATTTCGCCAAATCCTGCACTTAAAGCGTTCAGCAAAGTCTTGCGCCGCTGAGCAAATGCAGCCTTTACGACGCGCATAAACATCGCCTCGCTTTTGACCTCTGCCGGCGGCTCGGATCTCCGCGTAAGACGTATTACGCTCGAGGTCACCTTGGGCTGCGGAATGAAGCAGCCGGGCTGCACATCGAAAAGAAGCTCGGGCTGCGCAAACCAGTTTACGAACACCGTGAACGCTCCGTAATCGCCCGTTCCGGGCTTTGCGCATATTCTGCGTGCCACTTCACGCTGGATCATAACGGTGACGGAGTCAAAGCAGCCGATCTCCAGAAGCTTTGATATCACAGGTCCCGTCACATTATACGGCAGATTTGCGCACACAACGTGTCGCATTCCCGGCATTTTTTCATCCAAAAGCGAAGGAATATCGACCTTGAGCACATCATCGAAAACTATCTCGACATTTTCACAGCCTCCGAGAGTCTCCCGAAGCACCGGTTTGAGTGCCTTGTCAAGCTCGACGGAAACGACCTTGCCTGCGCGCATTGAAAGCTGCTCGGTGAGGCAGCCTATGCCTGGGCCGATCTCCAAAACGCCGGTGTCTTTGTCAATTCCGGCGGAATCGGCGATATCCTCCGGCACCCACGCGGCGGTCAGAAAATTCTGCCCCATGGATTTTGAAAACCGGAAGCCGTGCCGTGCAAGCAGCGCCTTTATATCGTTTATGTTCGTAAGATCCATCATTTTCTCCGTCAAAGCAGTTTTTCAAAGCACTGGCGCGCCGGGTCGTGCCCAGGCTCGGCCGAGCAGAGCATATTTCCGCGATAGACAAAGCCGCTTGCGCGCAGAAGCTGCTGCATGGCCTTGTTTTTTCTGTGCGTATCGGTGCGTATGGCCTCTGCTCCAAGCCCTCTTGAACCCCATTCAAGAGCCTCCATGAGCTTTTGGCTCATTCCCGTTCCGCGGAATTCGGCGGCCACCGCCGCGCGGTGCAGCGTGCAGTATTTGCCCTCGCCGTGCCAGCGGCCGTCGGTTATGCCGTCGTAATCCGGCTCAGGCTCCTCGCCGAGGCAGAAAAAGCCTGCTACCGCGCCGCCGTAGGTCATAACAAAGCATCTTCCGGCGTTTATATCCGGCAGGAAGTTAGCCTCGGCCGGATACTCGCCCTGCCACTGATCGACCCTGTGCTTTCTGAGGTAATTGCGCGCCTGGCGCACGATGAGCATTATCTCATCCATATCCTCCGGCACGGCCTTGCGGCACTCCACGGGCTTTGTAAGCTTCATGCGGCTGCGCTCTTTATTGATCTCCTCAACAAGCTTCAAGTCGGTTTTATCCGTCAGCTCAAGCTTTGTAAACATATCCGGGCGCTTATCCATCGTGCGCTCAAGGCTTTTTTTGCGCCGCCAGCGCGCAACGGCGGCGTGGTCACCGCCGAGGAGCACCTTCGGCACTTCCCTGCCCTCCCAGACCTCGGGGCGCGTATACTGCGGATATTCGAGCACTCCGTCCCAGTGGCTTTCGCCGGTGAAGCACTCCTCATCGGCAAGAACGCCCGGCACGAGGCGGCACACGGAGTCGGCAACCGCCATCGCGGCAAGCTCGCCGCCGGTGAGCACGAAATCGCCCAGCGATATCTCCTCATCGACGCACTGCTCGATAAAGCGCTCGTCTATGCCCTCATAATGGCCGCACACGAGCACGAGATGGTCATAGTCGTTTTTAAGCCTCCTTGCCGTCGCCTGATCGTAGGGCTTGCCCTGCGGTGACATGTAGATAACGCGGCTGCGCTTGCCCTGCGCGGTTGACATAATATTATCAAGGCAGGACTTGAGCGGCTGCGCCATCATAACGCAGCCCCAGCCGCCGCCATACGGATAGTCGTCTACCTGGCACTGCTTATTTTCCGTATAATCGCGTATCTGCACGCAATTTATCTCGATTATCCCCTTTTTCGCCGCCCGTCCGAGGATGCTTTCATGCATTATCGCATTCATCGTATCCGGGAACAGCGTCATTATATCTATTCTCATACCGGGGGACTTGTCTTTGTTGTCAGTTAACATAATATATTACATGCCCTCTATCAGGTGCACGGTTATTATCCCGTTTTCGGCATCGGTTTTGAGCACGAATTCCGGGACTGCCGGGATCATGTGTTCTGTTTCGCCGCGAACGATGTAAACAGACGACGCCGGCGTTTCGAGGATATCCTCAAGCGTGCCGACAAGCTCGCCGTTTTCGGTCTCGACGCGCGAGCCGATGATATCGCACAGGAAGTATTCGCCCTTTTTGAGCTTTGCATCCGCGCGGTCGATGTAAACTGTTTTATTCTTCAAACTCATGGCCGCGTTTATGTCCTCCACTCCGTCGAGCATGGCTATAAGAAAGCCCTTATGCTCGCGCGATGAGAGGAGCCTGACCGGCTTTGAGTCGATATATAAAGTCTTAAAACGGCGCATGAACTCCGGACTGTCAAGCCATACCTGGATCTTGACCTCGCCGCGCACGCCGTGTGTATTCACGATTTTGCCCGCTTCGATGTACTGCTGCTTCTCCATGTAAAAACCTCCATAGTTGGTCAGTATATAATTTACCACAAAGGACGCGGTTTAACAAGAAAAAGCTGCATTTCGTATAAGCAGCCGCTGAGCCCGTTGTGTCTCTATTGATTAGATCGGCAAAGAAATACCGGCGTTTTTTCAAAACGCCGGTATCGGGGTTATATACGGTTTACTGTTTTTGGGGAGGAGTATTCAGCAGGCTTGCGACAATTCCGATAACATTGAATGCAATTATCATAATAAAGCCCGATGTATAGCTGCCGCTGGCATCGAAAAGATATCCGGCAAGCGTCGGGGATATCGAAGAGCATATGGTGATTATGGGGAACAGCGTTCCAAACAGTCTGCTGTAAATTTTCGCTCCAAAATAGCTTGAGAATACGACCGGCATGCACACGAAGGAGGCGCCGAAACCGATTCCGGTGCAAACAGCATAGAGCACCATGCCGACCACTCCAGTTGCTGTCATCAAAAATACGGATCCCAAAAGGAGTACAACAAGAGATCCCGCCCAAACGAAGCGTGCGGGCATACGGTTGCACAGCTCGCCGCCCAAAAGACGTCCGGCTATGCTCGTCGCTGTAATAAGGCTTATGGAGAATGCCGCAGTTGCTGCGGATATCCCGTGGTCTCCAAGGCATGCAATTCCATGGCTGATAAGCATCATGTACGGAATATAAAGTCCTATTGCCGCAAGCAGTGTCAGCCAGCACTTTGAGTTCTTAAGCGCTTCCTTTACCGTCCATTCGTCCTTGGTACTATACGGTATATACGAGACTGCTTTTTTGTTGGACTTAGTCTCTTTCTCTTCGCTAAACGACGTACCGTCGGGAATCTGCCCT
>ULSH01067732.1_pt1 | contig 11218 bp, 7 predicted proteins | sample 1956151 | NCBI WGS metagenome assembly ULSH01 (sample SAMEA4835702, study PRJEB28245) | human gut metagenome | biome: gut microbiome; material: fecal sample | place: Denmark | collected 2008 | reverse complement strand
CGGGTTCCGGCCCTAATGCCTCCAGCGCGTTTTCTATCAGATTTCCCAACGTGGTAATCAGCGTCGCGACCTGGTCTTCACTACCGCTGTCTGGCAACTGGCTTTCACTGTTTAAAATCAGCGTATGGCCTAAATCGGTCGCGCGGTTAATCTTGCTGATTAAAAAACCAGCGATAACCGGAGATTTGATCTTACCCAGCAGAGAGCCAATCTCTTCTTGATAGTTATTGGCTGTTTTGAGAATGTAATCTTCCAACTGCTTATAACTCTTCAGATGCAATAATCCGAGAATCACGTGCAATTTATTCATAAATTCGTGGGATCGTTCACGAAGTGCGTCAGCATAGTTGACCAGACCATCGAGTCGCTGCATCAGTTTACGTACTTCAGTTTTGTCCCTGAAGGTTGAAATGGCACCGATGATAACGCCATTACTGCGCACCGGAACGGTGTTGATCAGTAATAGCCGGTCTTTAATCGTAATCTCTTCGTCGCGCCGCGGGGTACCGTCGCGTAACACTTCCGAGACATCTACCACCTGTGACCACGAGTGGCTTAGCGTCGACAGCTTCTCATCGTCCTGCGACTTACGGTAATTCAGCAATTCTTGTGCGGCATCGTTGATCAGCGTGACTTCACCGCGATCGTCCACGGCAACTACGCCTTCTTTGATGGACTGCAACATAGCCTGGCGTTGCTCAAACAGCGTGGAGATTTCGTAGGGTTCCAGGCCGAAAAGGATTTTTTTCAGTACCTTAACCAGAATGCAGGTGCCAATCAGCCCGACCAGCATGCCAAATAATACCGACCAGATGATGCTCCAGCGACTGTCATTGATCTGTTGGGTCACGCGACTTAACTCAAGGCCGATCGCCACCACGCCAATTTGTTTATGATTTTCATCGTAGATGGGGGTAAATACGCGTAAAGCCTGCGCCAGAAAACCGCGATTGATAGCGACATTTTCTTCGCCATTCAGCGCTTTAAGGATGTCATCACCTTTAAATGGCTGACCAATACGCTGGGCTTCAGGATGCGAGTAGCGAAGACTTTGCATATCGGTAACGACAATAAACAGCAGATCGTTGCGTTTGCGTACGGCTTCCGCGATGGCCTGGATTCCACTCTCATGCGGTTTTTTCTGCAAGCCCTGCCGGATTTCCGGCGAGTCGGCGAGGGTACGCGCTACTGCCAGAGCCTTGTTAGCTAGCCCGTCTCGCGTCATATCACTGATTTGCGAGAAGTAAATCAGATGCACCACCAATAGCACCGAGAACAGTACCGCGCTGACCATTAAGATCACTGTGGTACTCAATTTCATCGGACGTTTGCGTAATATGCGGTAGGGCAATGAATGTCTCATCAGCTTCCTTGTGTGACAAATTTCTTAAGCATTATCTCTGATGAGGCGGGTAATTCAAAGGGAGTAAGAATGATTGGCTATATAGGGGAAGAGAGTCTGGCAACGGAAACTGCCAGTGCTGTATGAAGATTCCAGGGCTATGCTTATAGTGAAAACCATACTGATGAGAGAGGGAAGGTCATGGATCAGGCGCTACTGGACGGGGGTTATCGCTGTTATACCGGCGAAAAGATCGATGTCTATTTCAATACTGCGATATGTCAGCATTCTGGCAATTGCGTACGTGGCAACGGCAAGTTATTTAATCTCAAACGAAAGCCGTGGATCATGCCGGATGAAGTCGACGTTGCCACTGTGGTTAAAGTGATTGATACGTGCCCGAGCGGCGCGCTGAAATACCGTCATAAATAAGCGAGGGTAAAATGGAAATACGCGAAGGCCACAATAAATTTTACATTAATGACGAACAGGGCAAGCAAATCGCTGAAATTGTCTTTGTGCCGACCGGAGAGAATTTAGCGATTATCGAACATACCGATGTCGATGAAAGCCTGAAAGGGCAAGGGATTGGTAAACAGCTGGTTGCGAAAGTCGTGGAAAAAATGCGTCGGGAAAAACGAAAAATTATCCCACTATGCCCATTTGCGAAACACGAATTTGATAAAACACGGGAGTATGATGATATTCGCAGTTGATGGGAGAGTACAGAGTCACAATATTTTTCATGCTCTCCGCGGGGGGATGCAGGAGAGTATCTGAAGGGTAGGGGGATGCACAAAGAATGGTCAGAGAGAGCGTTTTTTTGTCCCAAGTCATCCCCTTTACTGAGCAAAAAAAAAAGAATATCTCCTATATGAAAATCATCGATCGGGGTTAATAAGTTTTGCGTCCCCAGAGTGTTCAATATTGATAGGAGTCATATTATGGAAGGTAAAAACAAGTTCAATACTTATGTTGTTTCTTTTGATTATCCATCATCTTATTCCTCAGTGTTCTTAAGGTTAAGATCATTGATGTATGATATGAATTTCTCCTCTATCGTGGCTGATGAATATGGGATACCACGACAATTGAATGAAAATTCCTTCGCAATAACGACATCGTTAGCCGCAAGTGAAATCGAAGATTTAATCAGGCTTAAATGCTTAGACTTACCGGATATTGATTTTGACCTCAACATTATGACCGTTGATGACTATTTCCGTCAGTTTTACAAGTAGCCAGGAAGGATAAGAAGAACATAAAAAATGGCACTATTCTCTAAAATATTAATTTTTTATGTGATTGGTGTGAACATATCCTTTGTCATTATCTGGTTTATCTCACATGAGAAAACACATATTCGTTTACTTAGCGCATTCCTGGTCGGAATAACCTGGCCAATGAGTTTACCTGTGGCATTACTTTTTTCTCTCTTTTAGGAGTTGTAGTTGAGTGGACCCGCTGGTTATCTTGAAACGAAGCGTCTCTCCTCAAAACTGGATTTGCGGAACGACGAACGAAGCAGTCGCCTGACTGCTTCGTTCATTTAAGTGAAATTTATTTCTGTGGGCGCATCGCCGGGAAGAGAATAACGTCGCGAATAGTATGGCTGTTAGTAAACAGCATAATCATTCGGTCGATACCAATACCCAGACCAGCGGTTGGCGGCAGACCATATTCCAGCGCAGTCACGTAATCTTCGTCATAGAACATGGCTTCGTCGTCACCTGCAGCTTTAGCGTTAACCTGTTCCTGGAAACGTTCAGCCTGATCTTCTGCGTCGTTTAATTCGCTAAAACCATTACCAATTTCACGACCACCGATGAAGAATTCAAAACGGTCGGTGATTTCCGGGTTAACATCATTACGGCGCGCCAGCGGGGACACTTCTGCCGGATATTCCGTAATAAAGGTTGGCTGAATCAGATGTGCTTCTGCCACTTCATCAAAGATCTCTGTGACAATACGTCCCAGCCCCCAGCTTTTCTCTACCGTAATTCCGATAGATTCAGCTAATGCTTTAGCAGCATCAAAATTATCCAGATCCGCCATATCGGTTTCTGGACGATATTTTTTGATTGCTTCGCGCATGGTGAGTTTTTCAAACGGTTTGCCGAAATCAAACACATGCTCGCCATAAGTGACTTTAGTGGTACCCAGTACCTCTTGTGCCAGGGTGCGGAACAGTGACTCCGTCAGTTCAATCAAATCATGGTAATCCGCATATGCCATGTAGAGTTCCATCATTGTGAACTCAGGATTATGGCGAACAGAAATACCTTCATTACGGAAGTTACGGTTGATTTCGAATACCCGTTCAAAACCGCCTACAACCAGACGTTTCAGATACAGCTCCGGCGCGATACGCAGGTACATATCTAAATCCAGAGCGTTATGATGGGTAATAAACGGGCGAGCAGATGCCCCACCTGGAATTACCTGCATCATCGGGGTTTCTACTTCCATAAAGCCGCGCGCGACCATGAACTGACGGATAGCGGCCAGAATTTTTGAACGGACAACAAACGTTTGACGGGATTTATCGTTAGCGATGAGGTCCAGATAACGTTGACGATAACGGACTTCCTGATCCTGCAGACCATGGAATTTATCTGGTAAAGGACGCAGTGCCTTAGTCAGCAGGCGTAACTCAGTACAGTGAATGGAAAGCTCACCCGTTTGCGTCTTAAACAGCGTACCGCGGGCACCGATAATGTCGCCGAGGTCCCATTTTTTAAACTGATCGTTATAAACACCTTCTGGCAGGCTATCTCTTGCAACGTACAGTTGAATACGGCCACCGACATCCTGCAACGTTACAAAGGAGGCTTTCCCCATAATACGACGGGTCATCATTCGGCCAGCAACCGAGACTTCAATGTTTAAGGATTCCAGTTCCTGGTTATCCTTCGCATCAAACTCTTCGTGCAACTGGTCAGAGGTATGGTCGCGGCGAAAATCATTGGGAAACGCCACACCTTGCTGACGTAGTGCCGCCAGTTTTTCGCGGCGATTTCTCAGTTCATCGTTAAAATCAATAGCCTCATTGGCTCCCCGTGTTTCTCGTTCAGACATTTTGGTTCCTCTAAATCCAGCTTTCAATTTAGCGTAGATAAAGAGACAGATCGGTACACTGTATTATCTGCCTCGACTATTAATAACTCAGTTTATCTTATCGAAACTAACGCTTACCTCAAGTTGATATCACTAATAAATAACCATCAAAATGGTTTAAATGACTTATTAATCTCGATTTACTAGTGTGATAAACTGAAAGTTAATTTATTCATAACCAATTGTTTTTACGACAGTTAATCGTTGCTCTCCTGTATCATATTCGTCGGCGTGCTAAACAGAAAACGGGTAGCAAAGGCCAATACCACGATGATCGCGACACAAGCCAACGTCCACTCTCCCATCTGAGAAAAGAATCGCTGGTAAGCGGCAATTGCCATACCGCTAATTTGCGACTCTGTCGTCTGCTGTGCCACGACGCCTGCCAGCCAGTTGGCGACCGCGCCTGTTGCCAGCATATAAATACCGGTTAATACGCCAGACATTTTCAGACGCGTGATTTGCGCAATCGCCACCGGGTCAATAAAGAGTTCAGCAAAGCCCATTAGCGCCAGCCCGGATATCATCACGCCCATTGACGCTTGACCGCCAGCCGCTGCATGTCGGGCATCAAATGCCAGCAACATAAAGCCACAAGCCATCAGCAGTAAGCCAAAAGCAAACTTCAGCCAGACGCGCAATGCTGAATTGCCGCGGCTTTCTGGCGACGCCAGCCAGGCCAGAACAACCCCAGCAAGCATCACCGCAATAGCATTCACCGACTGGAATAGCGCAGTCGGCACTTCAATATTGAATGCCTGACGATTCACAAAGCGATCGATAAACAAGCTGATGGTGCTGCCGCCCTGTTGTGCCAGTACCCAGAACAACGTTCCGACAAACATCAACAATACAATTTGCCAAAGAGCACGGCGGTGTTCGGGGAATTTGATCATCATACGGGCAATGATTTGTGCGGCAATGAGGCAAACGATCGCCAGCAAATATCCCGACCAGTCGTTCTCCAGCAGCAGGGTAAAAAATACTGGGGCTAAACAGAGCATCACCATTAACCAGCTCCATACTGGTAAGGCAAATTTCACGCTAGTGAGCGCTTTCTTATCCATACTACGCGTGGACTGGAAATGACGATGACCACTTAAGAAAATCAACAAACCGATAAACATGCCGCCTCCCGCAAGGGCAAAGCCAACATGCCATCCATACCACTGAGCAGCCAGGCCGCAGGCGATGGGCGCGGCGATAGAACCGATATTGCCCGCAGCATACAGCAGCGAAAAACCGCCATCACGTCGATGATCGTTCTCGTCGTAGAGCTCGCCAAGCAAACAGCTGATGTTTGATTTGAATAAACCGTAGCCACAAATAATGATTGCCAGCGCCAGATACAGGCTAAAGGTTGAATTTGTATCAATGCCCAGCACCACATGGCCAAGGGTCATTAACAGCGCGCCGGCAATCACTGCAGTGCGGTTGCCGAGCAGGCGGTCGGCAAGCCAGCCGCCGAGAATAGGGGTAACGTAAACCAGAGAAGCATATGCGCTGAACAGGCTGATGGCATGGTTATCATCAAAACCAAGCTGATGGGTGAGATAGAGAATGAGTAAGGCACGCATGCCGTAAAAACTGAAGTACTCCCAGATTTGGATCGCCACGATATAGTATATCGCGCGCGGCTGTGAGGGTGTTTTCATGTGTTCTCCTTATGAGCAAAAAAGGGAAGTGGCAAGCCACTTCCCTTGTACGAGCTAATTATTTTTTGCTTTCTTCTTTCAATACCTTAACGGTATAGCGGCCATCAGCCTGACGGTATGCACCGTGAATATCGGTTTCAAAGCCCGGATAGTGAGCGCCGATTTCACACAGCATCTGCAGGAACTCCAGAACCGGACGGCTTTCTTCGGTGATCATTTCACCCGGCATTACCAGAGGAACTCCCGGCGGATACGGAAGGATCATATTGGCGTTAATACGACCTACCATTTCGTCGAGGTAAACTTCTTCGGTCATACCGTGCAGCTCTTTCTGGAACGCCGCATACGGAGTCATAACCATTGTCGGCAGAACTTCAAATGCGCGATACATCAGATCCGGCAGATTGTGGTGAACAATCAGTTTGTGGATATTCTGAGCCAGTTCCTGAATACGCATGTTTTCATAGAATTCAGGATCTTCACGATACAGAGACGGCAGCATGTTTTTCACACGCAGGTTCAGGTCGAACGCACGTTTGAAGTCAGTCAGAGCACGCAGCAGGCTCAGTGCTTTGGTCTTATCGATACCGATGCTGAACAGGAACAGCAGGTTATACGGACCGGTTTTCTCAACAACGATGCCATGTTCGTCGAGGTATTTCGCCACGATGCTGGCCGGAATACCGAAGTCGCTCATGGTGCCGTCTTTTTCCATCCCCGGAGTCAGCAGGGTGACTTTGATCGGATCAAGATACATGTGCTCGTTATCGATGTTTTTGAAGCCGTGCCAGGTGCTGTCAGAACGCAGCGGCCAGCATTCAGTGGTATCGATATGATCCGGCTGCCATACATCAAAGAACCAGCCATCAGATTCCGTTCTCAGACGTTTGATCTCTTTACGGAATTTGATCGCACGTTCAATGGAACCGTTGATCAGACGCTTACCAGCATTACCTTTCATCATCGCCGCAGCGGTTTCAGTGGACGCCACGATACCGTAGTGCGGAGAAGTGGTGGTGTGCATCATGTAGGCTTCGTTAAAGGTTTCTTCGTTTACGTCACCTTTAACGTGGATCATGGAAGCCTGAGAGAACGCCGCCAGCAGTTTGTGAGTAGACTGGGTTTCGTAAATCACTTTCCCTTCTACACGGCCACCGCTCATACCGCATTTACCTTCGTAAATCGGTGAGAAGTTGGTGTAAGGCACCCACGCGGAGTCAAAGTGGATGGATTTCACATCCAGTGTTTTCTTGATGAAGTCGGTGTTGTACAGCAGACCATCATAGGTAGAGTTGGTAATTACGGCATGTACCGGCCAGGTCGCGTTTGGTGTTTCTTTCACGCGCTTAGCAATGGTAGCGTGCTGGAATTCACTCTGTGGGATACCACCAAGAATACCGTAAGCGTTACGGGTCGGGCGGAAATAGATTGGCGTAACATCGCTCATCATCATCAGGTGGGTCAGCGATTTGTGGCAGTTACGGTCAATCAGAATGGTGCTGCCTGCTGGAGCAGAGTACATACCAACAATTTTGTTCGCAGTGGAAGTACCGTTGGTCACCATGTAGCTGCGGTCTGCGTTAAAGACGCGAGCGATATACTGTTCTGCTTCTTTGTGTGGACCACTGTGATCCAGCAGAGAACCCAGTTCAGATACTGAAATGGAAATATCAGATTTCATGGTGTTCGGACCAAAGAAATCATAGAACAGGCTACCTACCGGGCTTTTCTGGAATGCAGTACCGCCCATGTGACCAGGAGTACAGAAAGTATATTTACCTTCACGAACATATTTAAACAGTGCTTTAGTCAGCGGAGGCAGAATAGTGTTGATATATTCGTCAGTGGTCTGCTTGATCTTATTAGCAATATCTTCAGCAGCACCCAGCGCATACTCAAAGAAGCTAATCTGTAAACGCAGGTCATTCAGGCTTACATCGAGAGTGGAATACGTATTAGCGAACGCGTACAACGGCAGGTTCTCGTTCATTTTGCTAATTTCTTCGCACAGCTCGAGATTATATTTATCCCAGTCAAAAATAACGCCGCACAGACGCGCATTGTTTTCGATCAGTTTTAATAAGTCGTCACGGTCGTTCGGGTAAACAATCTGGAAGTTCAGACGTTCAAGCGCGCGATGAAGTTCACGGATGGGTTCTTCTTTAAAATAAACCCCCATGTGATTCAATATTGCAATAACGTTCATAGTCATATCTCCAGGTAAAAAAGGCCCCTCCCAACACATGGGACAAAATGAAAGGAGGAGCCTCGGAAAATACTTTTAATTAATGTGCGTTAGACGCTGTGTGGTTATCCATTGAGTGGCTCTGGCGCTCGTGCATTTTGCGAGCGTAGAACATCAGGATAATCAGGCTGACGATGAAGGTACCTGCCAGCTCGAAGGAGCTTGCGCCCATCAGCGCGATGAAGCAGAACACGCAACCCAGTACAGAACAGATCAGGCTGACAAAGTTGCGGATGTTAACGCCTTCAAAACGAATCAGGTCAACGCAAGAGTAGAAGTACGGCAGCATAGTCAGCAGTACTGCGATACCGGTCAGTTCACCGAACAGGTCAGATGCTTTACCACCGGCAGAGTTCATCAGAGTGATGAGGATCATCAGGGCAGTCATTTTCACTGCAGCCAGCAGCAGACCTTTTTTCGGAATACCGTTGCTGTCGACTTCACCATAAACTTTCGGGAAGTTACCGTCGTTAGCGGCACGTACACCTGCCTGGCCTACCAACATCATCCAGGAGCCCAGAGAAGTCAGGCACGCAAAGGCGGTGAATGCAGAAACCAGCGGCGCAGCCCAGTTACCGAGGATAGTTGAAGCACTGATTGCAAACGGAGCACCGGAAGCTGCCATTACAGAAGACGGATACATACCGGAAAGCACCTGAGTCGCAGCGATGTAAACAATACCTGCTAAACCAGTACCCAGCATGGTTGCCAGCGGAACGGTACGTTTCGGGTTTTTAACCATACCAGTACTTACAGCTGCGGATTCAACACCCACGAAAGCCCACAGGCAGAGCAGAATACTTTTAATGATCGCATGACCATCGGTGGTATCCGCAGTATTCCAGTTAGCAGCATAAGTCGCAGCATCAAACCAATGCCAGCCAACAATAGCTGTCATTACCACAGGAATAAGAACCAGCACCAGACCAATAGTGGTTAAACGGCTTACCCAGGTACCGCCGAGCATATTTACAAAGGTAAATACCCAGACGATAGCAATACAGGCGATACCCGCCGGAACAGGATCATTTAATACTGGGAAGAAGGTGGAAAGATAAGATACAGCGGTAATACCAATCGCCAGGTTACCAATCCAGTTAGCATGGTAATAAAGAACACCTGTCTGAAAACCAAATGCAGGGGAAATTTCTCCGGCATAAGCAATTGGGCCACCTTGTTGCGGGTTTTTTGTTGCCAGTCGGGCATATACATACGCCAGCGACATTGCACCAATAATAGAGATAATCCAACCCCAGATAGCAATACCACCGATACTTGCTAGGTTCGCAGGTAATAATGCAATACCGCTCCCCATCATATTACCGGCAACAACACCGGTACAGGCAAATAGCCCGATCTTCTTGGCAGAACTCATGCTCTTCTCCTAATTTCATTTTTGAATTTGGAGTCCGGGTCATGATGTATAACTATTTCCTGACCAGACCAAACTGGCGCTAAGAATACTCACGAAAAAAGGATTAGTCCTAAAGATTAGGTGAAATAACACAAAAGTTTCTGTAAGTGAGAACTTGAGGTTTTTTATTAACACATCAGGATCGCAAGTTGATATCATGAAAAGATAAACATTCAATGTTTACAATGGATTGCGGGACATTTTCTGGTTAAATTTATGTAATAAAAATTATGCGGCAAATAAATTACCGCAACATATTATACCAACAGAAACATACAAAAACTCAACAATAAATATTCCCGAGTATGAATCAACCCGGGAGTCACTTATTCTGAAGCGAGAAATTTGTCGAGATAAGGTACAACATAAGGAACAGAAGTCTGGAATATACCATTTTCAATCCAGTAAAGGGTGTTTGCCCCTGGGCGTAAATTAAAGGCGGTGAGATATGCATCAGCTGCTTCCCGGTTCATCCCCTTCATTTCATAAACCTTGCCAAGCAACACATAATTTAGCCAGGACATTTCAAGATCGATGCCAGTATTTATCGCCTGGTAAGACTCATCTGTTTTACCTTTTACCAGAGCACTGACCGCTTTTATTTGATATATAATGGACAGGTTATTCAATTCCGGCAGTGTAACAATGTTATCTATTTCTGTATTCAGTGCTGCTAATTGTTTTTCATCTAAAGGATGTTGAGAATGGCGCACGATATCAACTAATGCTTTTTCTGCTCTCGCGTAGGTAAATTCTGGGGATGATTGAACAATCTCACCTAGTAATTCACTGGCACGGTTCAATGATTTATCATCGCCATGCAGTAAATAATCATGAGCCTGATAAAAATTAGTTAATAACGCACCACGATGCGGCAAAATTTGCTGGAGCATCTCCTGCATTCGTTGTGGCCACGGTTGGTTTAACGCTTTTGATAAACTCTCCAGTAAATCATTTTGAATCGCCAGCTGATTACCGTTAGTGATGACATAACGTTTATCCAGCATGGTTGAACCATCTGCATTGTCTACCAATTTTACCGACATAAAGCATTGTTGAGCACGGTATTGGCGCTGATTAACAAACGCAATAGATAATGTTTTACCGGAACTGCTCGGTTCATCAATGTTGTAGTTGATTTTGTCATGCACCATAAAGGTGGAGAAGGTGTTAAGTGATGTCGCCACCAAATCACCCACGCCTATCGCGTAAGAGAGCTGATACGGGGAACTCCAGCTGTTACAACTTTTATTTACCATATTAATGTCAATATCGCGTGGATTGAGCAAAATACGCGATTTGCTCATCGGAAGACGTGTATCAAGACTTGAAAACGCTACCAGTGCTACACAGATACCTAACGACAACAGGAAAAAAAACCATACCCAAAAGGTAGTGAATCGTTTGCTTTTAACTGGGGATTGTTCAGGTGGCGTTGCGGTGTT
>ULSH01018795.1_pt1 | contig 11266 bp, 9 predicted proteins | sample 1956151 | NCBI WGS metagenome assembly ULSH01 (sample SAMEA4835702, study PRJEB28245) | human gut metagenome | biome: gut microbiome; material: fecal sample | place: Denmark | collected 2008 | reverse complement strand
AAGAGGTTGTAGATGCCGCGGCCTACCATCTGGTAGTAGGCCTTGATGGGATGGGTCGGAAAGCCGCACTCGGTCAGGGCGTGGTTGGTGGCGTTGCCTAAATCTTTGACGGTGTCCAAAAGGGTGCCGTCCAGATCGAATATCGCTAGTTTTGTCATGATTCCTGTCATTTATTCAGCATTATCGAAGCCGCTGTACTCGCCCTTGGACTCGTACGGGACACCGGTCTTCATCCAGACCGGCATCGGGGCTCCCTTGAGGTAGTGGTCGAAGAACTGCTGCAGCCTCACGGAGAGATCCTTGCAGTTGCGCCTTTCGACGAGGTTGTGCGCCTCCTTGTTGTACTGGAGCAACCATGCCGGTTTGTCAAGTCTGCGCAGGTCTGAGAAGAACTCGATGCCCTGGTACCACGGAACGGCGCCGTCAGCGTCGTTGTGCATGATGAGCACCGGTGTCTGCACCTTGTCCACGTGGAAGACCGGAGAGTTCTCGATGTAGAGTTCCAGGGCGCCCGGCTCCCACATGCTCTTTCCGATCCGGCTCTGGCCGTGCTCGTACTGACCTGCGCGTGTGATGCCCGAACCCCAGCGGATGCCGCCGTAGGCAGAGGTCATGTTACCCACAGGCGCTCCGGAACCGGCCGCAGCGAACATATTCGTACGTGTTATGAGCCAAGCGGTCTGGTAGCCGCCCCAGCTCTGGCCCTGGATCGCCATCCTGCTTCTGTCGGCGGACGGGTAGGCCTCGCAAAGAGCCTCGGCGCCGGCGCAGATGCAGTTGTAGGCGCTCTCGCCCGGGTGGCCCACCTTGTAGACGATGTCCGGGACGAAGACGATGTAGCCCCTGGAGGTATAGAAAGGGATGTTCACGATCGACCGGGACGGGGCCGGCGACCAGAACGTGTAGAGGTTGTTGGCGTTCTTTTCGTAGAAATAGATCATCACCGGAAGCTTCTCGCCCTCCTTGACACCGTCCGGCATGTACACGATACCCTTCAGCGGAGTGCCGTCGTATGCCTTCCAGCGGAAGAGTTCCGCGCTCCCCCAGCGGTAGCCGGCCATCTGAGGATTGATGGCGGAGACCTTCGTGGAGGTCTTGAAGAAGTTGTCCGTGAAGTAGAGGTCGTAGCACTCGCGGAAGTTGCCTTTCTGGTAGAAGATCCTGTCCGTGCCGGCGGCTCCCGCCACGTACTTGTAGGTTACGGTGTCGGTGAAATATTCAAGAGTCTTTGAAGGTCTTGCGAGGTTGACGCGTCCGAAGCCGTTCTCCTGGCTTTCCTCATTGAAGACACTCAGGTAGACGGTCTGCTTCGGGTCAAGCGGTCTGACAACGCCGCAGCGGCGCTCGTTAGGCTTCCTGGTGTCCGGCTTCAGGTCCACGATCTTGAAGCGGTTGTGCGTCCGGCGGCCCACTCCCCCGGTCAGGTTGACGGCAGACTCGCCGTCCGGGGAGAACTTCCAGATGTCGTAGCGGTCGATGATGAAGACAGCGGACTCGTCCTCAAGCCATCTCGGGGCGGACTCGTGCGCCGGTGCGGCGGTCGGATGGTCGTCCTCCTCGTCGTAGAAAGGAAGTCCGGTCCGGACGGTAAGGTTGGCCTTCACGCCTGTCTCTGTGTTGTAGACGAACCAGTTCATCTCGTCGTTGTCAAACCAGACAAGGTACCTTCCGCTCGGGGACACATCGAAGCGTCCGGCATCAAGTCCTTCAGCCACAACCTTACGCGAGCCGTCCCTGACGTTGACCAGAGAGATGTCGCGGCGGTTGTTGTAGTCCCAGACCGATGTGCGGGCGTACTTAGCGTTATCGCTGGCAAGCACCCATTCGGAGAGTCCACCGTTCATCAGGCGGATGCCGGCGAACTTAGAGATGGTCAACGGCACGATCCTTCCCGGCTCGGCGAGGTCGATGGTGGCTGAATATGTCTTCTTGAGTGTCTTGTTGACGTTCAGCCTCTGCTGCGGAGGGGTATAGACGGCGTCCCAGTTCCAGATGTCCAGCTGGGCGGTCTCGAAGTCCACGATCGATGTGTCTTTCGGAGGGCGGATGGCGCCTATCCCGAGGAAAAGGCGCTTGCCGTCAGGGGTGAACTGCAGCTCGGTGTTCTCGTTGAGCGTCCAGCCCGGAGTGCCCTCGACCCGAGTCCCTTGAGGGATGATCACTTTCGTTGAATATGCCCACCTGCCATCCTTGCTGACGACTGTCGCGCTGTCCGCCGCGGCCTCCGCAAGCGGCTGGTGAGTCCGAGCCTGTTGAACCGTCTTTCCCGTCTTAAGTGCCTGGATACCGGTAAGGTACAGTGCCTGGCACTTGTTGCGGTTCTTGCTGGTGTCGGTGGAACCGAGGAAAACCAGCTGATCCTCGGCATCGCTGAATGTCAGGCGGCTGTAGGATTCGGCGCCACATGCGATGGTGTCGATCTGCGCCGGGGCGCGGGCGATCATCACGGCGGTGGCCGACAGGGAATCCTTTTTGTCCTTCTTCGAGGTCATCACGAGGATCGTTCCGTCCTGGTTGAAGGAATAGGAGTCGATGTGCCGAAGTGTGTCCTTCCTGTCAGTGGCCGGATTCAGGATGATGAGTCCCGACTTGTCGGTACCTTTCTTGTCGGAGGAGTCCTTATAATGCTTCCAAGTAGATTTATAGGCGACGTAAGGCTTGGCGAGCGAGCCGGTGGCGTAGGAGTCCACGCGCCCGTATTTCCTGACCGTCATGGTCGTGAGATCCACCACGGCGAGGGTGTCCTTAGTCATATTCTCGGACTTTTTCTTGGCGATCTTTTCCTGCCTGGTCTTGGCGAACTGCGGCTTTATCCTAAGATAGAGCCACTTACCCTTAGGGTCGAGAGATGCCTGCGAGCCGCGCGGAATGCTGATCTCCCGGCAGGAAGGCCTGCCCTTCCGCTGTGGTGTCATATTCCTGACATAGAGTGTGCCGTCTCCTTCCTGCGGATTCACATTCCACACTAGGACGTGACCGTCCTCGCTTTTGAGGATGTCGGACACGCTCTGCCAAGAGTCGTAGACATCGTGGTCCATAGCTTTTTTCTGGGCCGACGCTCCCGTCATTCCCGACAGGCCGGCGGCAATCGCCAATGTTGACAGAAGTTTGATATTCATGATGTTGGATAACTATATTTATTTACAAGTTGCAAGTTGCCTCAGCAGGATTCGGTTGCCTCAGCGGGTTTAAGCTACTTCAGCTGGCTTAAGTTGCTTCTGCGGGCTTGGCTGCTTCGATGGGCCTAAGCTGCTTTAGCGGGTTTAAGCTACTTCAGCTGGCTTAAGTTGCTTCGGCGGGCTTAAGCTACTTCGGCGGGCTTAAGTTGCTTCTGCGGGCTTGGCGACCGGCTGGAGCGGAACGACCGGCTGGAGCGGTTGGCGAGCCAGTCGAACCACCACAATCAGCCTTACGGATGGTTTCGTAGTAGTCATGGCGGGCGGGATTCTCCGGGAACCACCCTTTCAGGACACGCCGCTCCTGCTCGAACATCTCCTTGATGCCCCAGAAGCATGAAAATGCGGCGGCACCGAGGATAGTTGCGACGACATCGTTATCCACGAATATGGACGCGGCGACAAAGGCCAGCCCCGCGAGCAAAAACAGCCACCAGCTCCCCTTGCCCCAATAATATTCCATCTTGATCACTATAGGATGGCACACCCCGATAATAAGGAAAGTGGCCGCCCCGACGATTATTCCGCTAAAGTTCATGTCCCCAAAAAATTTTGAGGACAAATTTACGAAAATTATCTTGATTCCCGCAGCCATTCTTTTGGTACATCCAGTTCTTCCCGCACCGCACTTCCCCGCCGTTCTTCCCACACCGTTTCCCAGCTTATGCCATAAAAACAGAATCCGGTACATCCTGCACTGTGTCCTTGTCTACGCCACAAGACAGAATTGCAGCCGAGACCCACACAGGGATGCTCCGGGCGGCGGGTTCATTGCAATTCTGCTTACGGTTATTTCCTCCGAACCCTCCTGCAATCCATCCTACGAACCATCTTGCGAACCCTCCTGCAATCCATCCTGCGGCACTGCCAGGGCTAGTTTTCTGCCTCTGACCATAAACAGAATTGCAGCCGAGACACACGCAGGGATGCTCCGGGCGACGTGTTCATTGCAATTCTGCTTACGGTTATCTCCTCCGATCATTCCTAAAAAACACTTTGCCATTGGAGTCTACACGTAACTCATGCGTGAACACTGAGGGCGAGATTCGGCCTGAAAGTCGCCCGTAGAGGTTCGTTTGAGACTCGGCGGGCAAGTTTTCCTTTGATTCTCGCTCCGGGAGTCACGCCTTGGTGACTGGAAAAGAGATTAGTGGAAAATAGACTGATGGCGGGCTGGGCGGCGGAGCGTGTGCTATTGTTTTCGGTTATCTCCTCCGATCATTCCTAAAAAAATATTTGCCATTGGAGTCTACACGTAACTCATGCGTGAACACTGAGGGCGAGATTCGGCCTGAAAGTCGCCCGTAGAGGTTCGTTTGAGACTCGGCGGGCAAGTTTTCCTTTGATTCTCGCTCCGGGAGTCACGCCTTGGTGACTGGAAAAGAGATTAGTGGAAAATAGACTGATGGCGGGCTGGGCGGCGGAGCATGCGCAATTCTGTTTTCGGTCATCTCCTTCGATCATTCCTAAAAAAATATTTGCCATTGGAGTCTACACGTAACTCATGCGTGAACACTGAGGGCGAGATTCGGCCTGAAAGTCGCCCGTAGAGGTTCGTTTGAGACTCGGCGGGCAAGTTTTCCTTTGATTCTCGCTCCGGGAGTCACGCCTTGGTGACTGGAAAAGAGATTAGTGGAAAATAGACTGATGGCGGGCCGGGCGGCGGGATGACACCTACGATTTATACCTATGATTCGTTATGGGGGCATTACAATTCGCAAGAAGTAGGTATTGTGCGGAGTGGGGCGGGGCGGTAACTTTGCGGGTGGATAGTGATTATCGTCACAAACAAGAATCTTTTAAGCCAAATGAAATGTGTGGAAGCCCGCGGTCGAGAGACACCGGGCTTTTTTGTCTTATCATGTCGCTTCGGCAGGGGCACTTCGGCAGGGGCGCTACAGCAGGGTGCTACAGCAGGGGTACATCAACAGGGGGCCTCGGCATGGATGCTTCGGCAGGGTGCTACAGCAGGGGTACATCAACGGGGGCTTCGGCAGGGGCGCTTCAACTTTTTCAAAATATTATGAGTTTGCTGTAACAATCAACGGAAATATTCGTTTATATTGTGGAACGACAAGAAAAAGAAGACAAGAGAAAGATTACAAGAGAAAGCAATAGAAAGATGACAAGAGAAGAGTCCATACAGTTCTACAAGGCGCACGCAAAACGGCTGTACAACATCAGCCTGAGGATTGTCCGCGACAGCGGGGAGGCCGAGGAGATCATGCAGGACACTATCCTCCGGTTCATCTCGTCGGATGTCGTTCCCAAAGAGCCGGCGAAGGTGGCGGCGTGGCTCGGCAGAACCTGCATCAGGATGTCAATCGACGCGGTCAGAAAGAAAAAGCGCGAGAAGCTATTTCTTGATGAATATGCGGGCGAGGTCTGTGAATATGACGACGGCGAGTCCGCCGACGTGCCGGAAGTCAGCTTGGAGGAGGTGCGCGGGGCAATCGACTCCCTGCCGGAATCCTACCGACTGATTCTCAATCTGGTTCTTGTGGAAGGGCTTGACTATGAGGAGATTTCTGGGCTGACGGGAGAACGCGAAGGGACGCTACGGACGCAGTTTTCAAGAGGGAAGGCTAAATTGGTTGAAAAATTAAGGAGGGTAAGACAATGACGGACATTAATGAATATATTAAAAGAAACGCCTCGGCGTTTGGCACCGCGGAACTTCCGGAAGGACACGAGGGGCGGTTCGAGGCCAAGTTGGACGCCTTGCTTTCCGGGGCGGAATCCTCCGGGCGGGAAGAGCGTAAAAGGCGGAAGACCCGGATGGGAATATTCAGTGTCCTCACCACTGCTGCCGCAGCCGTCGCCGCTGTCATATTCATCAACCGTCCGGAAAGGGAGGTTGACTGGTTCGCCGGCGTGGCCGATGATCCCGTGCAGGTGTATCTGACATATTCAGAGAAAGTTAGCGCTCTTTACGAAGAGATACTCTCCAGGGATCTGGACGGGAGGTGGGAGACTACTGTCGGGAGCATTGCCGGCGAAAACGTCGCGATGATTGACCAGCTGTCGGACGAGCTTGACGACGCTGCCAAGGCGGCCATCATGAAGGAATATTATGGAGAACTTCTTAGAGGATTGGATAAAATTAATAAAATCAAAGAGTTATGAAAAAGTTTATGATTATTGGAGCCGTCGCGCTCCTGTTGGTTTCCGGGGTTGCCGCGATTGCCGCACAGCCCGTTTCAGAGTCGCCGGCCCGCACAACCGAGGCTTCGGCAAAGACGGACTACGTTGACTGCAAGTTCAACTGCCGGGACTTCACCGGACTGGATGTGAGCGGGATCGTGAAGGTAAAGCTTGCCAAGTCCGACTTCTACAAGGTCAAGGTGACGCTGCCGGAGGAACTTGCCGAGTATCTTGATGTCCATGTCAGCGAGGGTGTCCTGAGAATCGGTTGGAGCAAGAACATTCCGTCAAGGATTCAGAGGAGGCTTGGCGACTGGACCTGCACGGCTGAGGTCACCATGCCGGAGCTTCGCAAGTTGGAGATGTCCGGGGCGACAAGCCTTTCGTGCGAGGACACATTCGAACTCGGCCACAGGGACTTCTCGCTGGAGATGAGCGGGGCGAGCAGCATCAGTTCGCTGAAAGTCAATGCGGAAGAGCTGGAGGCTGAGATCAGCGGAGGTTGCTCATGCTCGATTTCGGGCAACTTCAGGGAAGCGGATCTGGATCTCGCCGGAGCGTCCAACGGGCGGTTCGAGATCAATGCCGACAAGCTTGAGATCGATGCCAGCGGGGCCACGAAGACCAAGGTCAACGGCGAGTTCGGAAAGGTCGGCGTGGATGCTTCCGGAGCCTGCGACGTGACGCTCACGGGAAGAGCCGGCTGGTTTGAGGTGGACGCTTCCGGGGCGTGCAAGGTCAACGCGCTGAACTTCAATGCCCAGAATGCCGTACTGGAGACTTCCGGGGCGAGCATCTGCAACGTGAACGTTGAGCGTTCGATCACGATCGAGGATGCCTCCGGAGCCTCATCAATCAACTACAAGGCCCCGAAAGACCTTGGCGTGAACATCAAGTCACTCGGCAGGTCGGCCTCGCTTAAGAGGGTCAACTAAAAGGGGCGGCCAACAGGGAGCAACCAGGGGATAAACCCAAAGGACAACCAGGGGATAAACCCAAGGGAGCAACCAGGGGATAACCCCAAAGGACAACCAAGGGTGGTTCTCAGACAGCTTGCAGGGAGGCGTGGCAGAGGGTCGCGTCTCCCGTTTTTGCCATGAAGAGGTACTCGCCGTCGCTGGCCTTGCGGATGCCGAAGGAGACATCGTCGCCACGGTGGACCTCTCGACGGAAATTGATGTCGATCCTCGTGAATATGCCGCTCGACAAAACGCTGTCCGGCAATAGGTTGTAGAACATCTCGATGTAGTGCGTGTTGTTCATATGGCCATTGAAGTCGCACTCGCTGTAGCCGATCTCCTTGTGTCTGATGAAATCCGGCAGGAAGTCGATGATCCGTCTGGGACTCTTGCACGGAGCCGGGAGGTCAACGTCGGTCAAACCGAGTTCCGGAAAGACCGGTCTTCTGGTGGCGATGTCAATCACGCACCATTCGGTCGTTCCTCGGCCAATCTCCTCGCCCTCGGAGTCGGTGATCCGGACACACCTGTTGTAGGTAAGGCCGCTGCCCTTGACCGGCCAGACCTTTACATTGTAATTGTCATAAAGCATAGGGCGCTCGTCAATCTCGAACGCGGAACGGAGAAGAACCCAGGAGCGGCCCGCGTCCCTCATCACGTCAATGCCGCAACCTTCCTTGCGGATGTTCTGACCGATGGCGTTGATGATGCTGCCGCAGATTGACGGCACGGTGGCGTGGCCCTGAAAGTCAATGTGCTCAGGGGCTACTGAATATTCAAAAGTGTTTACTACCTGTCTCATAGTTCCAAATCATTAAGTGAACGTAAAACAACCTGGTATTTTTAAACGCTTGCTAAAGCTGACACAAAAATAGCTCATTCGCCGTCTGTGACGAAAGAAGTGTGGTCGCTGGTGCCAAAAATGTAATAAAAGCTTGTTTTGGCGGAAAAATTGCTGTATTTTAGGGACGAATTTAAGGATCCGCGATTTTCGTCCCAGCAGATTCTGGGACAGATTCCGGAGACCGGTGACTAGAATCATAGCTATGAACACACCTTTAAGAGTCTCCAAGGGCTATGGCAGCCAAGTGAAGTATGCGGTGCTGATGCCGCTGTTCTACTTCGTGTTCTGTTTCGTCTACAACCCGTTCTCGATGTCGGCGATCTACAATGTCGGCGGAAAGTCGTGGACATTTCACCTTCTGATGCTCACCTGCATCATGGTAGGGACGCTGGCGCTGACACGGCTGGTTTTCTCATTCCTCTACAAGTATATTCCTTTCAAATGGTGGCACTATGCGGTGTGGTGCCTTGGAGAGACGTTGGTGACATCGTTCTTCTTTGCGCTCTACACGTCACTTTTCTACCGTAAGAGCGGCGGGATGCCTTACTTCACGGCTCTTCCCTACTGCTTCAAGACTGTCAGCCTGACGCTGATCTACCCTTACCTGCTGTGCATCCTGCTAAGGATCGTCTCCAACAAGAACGCAGATCTGGCCGAGGCAGGACAGAAGCCGGAGGAGTCGCTGATAAAGTTCTACGACGAGCACAAGCGGCTGAAACTGACGATTGATCCGTCGGCGGTGCTTTACGTCAGCGCGGACGCGAACTACATCAAGATCCACTACATCGAGAACGACAGGGTCAAGGCGTACCAGCTGAGGAATTCGATGAAGAGTCTTGAGGGTGACGCTCAGCGGCATGGGTTCGTGCGCTGCCACAGATCCTACTACGTGAATCCGAGGCACATCAAGGTTTTGAGCAGGGACAGGGAGGGCGTGATCTACACGGAGTTCACCCGTGAGGGAGTCGGACATATTCCGGTCAGCAAGCAGTACTATGACAGCCTCGCCAAGTTGCTGTAGCTCACCGCCTCGGCTCTTCGAAAAACCCTTCGACCTAAGCCGCTGATGCGCGCTACGGACTCAGACGCTCCGACAGACCCTTCGACCTAAGCCGCTGACGCGCGCGACATACTCAGGCGCTCAGACAGACCCTTCGACCTAAGCCGCTGACACAAGCTACGGACTCAGGCGCTTCGTCCCCCCCCTTCAACCGGGCAATCGTCAGTCAGCCAAACGGCCGAGGATCCTGACATTTGGATCACGCGAGAGCTGGCCGGGATTGGTGCCAGGCTCCCCTTCGGGGACGGTCAGCCCTCTCGCGGCATAGAACTTTGTCCAGAACTCTGTCACCCTGCCGGTACTGTCGTGGAACGACATCGGAATCGTGGCGAAGACCGCCTCCGCGGCGGAATCCTCTCCGTCAGTGCAGTCTGTACCGTCAGTGCCGTCAGTGCCGTCAGCGGCAACCCTTTCCCGCTGCCCGCGGAAAACAAACGACATCTGCACAAGCTCCGAGCAATATACGGCGCTGTCACCAGGCATGAATATGTCATCGTAGGGAAGTCCAAGGAGCCTTCTGGCATTGTCCACGCTCGCCCTTACATCCAATCCATCGACTCTTCCCACAAGCACAGTCTCATTCTCTGACAGCCTGACCAGAAAACTGTCCAACGGACTTTCCACAACCCCGGATTCCGGGATCGCCTCGATTACGTTCCCTTCCGCATAGACAGCGACGTGGTCTATTCCAAGTCCGTCCACACCCTCGGTCACATCGGTGATGTCGTTGCCATTCCCATTCACGACAAAGAGCAGATCCCCATCCTTCAAATCCGGAGCGTTCGTCGAGGAGCACCCGAGCGCGATAAGGAGAAGGAGCATGTAAACGGCCACGGTCTTGATCAGTCTGGTACCGCAAAAGGCCTTTTTATGTACCAACATGGCAATCATAGGCGATTGGTACATCAAAGAGGCTTCTCCCGTACCAAAGCAGGAAGACGACCGATAGCGGGAAGATAACCGATGGCGGGAAGGAGCGGACACGCGGGGCAAAACGGAGCCGGACATAAGACTGGGTGAAAACTAAAATGATAATGATAATGACAATACAAATGAAATGGCCTGACACCTAAAGGATGTCAAGCCATTATACTATCTGGAACACCGTCCGCCAAACTACTCGGCGGAATCATCGTCGCCTCCGTACTGGGAGATGTTGTCGTCAGGAAGGGTGCTGTCGGCGGGGGCGTCGGCGGAAGATCCAGCAACATCCTCGTTCTCGGCATCCTCCTCGCCCTCAAGCCACCTCTCAAGAGCCTCGGCGTCATCGGTCTTCACCTTGATCTTCACGAGATTGATGGAGTCATCAGTCTCGACGGTCACGGCATAGAACGTGGTGCCGTCAGGCTTCGGGTACTTCACAAGGTCAGGAAGATAGTCACTGAACCCCTTTGGATATTTCTCATTGAACGCAGCGGCAAGCGCCTCGGACATATTCTCGTAGCTTACCACGTGTCTTTTCTTCTGATCTGGTGCCATACTCATTTATAAAACCAAATAAAACTATATTCGTAACACAACCGCGGCACATCGTTCCGGAATATGAAATTCGGGAATTTCTGGCCATTGCAAGGTGACGGAAAAGGATCTTTTCAAAAGTTCCTCGTTTTCGGGTGCAATATTAAGACATTTTTCCGAATTGAGAAGCAATCGGCAAACTATTTTCTGAAAAAAAACGATTTCTGCCTCTTCTTCTTCTCCGGATCGCGCTCTACGAACACCGGTCTCATGTTTCGGGGATCGATTCCGGTGTAGTACATGACAGAAGATGTGGTCATCGGAGTAGGGGTGAAATCCTGCACCTGATCCATGTATATTCCTTTCAAAGCCGGATTCTTCGACAGATTCTCCATGTCCTTCATCGTGCAGCCCGGGTGGGAGGAGATGAAGTACGGAACGATTCCGGTGCGGCGGCCATTCTGCGCGCAGATCTTGTCAAACTCATAGCGGAGTCTCTCGAACAGTTTGAACGAAGGCTTGGCGATGTACTGAAGAACCTTATCCTCCGTGTGTTCCGGAGCGACTTTCATACGCCCGGATGTGTGGTCAAGAATCAAAGTCTTGAGGTAAGGCTTGGATGTCT
>ULSH01011358.1_pt1 | contig 11278 bp, 8 predicted proteins | sample 1956151 | NCBI WGS metagenome assembly ULSH01 (sample SAMEA4835702, study PRJEB28245) | human gut metagenome | biome: gut microbiome; material: fecal sample | place: Denmark | collected 2008 | reverse complement strand
AACCCGCCGTCTCTGACATAGTCGCCCGAGTCGATGCACCAGATGTTCCATGCCGTGCGGCTACCGTCGGAGGAGAGAACGGGCAGGCTGCAATTCGCGCAGCCGGAAACATCCTCGTCGTTCATAGTGCTCCTGAAATTTTCATATTCGGCATATATGCAAATCTGATTTTCCTTTGTGAGGAAAGGCAGCTGCGGCTGAGCCTCGGCGTCGTGGTTGCCGAAAACTATGGCGAGCGGGATGTTTTTCTCCGCTATCGGCGCGACTATCTTTTTGACGGTCTTATACATATATTCATATGTGAACTCCTGCCAGTAGCCGCTGATATTGTCACCGCCGAAAACCACGAGGTCGGGACGGGCGAGTTCAATGCATCGGCGGATTAAGCTGAGTGTATTTTCGCTCTTTTTTTCGGGAATCCGCCTGTCCTCGTCGTCGTCCATCTCGGGGTCTACCTCGTGGATGTCCGTAAGGTGCAGAATACGGAATTTTCCGTCCGCGCCGAAGCGCAGGGGAGCCTGCTTTTCTCTTATGTATTTCTTTGAATCCGGCAGTCCTTTTGCCATAACGATTCCTCCGATGTTTGATATTGAAATTATATACTCGTTCGGACACAGTGTCAATATTCTTGTTATATTTTCGCAAAAACCGTTAGTCACTATGCATAATTTAAAAAGCCTGATTTTGTCAAATGTGTATATTGCGAAAGGCAGGTACGGGTGATATAATCTAATTAATAACGAGGGTTTTTTAATTAGCGAATGAGGGGCGCAATTCATTGAACAAGACAGTTGATTCATCAATAGTCAAGCTGACTAATTACCGTTCGGTTTGGGGCTATATACATAAGAATAAGCAGGCGACTATTCCGCAGATATCAAAGGACATAGGTCTCAGCCTGCCGACGGTTACCCGCGCCGTCGATTACGGTGTCGCAGAGGGCATTATCGAACCGGACGGAGTTATTGGCGCGGAGCGCGGCCGCAAGGCGCAGGTCTATAAGCTGCATGCCGACTATATGCATTTTTTGCTCATCTATCTTGACTCGGATGTTCTTTCATACAGAATCCACGATTTCAGAAGCCGTACTATAGGCAGCGGGAATATGCCGGTGAATGATAAAAATGTGCTCTCCGCTCTCGAGAAAATTATCGAATGCAGCGCAGCTTCCGACCCGTTGCTTTCAATAGTATCGATAGCTGTTTCGGGCGTTGTGTGCGATGGTGTTGTTAAGGATTCTGCGGCATTTCCGTCGCTTGGCGGGATGGATCTTTCAAAGCACATAAACCGCAAGTTCGGCATGACTGCGCTTGTGGATAACGATCTTCATGCGGCTTCGAATGTGGCGCGGATATTTTCCGATTATAAAAACGATGTCAATGTTCTTTTTGCTTTCGGAAAACGTAAAAGCGGTGCCGGAATAATCGTCAACGGCGATGTGCTCTGCGGAGCGGCGGGCGCTGCCGGCGAGGTTGTAAATATTCCGGTGCATACTCCGGATATCGAATCCGAGCGCGTGGCTTTCTGCAGCGAAAGACTCCAGGCGATAATCGCACTGCTTAATCCCAAGAGGGTCATTATTTACGAACTTGACGAGGGAATGGGCGCGGACAAGCTCATATCGCTTATCAAAGAGAAGCTGAAGGCTTATCTCATGCCTGAGTTCAAGCTGGGGCGCGATTTCTTTGAGGATTGCTTCAGGGGGCTCAGCATTATGTGCGAGCTTGAGATAAAGCGAAGTCTCCGTGAAAGACTTGATTTTTAATGATGAAAATATAAGGGGAATTTTTGAGATTCCCCTTATGATTAGGAAAATTAATAACGCACCTTTAAGATATTGCTTTACTTATTTGTGAATATAGCGTGTGATATCCAAAGCAACTCCGTTTATCTTGTGAATTATGCTGTGCCATATCGGAGTTGTATATTACCTTTCGCTCATCACCATGGTTATCACCCTTGAGAACACCCGCAACACCTCCGGCGGTAACTATATCTACGGCGGCTATGAGGAGCTTGTTCCGATTTTTGAAGTCCTCGGCGCAGACGGCATCATGACCTCCGCCGAGTACACCGAGTATGTAAACGCAGGCGCGAACTCCGACGAGAAGATGGATCGCCGCATCCGCGGAATTTTCGTTCCCGTGTTCAATCTTATCGACGCTATCGCCTCCGCGGAGTCTCCGCTCACCGAGGTTGTGAAGCTTCTCCCGAAGGTCGCTTATGCGGTTGACTCCGGCTTGCTCAACACCCAGATTCAGAATCTAATCGGCAAGCTCGGCATGGGCCTCGGCAGCAGCATCAATGTTGACCTCACCACAGAGGGACTCTATGAGATGCTCGCTCCCAAGCTCAAGGACATCGAGCTTCAGGCTGCCAAGGTTGACGAAAACGGCGAGAAAACCGCTCCTGCCGTGACCCTTTCGATAAATCTCGACAAGGATAAGTTCGTTTCCGCTATCAAGGATCTCTCCGGCTGCGGCGTTTACACCGCAAACGCGAGCATCGCACGAGGCAAGAACTGGTTTGTCGACATCGACGGCGACGCGGCGGATGCATTTGTCGTTCTGTTCGGATATCTCCACTCCGAGCTCACCTCCGAGAGCAACGCGGCAGCCATAAAGACCGCTGTCAAGGCTCTTGATATGAACTTCGCTCAGAGAATAGCCGTCAGCTTCATCGTTTCGATTGCGCTTTCGTCCTCTGCGGACGGAGCTCTCAGAACGCTCGTGTTAATGATTCCGATAGTTAAGGTCGGAGTTAAAATTGCAGGTTGGTTCGGCGCATTCAAGAAATAAACCGAACGTCAAAAGGTAAAACACAATTTCATAAAAGCAAGGTTCGGCGGAGCGTCATACGGCGTTCCGCCGTTCCTTTTTGCCAATTATAAATCAAACTGTTAAATCAACTAAAAACAGGGCTGCTTTTTCGGCATTTCGTACAGTCCGTCGCTCTTGTTTTTTGTTTCACCTTATGTTAAAATCAAATTGTAAGATGTATGGACGCTTGATTTATAGAAACGCAGTAAAGAGGGGAGTCGGCTTCCCTCTGTGCTTTAAACGAATTAATAACGCTGTGTTAACAATTATTAACAAATGCTTAATTACAAATAAATAAGCAATCAAGGAAATTTATAACCTTTTTATAAATTAATTTCAAGGCAGAGGAGGAGAAACCCAAAAGAGAGATGAGTTAACAGACCCGTTTTAAAAACGAAAGGAGAACAAATTATGAAAGCATTAAAAAAGACATTCAGCGTTATACTTTGCCTGTGCATGATAATGTCCGTTATGGCGGCAGGGCTCAATGCCTTTGCGCAGGAGGAAGCGACCGCAGCGCTTGACGGCGCTGTCAGCGAAGCGGCTGCTCTTGCCGTATCCGATCCTACGGACGAAAAACCCGACGTTGACGCTATGGAGCGCACCAAGGTTAAGTATCCCATCGGCGCTTCCAAGAAGGCTGTCAACAGGTCTATCGGCAGAGTTGAAGATATTCTTTTCACCGTTTTGAAGGTTCCCGAGGGCGGAGTTCCCCAGGTGCTCAACGAGAAGGTATATACCAATGAAACCGTAGCTCTTGTTGCAAAGAAGCTGTTCCCGCTTGTCGGCGGACTCAGCAGCCTTGTTGCAAAGGGACCCAAGGACCTTGCCGCAAAGCTTGACAAGGAGACCTGCGCGGGTGCTATCGCGGCTCTTAACGCCGCAGCGGCTACGCTCGGCGAGGACGGCAAGCCCGTAGGCAAGCTTGACGCATGGCAGTATCTCACTGTTGTTGACGGCGACTTCGGTTTCGCTAATGGCGACAAGGAGGGCTTCCTCGACGCTGTTGCGTCGCTGTTCAGACCCCTTTCGCTGCTCACTACCGTTGTTTCTTTTGAGAACACAACCAGCTTATTTTACGGTCCGCAGCTGGGCATATACGAGGATCTCATCCCCATATTTGAGGCTCTCGGCATAAAGGACTTTATGACCTCCGACGAGTACACCGCATATGTTAAGAAGGGCGCCAACACAAACGAGAAGATGGATCGCCGTATCCGCGGCATCATCACTCCCATATTCACTCTTGTTGACGCAGTTGCCTCTGCGGAATCCCCGGTCGACGAGGTTCTGAAGCTTCTCCCAAATCTTGCCTCCGCTATTGACACGGGACTTATCGACACTCAGATACACAGTATGCTGGGCAAAATCAGCTTGGGTATCGGCAACAACGTTAAGGTTGACCTCACCACCGGCGGCGTATACGATATGATCGCCCCCAAGCTCAAGGACATCGAGCTCCAGGCCGCCAAGGTTGACGAAAACGGCGAGGAGACCGCCCCCGCGGTCACGCTTACAATAAACCTTGACAAGGAGAAGTTTGCGGCTGCAATAAAGGATATCGCCGCCTGCGGAGTCTTCACCGCAAAAGAGAGCGCAGCCAAGACCAGAAACTGGTTTGTCGGCATAGAAGGCGACTCGGCGGATGCGTTTGTCGTTCTGTTCAGATATCTCCATTCCGAGCTTACCGAGGAGAACAACGCTGTGGCTATAAAGACCGCTGTTGCAGCTCTCGACATGAACGCCTCGCAGAAAATTGTTGTCAATTTCCTCGTTTCCTCCGTGCTCTCGTCCTCTGCTGACGGAGCGCTCAGAACCATAGTCGCTCTTCTTCCGCTTGCAAAGACCGGCGTGAAGATAGCAGCCCGCTTCGGCGCGTTTGATAAATAAGCTTTAATTTGCAAAACACAATTTCATAAAAGCAAGGAGCGGCGGAGCGTCATAAGGCGTTCCGCCGTTCCGTTGTCAATCACAAATCAAATTGTTAAATCAACTAAAAATAAAGCTGTTTTTTCGGCATTTCGTACAGGCCGCCGCTCTTGTTTTTTATTTCTCGTTATGTTAAAATCAATTCGTATAAAATACATTTTTGGAGGTCTTTCTATGAAAAAATGGCGAGTAGGTATTATCGGTGTCGGCGGAATATTCAACGGCGCTCACCGCGAGCACTATCTTAAAGACGATCGCCTTGAGGTTGTCGCGCTCTGCGACATAATCGAGGAGAGGGCGGTCGAGTGCCGCGACGGATTCTTTCCCGACGCGAAGGTATATACCGATTTCAACGAGCTGCTCAAGGACGAGACGATAGACTCTGTCGATATCTGCACCCCGAACTATCTCCACTCGATAATCGCGGTTGCCGCTTTCAAGGCGGGCAAGCACGTTTTCTGCGAGAAGCCGGACGCTGTCAATGTCGAAGAGGTCATGAAGATGAATGACGCCGCTAAGGCTGCGGGCAAGACGCTCATGGTCATGAGAAACAACCGCTTCACCGACGCGTCTAAGCTTGCGAAGAAGTTCATTGACGACGGCAAAATGGGCGAGATATACTGCGGACGCTGCGGCTGGCAGAGGAGACGCGGAATCCCCGGAAAGGGCGGCTGGTTCACCACCAAGGCGCAGTCCGGCGGCGGCCCGCTCATTGACCTCGGCGTTCACATGATAGACCTTGCGATATGGCTCATGGGCAGCCCGACTCCAGTCGCCGTGACCGGCAGCACATACTGCAAGTTTGCCGACAACGACGTCAGCGACTCCGTGAACTCCGACTTCGGCGACAAGGTCGAGGACGGCACGTTTGACGTTGAGGATCTTGCGATGGGCACTATTCGCTTCGATAACGGGGCGCAGCTCCAGATAGAGTTCAGCTGGGCGTCGAACGTCAAGAAAGAGACACGCTTTGTCGAGCTTCGCGGCACGAAGGCGGGACTCAATTGGCAGGACGGCGAGGTCGAGTTCTACACCGAGGAATACGGCAAGTGCCTCGATGTTATCCCGACTAACTACGCTACCGACAGAGAGCACGCGAGAAACCTCAGGCACTTCTACGATGTGGTCATTGAGGGCGCCGAGCCGTGCTTCAAGCCGCAGCAGGGAATTGATATGATAAAGATTCTCTGCGCAGTTTACGAATCCGCAAGGACGGGCAGAGAAGTAGTGCTCTGATAAATAAACTTAACGAAAAAGCACCCTGCGACTCAGCGCACAGGGTGCTGTAATTTAAAGCGGAGAGGCACACGCCCCTCCGCTCTTTTCGTTTGTTATTTCTTCGCTTTCTTCGACTTCTTGTCGTATCTTCCGCCGAGTCTTTCTTCGGCTTCGGCGCGGGTTATCTTGCCGCTGTTGCAGTCCGCCATGGTCTGAACGTCCTTGTCGGTGAGCTTATAGCGGGTCCAGATGACATAGGCTATGGCGTAGCCTATCGCCGTGAACATAACATAGATGAACCACAGAACGGCCTTCGCGTGGTCTGTCTGAGTGACACCCTGGAGGTCTGCGAAGTTCTGCGCTCCCTCAACAGAGACCCAGCCGGTGGACTTGAGACCGAGTATGAACATTCCGAGCGCGCCGGAGACGGCGGCTGTGAGCTTGGCCATAAAGGTCTGAATCGCGAAGGTGATTCCCTTGGCCTCGATGCCGGAGGTGAATTTGCCGAACTCCGCGCAGTCGGGCGTGAACATGAAGAGCATGACGCCGAGAATAGCCATGGGTACCGCGCGCAGTATCGAGATGATGATGAAGCCTATCATCGAGTTGTAGCCGATGAGCCACATGACGACGCTTAAAATAACGGTAGCCAAAGTGCAGACTCTGAACAGCTTCATCTTGTCAAATTTTCTGACCATGTGGGGCACGAGGAACGAGAATATCGCCGCGGGAACAAGGCTCAGAGCCTGAACGACGAGCGAGAACTGCGAGTTGTTAAAGAGATAGAACGAGACGAAAAGGTTGAGCGAGCCGGAGACGTTGGCGCTCGAATAGAAGAAATAGCCTATGTAATAGATGAGCAGATACTTGTTCTGAACAAGGTAGCTGAACATCTTTTTGAGCGTGAAATCCTCATCCCTGTCTCCGCCGAAGCGCTCCTCAAGCTTGAAGCAGGCGGGGATCATCGTGATAATTGCGAACACGGCGCAGATTATTGCGACTACCGTGTAGTTGAGCTTGACCTGCTCGCCGACGAGGACGGTGCCGAGAATGAGCGCAACGCCCGAGCCCACGCCCGACCAAATCTGCTTATAGGATATAATGCTGTTTCTCTCGTCAATGTTTTCGCTCATCGAGGTGATGATACCGAATATCGGCACGTCGCAGAGGGTGTAGGCGGTATCCCAAAGTATGTATGCGACGGTGAGCCAGGCGAGCTTCGCGTTTTCACTGAAGTCGTTGGGAATGGCGAAGAGCATGACGGTGGTCAGCGGGATAAATACAAGCGATATCCTGAGCCACGGAATGAACTTCTTGCCGCTCTTGAACTTTACCTTGTCAAACAGCACGCCGAAAATAGCGTCGTTGACCGCGTCCCATACCTTGACCGCGAGCATGATTCCCGCAGTTTTGACAAGTCCGCCGATAGAGAGCATGAGGTAGGTCGTCAGGAAAGAGGCGACAAGGTTATATATCGCATTCTGTCCGCAGAAGTAGAGATAGTAGCTCAGTCTCTCCTTCGGTTTTGTAGACCAGCCCTTCGGGGTGGATGTGATTTTTTTGATAAGATTCGGCATTTTTTTGTAACCCCTCCGTTTTTTGTGGATTTCATATCGAAAATCCGTTTTCAGTCAAATAATACTGTACCATATTTACAATAATCAGTCAACAGTAATTTGCTTCAGAGACAAACTGAAAATTGAAAATTCTTGACCGTTCGCTTTACCGCAGAGGAATATGCCGCCTTTGACCGGTGTCTGAAAAATACCGTTATGAAAAAATAATGTTGCGAACTTCCGTTAAACCGCAAACAAGCCGTGTCTTGCAAATCGCAAAACACGGCTTTTCGCCTGCCGCGCCTATCCCGAATAGAAGAAATCGTCTATCATTTCCTCCACGTGGACGGGGGAGACGCCGTTGCGCTCGAGCATGGCGACAAAATCCCTGAGCTTTTTCTCGCTGAACGATATGTCCGGGAATTTTACCGTTTCGCTGCCGCCGTTTTCCGTGACGGTCATAACTATGCCGTATGAAACGCGCGAGCCCGAAGAAATCGGGCAGCCCTGCTCTCCGCAGGCGCACTCGGCGTCGGATATTGACGCATATCCGACACCCTCTTCTTCGCAGTCTGTCGGGCAGCTCGCGCCGCCGACGATGTCAAACCTTACCTGCCGCATTTGTTCACCCTCAGAACATATTGACTGAGAACAATTATATGTGATGTTTATTCACTTTACAATGACTTTTGAGAATAATAGTAATATTTTTCGGACTTTTATTAATTTTTTTGCGGCATTTTTACGTCTTGTGGTAAAAAAAACAGGGGAGCGCGGCTCAAAACCGGCTCCCCGAGTGCTTTTTCAGATGTCGAAAATATTGAGTCCCGTCCGCTCGCTTATGCGTCTGCCCATGTCCATATCAAAGGTTCTAATGAACATTTCGCAGGTCGCACTGATGACGGCCTCGTTGAGATGGCCGCCTATCACGGCGCCCTCCTCGTCCGCGAAAGCGGCGTGAAGATGGAGATAGGGCTCGCCGTCCTTGAGGCTGAGGTTGCCGTTTAACGAGACTAACTCGAGCGGTTGGTTGAAGGTCAGGCTGTGGTATTTCTGCTCGTTGAGGTCATAGAGCCCGAACACCGCGCGTCCGACCGCGCCTATGGCGGAAATCTCCGCAAAGCGGATGTTTTCGTCCTTCGCTATTTTCAGCACCGAGGCGATTATCTCCTCGCCCGGGTCGAGTCTCACTGCGAGAACGTCGCCTGTTTTAACATACTTCATGGTAAATACCTCCGTTAAAATTTTATTCCCGCCGATTCGCGTATTCGCTGCATCGTGCGGCTGACAGAGAGCGCTGTTTCACGCAGCTCTCTGTATTTTTCGCTGTTCTTTTCGGGCTTTGTGATAAGCTCGTAAAACGCGCGAGCCTCGTTGCCCATCAGCTCGTCCTTCGGCGTGTCGTCGCAGATTATGCGCCGTTCGCCGCTGTTCATGATGAGCTCCGCCTGCGTGAGCTTTGAAATCGAGCCTATCTTTATGCTCCCGCGCTCGCCGATTATCTGCGAGCCCGCGTAGTCCTGACCCGTTTTGCAGCTCGTCATTGTCACCGCGGTATTTTTGCAGAGCATGGAGACGGCGGTTGCCGCGTCCGCTCCGCTCTCGAGAAAAGACGATACCGCCGAGACGGTTTTCGGCTCGCCGAATAAGTCGACCGCAGGATACACGCAGTAGATCCCGAGATCCATAAGGCTGCCCGTCGCCATTGCGGGGTTAAAAATATTCGGCAGCTCGCCGCGAAGATAGGCGGGATATTTCGACGAATACTGCGAGAAGTCGAAGTGTGCCGTCCAAACCTTGCCGATATCGTCGAGAGCCTCGCGCAGCTTAGCGCGAACGGGCGAGTGCATATACATTATAGCCTCGATGTAGACGAGCTTATTCCTGTCAGCAAGCTCACAGAGCTCCGAAAACTCGGCGGGCGTCACGGTTATCGGCTTTTCGCAGATAACGTGCTTCCCGCTCTCGAGCAGCCGCTTGCTCTGCGCATAGTGCAGGGCGTTGGGGCTTGCGATATAGACGCACTCGGCGGGTGAGGCGGCGAGCTCGTCGAGCGAAGTATATACCTCGCTTATTCCGTTTTCCTCGGCAAATTTTTCGCCGCGTTCGCGCGAGCGCGAGTATACGGCAAAGAGCTCGAAGCCGGGCGCGAATTTCAGCCCGTCGATAAAGCTCCCGACTATCCAGCCCGTACCGATAACGGCCAATTTCATAGCTTCACCGCTTTCTTATACTCTGCGCCCCATGACTGTGCAGGTGCGCAGGGGGAATATGATATCAAACTTGTTCTTCTTGTAGAAATTTATTGCGTTGGTGTTGTATGAGTCGACGACGAGCATAATGCCCTTGCTGCCGAGCTCCCTCAAGTGCGCGATAAGTGTCTCAAAGAGCTTAGTGCCCAGCCCGCAGCGCTGATAGCCCGGCTCTAAATTTATGTGCATATGCGCGGGATAGCTCTTTGCGAATATGGCGGGTCCGTAAACGGAAGCCCACGACTCCAAGACGTCCGTTTTCTTGCAGCCCTTGACGCGGGGGAGATATTCGGCTTTGAATATCCGCTTATATCTCTTATAGTCCGGCGCGCAGAGAATATAGCCTATCGCGGTGTCGGTATCTTCGTCGACGGCGATAAAGCAGTGCTCCGCCTCATGCTCGATATAGTAGTCGCAGAACGTGACGAGCAAAAAGCGCATCGACTTCTCCTCTCGCGCGGTGCTGCCCGCCGTGTCAAGGCAGACGTTGCGCACGTCGTCACGGTATTTTTCGCTGTACTGTTTGATTGTTATGGCCATGTCTTACTCCTCAAAATCTATATGTATATGGTTTTCTCCGTCCCGAAGCTCAAATTCGCAGTCGCTGCCGTAAGTGAACCGCGCCCTTTGCGGAATGGTTACATAAAAGTCCGCTTCGCTCTCCGTCCTTTTGAACGTGACGGAGATTTTGCCGCGTACCGTGGTTATGTGTCCGCTCGCATAGTTAAGCCCGTCGGGTATCTGCGGAGCTATTAAAATATGCTCGTAGCCCGCCGACTTTTTTTCCTGCGTGATGCCGAGGATGAACGAGAACAGATAGCGTGTTGCCGCGCCGAACATCGGGTGGCTGTGAGAACGCTCGCCGTCCCAGTCCTCCCATATAGTGGTAGCGCCCTGCTTTTTCATGTTATAAAACGAGCCCTTGCCCTCGGAGGTCAGCAGACGGAAAGCCGTGTTTGCGTCCCCGCGCTCAAACAGCACGCGGGTCAGAATATCCGTGCCGAAAATGCCCGTATCAAAAGAGTCCGCGGCGGAATATTTTTTTCGCGTGTTCTCATAGGTGCGCTCGCCGCCGAGCCCGATGTCTGTTGCGAAGCTGTTCGCGCCCTGCACGTCGCCGATGAAAGAGCCTGTCTGCGGGCTGTAATACGCGTTGAGAATAGCCTGCCGCTTTTCCTCTATGCGCCGGCCGAGCATCTGAGCCGTCTCTTTTTCGCCGATAGCCTCAGCGGCCTCTTTTGTCATCAGCATTTGCTTTACGCAGAGTGCGGTGTTGACGAACGGCTCGCAAATCGCTATGGGCTCGGGCGTGCACCAGTCGCCTAAGCACCAGCCGCCCTGCTCCTCGCGGCAGACGAGCCCGCCGGAGCTGCGCGAGTCGAGATAATCAAAATATCGCAAAATCTTCGGCAGATATCGGCGGAAAGTCTCCCTGTCGCCGTATATCTTATACATCTCATACGGCACGACCGCTATCGCGCCGCCCCAGCCTGCGGGGCCTCCT
>ULSH01048614.1_pt1 | contig 11308 bp, 7 predicted proteins | sample 1956151 | NCBI WGS metagenome assembly ULSH01 (sample SAMEA4835702, study PRJEB28245) | human gut metagenome | biome: gut microbiome; material: fecal sample | place: Denmark | collected 2008 | reverse complement strand
TTACGGGAGGCGGGGCAACGATCGAACGCATGGCAAATTTTTATGCTTCATGCTACCCCAAGTTCTCGTTTGAAAAGTTTGATGCGCTGCTCAACATTTTTAAGCTCGATAAAAAACGCCGCGTTCGTTCCCTGAGCAAAGGTATGGTGAGGCAGGTGCAGACGGTGCTTGCGCTGAGCTGCAATGCGGATGTTCTTCTTTTTGATGAAACCTTTGACGGACTGGATCCGATTGCGCGCAACATTGCCAAACGCCTTATTTATCGCGATATGTGTGACTTCGGTTCAACCGTCATTATGACCAGTCACTCCCTGCGCGAACTTGAGGACACTTGCGATCGGTTTGCAATGCTGTATCAGGGAAAAATCGTTTTTCAAAACGACCTTGCCGATGCTAAATCGCAGTTGTTTAAGGTTCAGCTTGCATTCGCAAGACAGGTTACGCCGGAGGACTTCAAGGATGTTGAACTGCTTTCTTTCACCAAGCAAGGCAGCATTGTATACGTTCTTGTGCGCGGCGAAGCAGCCGAAACCTCGGCAAAAATCGAAGCGTTGAAGCCGCTGATAATGGATATGCTTCCCTTATCAATCGAGGAAGTTTTTACATATGAACTGTCTTCCCTCGGCTACAATTTTGATGAAATCAAATAAGGAGAATCCAACCATGAGAAAGAATCGCGTTCCGTTTTTCAGCAAATCCTACTGCCGCGAAATGCTGAGGGAGTTTTCAACCACGGGAATCGTATTTGCATCGATCGAATTTGTTGCATCCATGCTGTCGTTTTTCGGGATTACGCAAAACCTTCTGTCAATGCTGCTCTTCGGTGCAAATGTGTATATCCAATCTTCCGCCGTAAGTTACGTCAGTCTTTTCTGCTTTGTTGCCGGATTTGTTTTTGTTGTGAAGCACCTGGTCCGCTCCGCATGGGATTTCCGCGGAAGCATTCCTGTCGCAAAACGAACCATGCTCATTTCGGCCTTCACCGCAATGCTTGCGTGGGCGGGCATTTGCGCCGCCGCAAACATTCTCGGAGCATTCGTCGGCAGCCTTGTTTCAACAATTTCCAACTCATCCGTTCTTGTTCCGAGTTTCGCCATGGTTGCGGAGGCGATCGGTGAGTCACTGCTTCGCGGATTGATGCTTTTCGGCGGCTTTGTGCTTGTTTTTTCGCTGTCCACACGTACTTTCCCGACCATTGTGCTTGCGTTCGTCTGTCTTCTTCTGCCGAATATTGCATATAATGCGCTCATGAACAACACCGAATCAGCCTTCACGTTTACGGAGCTGCTGTTCCCCGTCAGCCCTGCCGCGTCAACATTTTTGAACTGTCTTGTTCGCATTCTGTGCTGTGCGGCGGTTCTGATTGCTGCATATTTCGCTTTTGTCAATGCGCAGGCGGAAACAGCGGGCAAACCTGCAAGAACCCGCTGGATCCACGTTCTGATAAGCATCGGCTTTGCACTCACCGCATCGCTCATGTTCACGAAGAATGTGTTCTATCCCGATGTTTATTCGGGCAGTCCCCAAATTGCATGGAATCATCTCATCGCACCCGCGGTTATCGGAGTTATTGTGTATTTCGGGTTCAGCTGGATCACACTTCGCAGATTCAAATCCGCAGTAAAGCGGCTGATGTTCTTCCCCGCCGTGCTTGCGGGAGTCGCAATCGTTCTGCTTTGCTCGGCGGCAATGACAAGAGTCTCCGAAAAAATCGAAATTCGCGCAAGCAATATCGAATACGTCACCGTGCAGGGCGGATTGATTCCTTCTTCGGGCTTTTACTCGCTCTGTTGGCGCGGAAACAAGGATTCGGAACGCATGAAGCTTCATGATGAAATGCTTTTTGACTACTGTGAACAGCTTTCAAAAGCCGATTTCGATTATATTTCCACCTATGCGGATACGTCATCCGAATCGCAAATAATCGGACATTCCCTGTTCAATCCATCATCCGTCATAAGATCCTTAGACCGTTTCGAAAACACCGTTACCCTCGCCGTAAAGCTTAAAAGCGGGCAGACATATTATTATCCGGCCTCCCTTGATTCATATGACTATTCGTGGAAGAACGAAGAGTTTACGCTGCGCGACATTCTCTTGATGAACACGGATTATGTTGAAAGCAATGTCAACCTGTCCCGATTCGAAAACGGAAAAGTCGCCCTGCCGCACGGGCTTGACGCAAACTTTCATGACACGCTTATGCGTGAGCTGAAAGCTCTGGATTCCGACAAGCTGTTGCACCAGTTCGGCATCGGCGGTGAGGACGACGGAGACTCGGCGGAATTCATGAATCCATGGAGCTTTATGGAAAGCGGTGAATTCGGCAACGATTTCCAATTCGCAGTGCTTTCCGACATAAGCGGAAACTATTGCCGCGTTGTTGCGGTTGATGAAAACACTCCCGAATCTCTTCGTATGCTTATTTCTTACGAAAACAGGAAAACGGAGAAAAAACGCGGATTCAATGAAACGCTCAGCGCACTTGAAAGCGGCTCGTTCAACATTGTCGGCGGCTCGATTTCAGGTTTGGATGACATGTTCCAAAGCAATTTTGTCTATTTCAATGTTGACGGCATGAATCCTCCGGCGCTTGCGCAGCAGGCTTATGTAAACCGCGAAACAATCGATACTCTGTTGAATTGCATTGAACAAAGCCGCGGCAAAACACCGGAGCCGGGTCAGCACGTTCTGTCCGTGTGGTTCAGCACGATAGCTTCCGGCAGATACAACAGTGAGCTTGACGATGGAATGTATGATAAAAGTTTCATCGATGATTACGGTTACATCGACAGATACACTCTGTCCGAACTCGGAATTGAGTATTCCGATGCCGGCACTCTGCACTACTTCATCTTTGTTGATGATGCAGCTTACAGCAGGATTCTTCAGCTGTTCAGCAACATGCACGGCGGTGTTGCGGATGCATAAGCATCATAACGGACTTCGGAATTCAAACAAATAAGACCGATGCTAAACAGCGTCCGTCCCAACATACGGGGCGGACGCCTTGCTTTTTTTGAACGAGGGTGATCCGAGGAGTGCCGAACATTACATTTCCCGGCTCAAGCGAAGCTGGCTTATGCAGAAAGCATGATTTTTGTGTGCAGCAAACGGACTTGTTCATGTTTGCTGTTCTCGTACTGTCCTTAAAAGCAGTTCTCCCTGTGGAAACAGCCGAAACAGTCCATTTTAGATTCTTCGATTGTACCTGCTTTCAAGTCTGAAGGTGTCCAAATTTCCGGACTAAAGAAGTTAATGACTTGAACCGCAAAAACTTTTTGCTTTGCTCTGAAAATGCAGTGCTTATTCGCTGAGCAGCCAATCGATGAGACTCTCGGATTTGATTCCGTCATAGGAAGCATCAAGCCCCGGCTCAAGGGACAGCACGATTTTTTCGTAGTTGTCGCGGATACTTTGCAGCGGTGAAAGTTCCCGCTTGCGTACATCTTCGCTCATCATCGACTCCGTTACCTGAATATATTTTTTCTCATCGGCGGTCGTTGCAATGAAGTCAACCTCCGCATTGCCGATTTTGCCGATCGCTGCATCATAGCCACGGCGAAGCAGTTCAAAGTAAACGACATTCTCGATGGCATGACCGCTGTCCCGATTACGGAAACCCAGCAGACAGTTGCGAAGTCCGATGTCAACGATATAGTATTTTCCGAGTGTACGGAGGTAGGCTTTGCCCTTGATATCAAAGCGTTTGATCTCGTAGAAGAAGTAGCTCTCCAGAAGCGCATTTACATATGCCTGCACGGTATGCGCACTGGGTGCGCCTTTGCGTTTGCCATCGTCCAAAAGTCCCTCGTTGACCAGTGTGTTGCCGATGGAGGCAATAGAAACACTGGAGCCGATATTATCCGCAAGGAACAGGATGATCTTACGAAGCAGCATAGGGTCTGTGATCTGCTTTTGACCTCTGCGTTTTTCTCTCTCCAGAATGTCACGAATCACAACTGTGGAATAGATGCCGTCGAGAAGCGACAGTGCCTTTTCCTGTTCCAGCCCAACATCGGAGATTCCGGGCATTCCACCGAAGCGCATATAGGCGTCAAAAACTTCTCGCAGTTCGTAGCGTTCACCGTTCTTATCAAATACCTGCTTGCGGAGTCCACCGAGAGCACTCTGCGTTTCGCGAACCTCAAAACCGTGAAAATCAAGGAACTCACGGAAAGAGAGAGGCAGCATTTTGATTTCGACGCACCTCCCGGAGAGATAGGTTGAATACTCTGAAGAAAGAAGATAGGCATTCGACCCGGTAACATAGATGTCGCAGTCAAGATCCACACGGAAGGCGTTTACAGCATCCTCCCACGCCTCGATCCGTTGCAGCTCATCAAAGAAAAGGTACATCCTCTTTCCTGTGACAACGCGCTCTTTTACATAGTGGTAAATATCATCGGCACTCATCCCTCGGAAATCGAAGGATTCAAAATTCATCTCGATTATCTGCTCCGGCTGAATACCGGTATCTTTCAAATGCCGAACCATCAGCTTTAACAGGCTGGACTTGCCGCAGCGGCGAATGCCGGTGATTACCTTGACCGGCTCCGTATCCTGAAAGCCGATCAGTTTATTTAAATAGCTGTCACGCCTCTTAAGTTCATGGGAATCTATCATGTCTTCACCCCTCCTGCGCTATTAGTATAGCACAAATCAGCGAAAAAACCAAGCAAATGCATCATAGTGCAAAAACTTTAAGTTTTCGACCGATTTTGCAGAGCTGAATTGACAGCAGCCCGTTTGTTTTGGAACCGATGCAGCAAACCCCTTATTTTTTGAATCGACTGCGCTTAAATTCGGTTTTAATTCAGCGTTTCAATCGTGTAAAATCATTCGGATTCGGTTATGTAACCCTCTTTCATCAAAGTTGAAACAAAGGCAGAAAACCCCGATTGCGCTTCATCACGAGAAATCTCATACTCCTGCATGACAGCGCAAATAATGCTTTCCGATGCAAGACCCTTTTCAAGCCCGCGCCAAATAAACGCGCCGGATTCCGAAAGTTTCCTGAGCTGCGGCAGTTTTCCCCGCGCCTCACCAACGGCAACAAGCAGGTATTCATCACAAACTTCAACATAAACCGCATTCGGATTAACTCTGTATTCCATAATAAACTCTCAAACCCTCCGTTCGGTCGATTATCCTTCAAAAGCACCCTTCAAAAGCCGAATGATTCCAAACACTGCACCGTTAATTGTCAGCGCAGCAAAGTTCGCTTTCAAGCGTCCTTCGGCAAAGCTCGGCCGATGCACCGTCCCCGCGATTCCTGAGCAGCCAAACCGGCGTGCGCTCAAGTATACGTTCCGTATATTGCGCTGCAAAACGCACCTGTTCCGCGTTGTCGCACGGAATTATGAATTGCAGAAACAGCCGAACACCCGCTTCTTTCGGAGACAAGCGTTTAATTATGTTTTGCTTATCCTGAGCAAGAAACACAATGCCGCCGAGAGGCGCCGTGCGCAGCTGCCGCATGTTTTCCTTTCCCGCCCACGGCGAAGCCGAAACAGTTACATACTGTTTTTCGAAATTCAGCACGGGCTTGTCGCCGTTCAGCATTTCCACTTCATTCGGGAAAAGGCGTTTCCACTGCTTATAATGCGTTGTTTTTCCCACTCCGCTCGGAGCGCAGATGAGCCATGCCTTTCCGCACCACACGAAGCAAACCGCATGAATGATTGCCCGCCCGTGCGGAAGAAGCGCGGCGCAGGCCTTGGCGCAAAGCTCAAGATCTTCAACGCTTTCGGGAAGCGTTCCCGGTTCGTAACCGCGTGCGGCGCAGGCGCATTGCTCCGGCGTGATTTCAATGCAGGCGCAGGGTTTTTTTTCCGTTTGAAAATCCGCATATCTATCGCGGAACATTTTGTATCTGAGCGTCAGCTCAAGCGGGATGCCCGCAAGCTCGATATTGATTTTTTCCATCCTGTTCCGTGCCTCCGTTCAGCTCTTTTGCAATGTCCGTGCGCATCCGCAGTTATGTTGAAAGCGGCGGAGCAGCATCTGCCCCGTCGCCTTCGTGTCAATTGCACCGATTTCATGAATTCCATGAATTCCATGAATTTCATGAATCATGCAATCATTATGGTTTTATATGTTACGGATTGACGATGTTTCCGAAGTTATCAAAGTAGATAACAGTTCCGTCGCCAAGGGTCATAACGTTCAGGTTCTCGCCGATTGATTCGATGATTGAGCCGCTGGGCCGTCCCATGGGAGCAATAACGGGCTTGCCGTCATCGGTGAAAACGGTGTTGAGGGTCGGATCAAACTTTTTCATGCGTGTTATCCTTCCTTTCGCTTATTCGGTGATTCCGTACCAATTATAGGTAAGGGTGCGGGTTTCGCCGCGAACGGTCGTGCCATCCAAAGTTACCCAATAGGGGGTGATGTTGAGCCTTGCGCCGTAGGTCACGCCGTCGAAAGCATAATCACAGCTCATAACAAGCGCATCCTTGGCAACGCCCCTGCCGAACAGGCTGCGCGCACTGCGCAGACCGTAACGGGTGCTGTAATCGGAAACGGAAATCCTCTCGCCGTTAACGATAAAGCCTGTTTCAGCGTAATTTCTGCCGTCGATTGCAGAAACGAGGGTCAGGCTGCGGAGTCTGAAGAATCCGTTGCGATAGTAGCGAAGCCCGAGATAGGAATCGGAAACGTACTTTGCATAAACATCAATGCTTTCGGTAATGTTCGAAAGGTCTGCGGGAACGGTGCATGCTTCATCCGCGAACCAGCCTGCAAAGAGCTTTCCTTCAACGCCGATATAGTCGAGCTGAACCGCATTGTTCTCCGCTGCAACGGTGTAAAGCGTTTCGCCGTCGTGAACGGTGACGATATTGCCCTGAACAGGTTCATCAACGGGATTGATGGGTGCTCCGTTTGCAAAATAGCTGTTCATCAGAACGAGCATGTTCTCCTGCTGTGCATCGTCAACAAAAGCGTTTGCAATACCGCTTGCAACATCTGCAACAACATGGAACTTCTTGTGGTTACCGTCAGCATCCGAACCTGGGCCGTAATACTTTGCGGTGCGGGTCTGCGGTGCAACCTTAACGCCGTCAAGGGTGATCCAATAGGGTGTGAAGGTGATTTCAGCGTCTGCATTCTGCCAATAGGTGCTCTTATCCATGCCGTAGCAGGCAAGGTATCCGTTGATCTTGTTGGTAACGCTTGAAACGTTGTACATATCGCTTGTGCCGTTGTTTAAATCGACTTTTACGGTGTTGTAAACATAGCAATTGCCGCCGTTAAGAACATGAGTGGTCACCGCACCGGACTCCGTTATATAAGTCTCGGTGAACTGCTTTGCGGGAAGAGTTTCGCTGCCGACCATGAAGCCGACTTCCCTGTAGAACAGGCGGTCAACGGGGGTTACAAGATAGAAGCCGGTAACGTCAACGGTGTTTTCGGAAACATGATTCCAGCAGCTGAGGTTCCTCGGGGAGAGGAACTGTGCGTCCGCTTCCCAAATATAATAGGTATCACCTGCTGTGGGAGTGAACGCGGTTGCATTCTGTCCTTGCGCAAAGGTCTGAACCTCTTCACATGTCGCATCGCTGAATGCGCCGCCGTAAATGAACCCGTTCGAAACAACGGAAGTCAGGTCGAACTGCTCAACGGTGTGGGTGGTGGTTTCCTTCACAACGGCATGGGTTTCGGTTTCGTCAAACTGAACATGCGCCACGTTGAAGCTCTGAGTGTATGCGAACCAAACATGCTGGTTGGAGTTCGCTGCGGTGAGAGTTACGGTTGCCGCATCGCCGACGGTGAGACCGCCGTCGTTGACAATGTAGCTTCCGTAGTAGCGATAATCATCAAAATCGGTCTTTGCAACGATGTACGACTTGTTGTAGCTGAGACCGGTTGAACCGTTATCCACAAAATACTCTGCGGGCTGAACCTGCTTTGCAAAGGAGGGGCCATCAACGACCTGACCAAGCTCGTTGATGGGCTCGCCGTTTGAATTGACCTGATACCAGTGAACAAGTATCGCGCCGCCGCCGACGGTGACCCGCGGAATCGGGAAATCGCCGACAGTGTCCTCGCCGAGGTAGTTCTTATAGTTGAAAGTCGTTATGCCGTTGGTGTCGAGAACCTCTCCGGTTGCGGGGCTGTAGCCTTCGAGAATGCCGACCTTGTACATCATGATAGGGTTGTCGCCCTCACGAACGCTGCCGACGGTCCAGCTGATGGAACGGGTTGCCGCGTCATAAACCGCGCTGCCCTGGCTGATATAAATATCCGCATTGCCGGCATCATAAACTGCCTTGTCGGTGGTGATAACGGGAGCGGAGCCGCTGAAGCTGAGCTGAACATGTTCGCCCATGGGATCGTTGACAACGCCGTTGCTTGCAGCGATTGCAATGCTGCCTGCAATGGTCTGGAAAGCCGTTGTCAGCTTCTCTTCAACATTGTCGGAAGAATCGATTGCAAAATAGTCCTTTGTGGGGTTGGTCGCACAGGCTTTAAGGGTGTTTTCGCCGTTAGTGCCTGCCTGCAAAGCAACGGAATAGATGGTTGTTCCTGCTGCTTTTGCCTGATTTGCTTCCCAAATGGTTGCAACGCCGTTGTCGGTTCCGCTTTTGGTCGTTGCCGTTCCGTCAAGATTATAAACATACTTTTGAGTCGTAGTTCCGCCGTGTTCGGGGCAGGTTGCAGTAACCCGCGCATTATAGTCCAGTGTAAAGGAGCTGCCCAAACCGATGACGGTTGTGTAATCGGGAGCAAACGCACCGATATTCGTGATGCTGCCGCCCCTGGGGCAGAAAAACGATGCCCATGCGCCGCAGTCGGAATAAGTTGCCGATGCAACAAACGGATAACTGTAGGTTGCGTCACCGTCGGAAAGGATAACGATGTTTTTGAGTCCTGCGGAGCTTGTGTTCAACAGCTCCTGAGCCTTGTGGATACCCGCCTGCTGGTTGGTGCCGCCTTTTGCATATGTTGCCTTATCAACAGCCGCCTCAAAAGCAGAAAGCTCGGTCGCGCCGTAGAAATGGCCGTTATTATATGCAGCTGCGGTGTCAATAAAAGTTACAATCGCAATTCGCGTTGAGCTGCCGTCAGCAAGAAGCTTCTGCCCGAAAGCTTTAGCCGCTTTGCGAGTATTTGTAAGCTTAGTGCCTTCCATACTGCCGGAGCAGTCAATAACCAACACAACGTCAGATGTTGTTTCGAAGTTTTTGCCCTGAATGCCGAGGGTAACTTCCCAGAGATTCTCCGCGCCTTCAACTGCGGCGGCGTCTTTGTCGAGCTTTATGGAGCCCTGCGCCGGCCAAACGGGCTGCGTGCCGCCCGCTGCTTCGCCTTCCGCCGAAACGACGGAGAGTGCTGAGAACACAGTCAGCATCATCAGCATTGCCATGAAAAAGGCAGAGATGCGTTTGAGTTCTTTCATTAATAAGTGCCTCCCATTAATAATATCTTGCACACATGTGCTGCACTGCGGCGCAAAACTTGCCTCGCAGCGCGGCGGGATCGGGAAACTGCCCTGTTCCCGCATATGCAATGCAGCCATGCATGACTGTATAAAGCTGCCGCAGCGCGCGAATCTTTTGAATCAGTCCGTTCCGCATTCGGATGATGCTTCCGCACAGGCGAAACATGCTTAACGAAACCGAAACGGCACTGAATGTTAATGCTCCGTGCAGCTGCAAATACAGCATTATATTTTGTTTAACGTCTCAATCCGAACCCCGCATCCTCTTCCGTTCCCCCCGGTCCGTTGTCGGATGATTCCCGCCGTACACAAAATACGCACCGACGGGTGTTGTCTTTCAAATCAGCATTCCGCAAGCACACATATTATACATTGAATACAGACGCGTGTTTTAATCTGAATCCTTTCAAATCGGACTGCGCACTGATTTATCGGCTTCTGTGATTGAATTTTGCTGCGGGAAAAACGCTGTGAGTCGTGCAGGATCGCCGCAGTTCATTTGACATATCCAGTGTATCACGCTGTTTTCAGTTTGTCAACACCTAATCATCTGAATTAACCTGCTTTCTTTTGCCGAATTTGGCAGAAAACCGTCCTTTTGTGCTTACGGTGTACTTTTTTCTATATTGATATTATTTTTTCATATTTGTGACATATTTTTGCCGCATTTCGCGGAACTAACTTGTTTTAGATCCGCATATTGCTTTCCGTGCAAACATATGCCTCCGACTTCAAATATATTTGTTTTTCGGTGTTTCGGCGGGCAAAATATGCTTGCAAACCGTTCACTGCCATGGTATAATGGTTCGGTATGAAATAACTCACCCGTGCGGATTTTCGGGGCTGTGCCGCTCTGCGGTTCTCCGAAAAGATGATGTGCGGGGCGGAAATAAAAACAGGAGGTTTTAGTTATGTCAGTTATTTCTATGAAGCAGCTTTTGGAAGCAGGCGTACATTTCGGTCACCAGACCCGTCGTTGGAATCCGAAGATGAAGGAATACATCTTCACCGAGCGCAACGGTATCTACATCATCGACCTTCAGAAAACCGTAAAAAAGATTGACGAAGCTTACAATTTCGTTCGCGATATTGCGATGAACGACGGCACCGTTCTTTTTGTCGGCACCAAGAAGCAGGCTCAGGAGAGCATCGAACAGGAAGCAAAGCGCTGCGAAATGTTCTATGTCAACCAGCGTTGGCTCGGCGGTCTTCTCACCAACTTCAAGACCATCCAGACCCGTATTGCAAAGCTCAACCAGATCAACAAAATGGAAGCGGACGGCGATTTCGATCTTCTCCCCAAGAAGGAAGTCATTCAGCTCTGCGCTCTTCGTGAAAAGCTCATGAAGAACCTCGGCGGTATCAAAGAAATGAAGAAACTGCCCAGCTGCATGTTCGTTGTTGACCCCCGCAAGGAGCATATCGCCGTTATGGAAGCACGCAACCTCGGTATCCCCATCGTTGCAATCGTTGACACCAACTGCGATCCCGATGATGTTGACTATGTTATCCCCGGCAACGACGACGCAATCCGCGCTGTCAAGCTCATCGCTTCCAAGATCGCCGATGCAGTCCTCGAAGGCAAGCAGGGCGAACAGATGACCGATGCCGCTGTTGATGCAACCATCGACAACGATGCTGCCGACGAAGCAGATAACTTCTAAGTTCAATCATTCAACCATGATTTTTCCGCGGAGAAGCCTGCCGGGCTTCCTCCGCTTGAACGTAACATTGATTAAATGCGGGCAAATATCAGGGCGTTCCGCGCCCGATTCCCGTGTTGGTCAACGTTTGCATTATAACTACAGGAGGATATTTTAATGGAATTCACCGCTAAAGACGTAATGGCTCTGCGCGAGCGTT
>ULSH01000803.1_pt1 | contig 11384 bp, 5 predicted proteins | sample 1956151 | NCBI WGS metagenome assembly ULSH01 (sample SAMEA4835702, study PRJEB28245) | human gut metagenome | biome: gut microbiome; material: fecal sample | place: Denmark | collected 2008 | reverse complement strand
TCTTCTGATTTTTATGAACTTAAAGCTATTCCTGACAAGAAAGTCATTTTCAAAGCCTATCCGGCAAATATGAAACAAATTCTTGGCGCAGGCTACGATGTTACTGCCGACCATTTAAGTCCCGAAGCCATAAAAGCTCCCATAATAGATTTGGAAAAATTGGAAAACAGCGATGAAGATTATATCTATCGTATGAAAGCCACTTCTTCCGAACCCAGAGACTACGCCGGAGAAAATGCAACAACATTCCTGACTGATATTACCAATAGCCTGATATTGGGAGACATAAATTCCAGAAATGCTCTATCGGTCGGTACCATTCTCAAGCATAAAGAGTTCGAGTCTGATTACAACCATTCTTCACAATATTCTTTTGCCTCCAGCGAACAACTATTTACAGCGGAGCGTTGGTACTTTTCGTTTTTCTATACCTTAGAGAAATATAAATACAGATACCTTACGCAGGAATTTGAAAATGATGTAACCAGTTTGGCAGCAGAAGATATCATAAACAAATATGGCACACACCTTTTAGTGGATGTCGGTATAGGAGCACGATTCAGAGGACTTTACCGGACAGCAGTACCTACAGCGACATCAGCTACCAGCACCACAAAAATCACCTTACTCAGCGCTTTGGAAAAAATAGGCCAGCAAGGTCTCTTTACCGGAAGCGGTGCCGGCGGATGGGAAGAAGAAGTGGCACAAAGCATAGGAGGTCAGCTTATACTGGAATTCTATGGAGGAAATACAAGTTTATTGACTTCACAACCGATAACCGATGGCTTTAATGCCTGGTGGAACTCGTTCAATGAAGAGAATTATACTTTGACGAAAATCACTCAAAATAAAGTCCTTCCTATTTATGAACTAATAGCGGATGCCACCAAAAAAGAGCAAGTGAAAGATGCGATAGAAAAATATATATCCAACCAAAAGTTATCGTTAGTTTCTACCACTCCGTTACTTCAGGCCTGGAATGGCAAAAATCACACATACGACACATCTTACTTAGATATTGCAATGCACTCCAACAAAAAATATGAAGGAGCCATCTGTTCCATCTACAAACAACAAATCACGAGTACCGTACCGTTGTATTTATATAGTAACGGAAAAAAGCAACGTCTATCTGTAGAGCTATTGCCAGCCGATACCGAATGGCAACTGGAAAAAGAATTAGGATATGTATACGCTTCGCCCGTAGAAGGAGCCATCCCGCTATACGAAGCCGAAAATAAGAACGATTATTGTTATACTACAGAAGACAAGCAGGAATATGGCACAAAAGGGAGTTGGAAGCAAAAAGGCATTGTATGTTACACAATGCCCCTATAATATAGGATTGCCTGCCAAGTTGAAGCAATTATCAGGATAGGTTCAACTCATACACCGGAGATATCAGCTGCTCCCAACCGACTCTTAAAAGCAGACGGCAATTCCGGCATGGCCCCACTCTGTGTACAAACATAGGCGGAGACTTCCACTGCCAGTTTATGCGCTTCGGGAACAGGTTTCCCACTAAGTATAGCCGATGTAAAAGCAGCAGTAAAAGAATCACCTGCCCCCACAGTATCGGCAACAGGAACTTTCGGTGTATCCTGATAAGATACTACACCCGGAGTAAATACATAACTGCCATTGGTTCCACAAGTCAGAATCAGCATCTTCAGATTATATTTAGCCAAAAGTATCCAGCATTTATCCTGTAAATCAATACCCGGATAACCGAAGATACGGCTGATAGTAACCAGTTCCTCATCATTTATTTTAAGTATGTTGCAGCGGCGCATAGATTCGCAGAGTATTTCTTTCGTATAGAATCCCTGACGAAGATTGATATCGAAAATCTTGATCTGATCTTCTCCATCAGGCATGGTGTCCAGAAAACGTTGAATAGTAGCACGACTCACGGGACTGCGCTGAGCCAGCGAACCGAAACAAACAGCACGGGTGGAAAGGGCCAGACGTTTCAAATCATCCGTAAAAGGAATGTTATCCCAAGCTACCCCCTCTTTAATCTCATAACAGGGAACCCCCACAGCATCAAGAGTAACCTGTACCGTACCGGTAGGATAATCCACTTGCTCGATCTCACAAGTCAGTTTCTTTTGAGCAAAAACATCCAATATTTCCTGTCCGTCAGCATCACGTCCCACTGCACTCACTACACGGCTATCAAAACCAAACTGTGATACATGATAAGCGAAATTGGCAGGCGCACCACCTATCTTCTTTCCTTCGGGCAGCACATCCCAGAGTGCTTCACCCATTCCTACGATGATTTTATTCATGACACTAAATTTAATTACAAATTATAAATTACAATTAGACATTAGGTTATTTCTTTATCTTCAAAGTATAGTACAGCAAATAAAGTACTCCGACAGTCATCACGGCTACTGCACCGCTTTGTCCTATGGCATCACTTGCCAATCCCATTGCCAACGGAAAAACAGTTCCACCAAAAAGTCCCATTATCATCAGACCGGAAACTTCATTCTTCTTGCCGGGCATATACAGCAACGCCTGTGAGAAGACAATCGAAAAGATATTCGAGTTTCCGTAACCTATCAGCGCAATGCAAATATAAATAGATGTTTTTGAATGGAAAGCAAAAAGTCCAATCATTGCCAGTAACATCATAAAACTACTGATAGCAAAGAACGATTTAGCATTCATCCTCCTCAAAATAAAAGAACCTGTGAAGCAGCCTGCCGTACGGAAAATGAAGTAGAGACTGGTAGCAAACGCAGCGTCATCCAATCCCATCCCCAAACGCTCCATTAGAATCTTAGGAGCAGTAGTATTCGTACCTACATCGATTCCTACATGGCACATGATACCGATGAAAGAAAGCAAAACAAACGGTTTACCCAATAAAGCTAAACACTCACCGAACGTAGAAGGTTTTCCTTCCTCTTTCTCCTCGGCAATCTGTGTCTGTCCCAACAATAAAACGGCTATCACAGCTATCACCATATAAATAGGAAACAGCACACGCCAACCCAAACCGAACGACGGAATGGCCTGTGTAGCTCCCCACATAGCGATGTAAGGTGCAAGAAACGAAGCAATCGCTTTTACAAATTGTCCGAAGGTAAGGCTACTTGCCAGCCGGTCACCTCTCACTATGTTGGAAAGCAGCGGATTCAGTGAAGTCTGCATCAATGCATTGCCGATACCTAATAAAGAGAAAGAAAGCAGCATCAACGTATAGCTATCACCAAAAACAGGCAATAACAACGAAGCAAAGGTCACAACCAAACTAAGGAGTACCGTCTTTTTTTGTCCGATACGGCTCATCAACATACCTGTCGGCACAGAGAAGATCAGGAACCAGAAGAAAACCAGCGAAGGGAAGATGTTAGCTTGAGAGTCTGTCAAACCCAAATCTGCTTTTACATAGTTGGAGGCGATGCCTACCAGATCCACAAATCCCATAGCGAAAAAGCAGAGCATCACAGGGATCAGCTTGGATAACGAAGAATTAGATTTCATTGTTGTATGGTATTAATTTAAGTATTTCTTGCTCGGAAAAGCACGTTGCAAAGGAAGCGAATATCAGAACAACAGGATAACAATCTTGTTACAAAGAGTGGCAATTATGATACAAGAATGTTTTTTAAGCGCATTTCAAGGGCATTATTTCTCTTTTTAGCTACATTTGTGGAAAATTATCCAAAGAAACTTTTTAAACAACAATATGGAAACACTCTTTAATGGACGACTCAGCATTGAAGTTTCTGCACATGGAGCAGAGCTATGCAGTATTTTTTCTAATGGAAAAGAATATCTATGGCAGGCAGATCCTGCATTCTGGAAACGCCATTCGCCGGTACTCTTCCCGATTGTAGGAAGCGTATGGGAGAATGAATATCGAAACGAAGACACCACCTATGTCCTCACTCAGCATGGATTTGCCCGCGACATGGAGTTCACACTGATATCCGAGGAAAACGATGAAGTCCGCTACCAGCTTGTCAGCAACGAAGAAACACTCAAGAAATATCCTTTCCCATTCCGTCTCACCATCGGCTATCGCATCCGCGAGAAGAAGGTCGATGTCATGTGGGAAGTAGAGAATACCGGGGAGAAGGAAATGCACTTCCAGATTGGTGCACATCCGGCATTCTACTATCCGGATTTCGATGCCGAAACGCAAGAACGGGGATTTTTCGGTTTCAATAAGAAAAGCGGACTGAAATACATACTTATTTCTGAAAAAGGATGTGCCGACCCGGACACCCAATATCCTCTGAAACTGACAAACGACTTGTTGCCATTGGACACACATACATTTGACAAAGATGCACTTATATTGGAGGGAAGCCAGGTGCGGCGGGTTACTCTATATAATAAGGAGAAAGCTCCTTATCTTAGCCTCCATTTTGATGCGCCTGTTGTCGGACTGTGGTCGCCACCTGCCAAGAATGCCCCGTTTGTCTGTATTGAACCATGGTACGGTCGTTGCGACAAAGCACATTATACAGGAGAGTATAAAGATAAGGATTGGGTACAGCATCTGCAACCCGAAGAGGTATTCAAAGGAAAATATACCATTGAAATAGAAGAATAAAGGAGAAGCCGTACCTGGTCCGTATCTAGTCCAAACGCTTAGGTACGGACCTGCTACGGAGCGGGTACGGCTTTGATAAAATTCGGGTATAGAAAAGGAGGAAATATAGACCAATCTTATTTCAACTTATAAACCTTGAATGAACTTACCGCATAGCTACCGCCTTTGGCATAGAAACTGATACGGTTGTAAGGTTCCGAAGGAAACACAAGGTTTGTCATTGCGAAACGTCCGTCATCGCCAAACGCTTCAATACTTGATTTATCAACGAAAAGACGCAGCGTCATTTCCGAATTGCCTTCTATCGGAGCAAGAGTCAGCACCGGAAAGTCCGAACTGAATGATACGACTCCGCTCTTACTACGATCCATCGCAAACTTCTTCTCTACCAGATTATAGTAAATATCCACTTCTTCTCCTTTTGAATTGAAAAGTTGGAAGCCAATGACTTCTGCATTTCTGTTCTTAATCGTCATTTCAATTTCATACGTACCTGTATTATCCGAAAGCAGTTTGTCCATATTATAAGTACGGTCCACCTTGAAGGAATGCTTCTTTTCTTCTTTTCCACGCAGTTTCAGCAGTTCTCGCGAAGGGGAAGATTTCAGATAAGTTTCACCCGCCGAAGTATAGAGACTCAGGTCACGGGGAACAGAGTTACCACTGCGATACTGAGTAGTAGGTACATTGTTGGCATATTGCCAGTTGCTCATCCATGCCAGCGCTATATGGCGTCCTTCGGGCGCATTACTCCAAGTCACGGTAGCATAGTGATCTTTTCCCCAGTCCATCCACTTGGTGTTTTTCGGTGATTCATTCACAAACTTCTTTCCATCGAAGGTACCTACAAAATATTGAGTGGCACTTCCACCGAAAGGTCCGCCGGGATTAATATTACAGATTAGAACCCATTTCTTCAGTTCCGTACCTTCAATAGGCAGTTCTATCAGGTCGGGACATTCCCATACACCACCATGAGCCCCCTGACCTTCACCAAAACTACTTTCATAAGCCCAGTCCTTCAGATTAGCTGAAGAGTAGATTTGCATTTCCTGACCTACGGCAAGAATCATGTTCCATTTATCGGTAGCGTCATGCCAGAAAACTTTCGGATCACGGAAATCACGTTGGGTGGAAGTCAGTATAGGATTACGCGCATACTTCTTGAATGTCTTTCCGTTGTCCAGGCTGTAAGCCATACTCTGTACCTGGCGATCGCTGGCCGAAGTATAGAAAGCTATGATCGCACCGGCACCAAAGCCTGCCGTATTATCCTTATCAACCACACAGGAACCACTGAAGATAGTTCCCAACGCATCGGGCGCAATGGCTATCGGCTGATGTTCCCAATTCACCAGGTCTGTACTGATGGCATGTCCCCAATGCATATTTCCCCACATAGAACCGTAAGGATTGTATTGATAAAACAAATGATAAACACCATCTTTATATACCATACCGTTCGGATCATTCATCCAGCCATATTGAGGAGTGAAGTGATAAAGCGGACGGAAACTCTCGCGATTGGATGTATCAAACTCATTGGAAAGTTTCATTTCATCCCAGCAAATAGCCGTATCGGGTATCAACTGGAAGTTGAAAGAAAGTGATTTATTATCAAATCCGGAGAGATCTACCGGAACAAAATAGTCCACCTTATTTATAGCCAGACGAACATTCATATTGCGCACTACGTCATTATCGGCTATCATATATAGCTTTGCTTCCGGAGCAGCCTCTTCCACGGGAAGCAACAGAAATTTCTTCTGGTTCTCAATCTGGACAATGCTCTGTCCGTCACCTAAATGTTTAATCACAAAAGGAGGATTAATAGCCTGACACGAAAAGACAGACCAGATTGTACCTATTATAAAGGTAAGGGTCCATCGCACAGTCAACAAATTGTTTTTTAAATTCATGATGTTTTTGGGTATTACATTTAATTAATAATGAGTTGCTCGGGAAAGCACTTTGCAAAGGAAGCGAATAAAACAGAAATAGCCTGCCATTTATGTTTCATAAGCTGGCAAATATGATACCTGCCCTTTATTTTGTTACAAATATACCAGCTTATGAAACATAAATTACAGCATATTTTCACTTAATTCCCTTTCTTTGCAACATCAAAACATCACTCGGGAAAGCATGTTTTGAGAGGTAATCCACAGCGATTACAAAATGAAAAGCATATTAATTAAAATCTAAAAACATGGAAGGCATAAAAAGATCACTTCTATTTGCACTCTTTCTTATAATGTGTACACTAGTTCAGGCCCAACGCCTGACGGTACAAGGAAAAGTGGTTTCCAAGACTGACGGAGAATCCATTATCGGTGCAACTGTCATAGAAACCAACCAGACAAGTAACGGCACCATAACCGACATCGACGGCAACTTTACATTGTCTGTACCACAAGGTGCAGAACTCTCCATTTCATATATCGGATTCAAGACTGTGAATGTGAAAGCTCAAGCTACACTGAATATCGTTCTGGAAGAAGAATCGGAATTGCTACAGGAAGTCGTAGTCACAGGTTATACTACTCAACGCAAGGCCGACCTGACCGGAGCCATCTCCGTAGTCAGCATAGACGAGATTGCCAAGCAAAACGAAAACAACCCGATCAAAGCATTACAGGGACGCGTCCCCGGTATGAACATCACAGCCGACGGTAATCCCAGTGGAAACGCCACTGTACGTATTCGCGGTGTCGGGACTTTGAACAATAACGATCCTCTTTATATTATTGACGGTGTGCCTACCAAATCAGGCATGCACGAACTGAACGGCAATGATATCGAATCTATCCAGGTATTGAAGGATGCGGCTTCTGCCTCTATCTATGGTTCGCGCGCTGCAAACGGTGTCATCATCATCACTACGAAGAAAGGTAAAGAAGGACAGATAAAGATTAACTTCGATGCTTCTATCGCTGCTTCCATGTATACCAATAAGATGGAAGTACTGAATGCGGAAGAATATGGCCGTGCTATGTGGCAAGCTTACGTAAACGAAGGCCAGGATCCCAACACCAACGCACTGGGTTATAAGTATAGCTGGGGATATGACGCAAACGGTTATCCTCAACTGAACAACATCAGCATGTCCAAGTATCTGGATTCCGCCAATACCGTTCCGGCTGCCGACACCGACTGGTTCGATGAAACAACCCGTACAGGTATTATCCAGCAGTACAATGTATCAGTAAGCAATGGTTCTGAAAAGGGGTCATCTTTCTTCTCCCTGGGCTATTATAAGAATATAGGTATCATCAAGGACAGTGACTTCGAACGTTTCTCTGCCCGCATAAATTCTGATTATAATCTGATTGGCAAATTCCTGACCATAGGAGAGCACTTCACACTGAACCGCACTTCGGAGGTGCAGGCACCGGGTGGATTCTTGCAAAATGTATTGCAATTCAATCCCTCATTGCCCGTTTACGACATCAATGGAGAATATGCAGGTCCGGTAGGCGGATATCCCGACCGTGAGAACCCGGTAGCGAGACTGGACCGTAACTCTGATAATCGCTATACTTACTGGCGTATGTTTGGTGATGCTTACATCAACCTCAACCCCTTCAAAGGATTCAATGTCCGCTCCACCTTCGGATTGGATTATGCACAGAAATCACAACGCATCTTCACCTACCCCATCACCGAAGGCAATGTGGCAAATGATAAGAATGCCGTAGAAGCCAAGCAGGAACACTGGACGAAATGGATGTGGAATGCCATCGCTACCTACAATCTGGAAATCGGCAAACATCGTGGAGACGCCATGGTGGGTATGGAGCTGAACCGTGAAGATGATATCAATTTTTCGGGTTATAAAGAAGATTATTCTATTCTGACACCCGACTATATGTGGCCGAATGCGGGTTCCGGTACGGCTCAGGCTTACGGTTCGGGCGAAGGCTATTCACTGGTTTCTTTCTTCGGAAAGCTGAATTATACATACGATGATAAATACCTACTCTCGATGACAGTACGCCGTGACGGTTCTTCACGTTTCGGTAAAAATAACCGCTATGCCACATTCCCTTCCTTCTCACTGGGATGGCGCTTGAACCGTGAAAAGTTCATGCAAAACCTCAGTTGGATTGACGATCTGAAAGTCCGCGGTTCATGGGGACAGACCGGTAACCAGGAAATCTCGAACATTGCCCGCTATACAATTTATGTTCCCAACTACGGTGTAACGGAATCAGGCGGTCAGAGCTATGGTACTTCCTACGACATTGCCGGAACCAATGGCGGCAGCATCCTTCAATCCGGATTCAAACGTAATCAGATCGGTAATGATAACATCAAATGGGAAACAACCACACAAACGAACCTCGGCCTCGATTTCTCACTGTTTAAACAATCTCTTTACGGTTCATTCGACTGGTTCTACAAAAAGACAACGGATATTCTGGTACAGATGGCAGGTATCGCCGCTATGGGCGAAGGAAGCAGTCAATGGATCAATGCGGGAGAAATGAAAAATGTGGGTGTTGAATTGAATCTCGGTTATCGCAATCAAACGAGATTCGGACTGAAATATGACCTGAATGCCAACATATCCACCTACCGGAATGAAATCACGAAGCTACCAACTACAGTAGCAGCCAACGGCACTTTCGGTGGTAACGGTGTACAAAGCGTAATCGGTCACGCCAATGGTTCGCAGGTGGGTTATGTAGCTGACGGTATCTTCAAATCACAGGAAGAAATTGATAACCATGCCACTCAGGAAGGTGCCGGGATAGGCCGTATCCGCTGGCGTGACTTGGACGGCAACGGTATCATCAATGAGAAAGACCAGCAATGGATTTACAATCCGACTCCGGACTTCAGCTATGGTCTGAACATCTACCTTGAATACAAGAATTTTGACCTCACCATGTTCTGGCAAGGTGTTCAGGGAGTAGATGTTATCAGCGACCTGAAGAAGGAAACCGACCTTTGGAGTGGACTCAATATCGGTTTCCTGAACAAAGGTAAGCGAGTACTCGATGCATGGTCACCCACCAATCCGAACTCTACCATTCCTGCATTGTCACGCAGCGATACGAACAATGAGAAACGTGTTTCCACTTACTTTGTTGAGAATGGTTCGTTCCTGAAGTTACGCAATATACAGTTGGGATACAACGTTCCGAAAAACTTTGCCCAGAAGATGAAGATGGAGCGCCTGCGCTTCTACCTGAGCGCACAGAACGTATTCACCATCAAGAGTAAGGAGTTCACCGGAGTAGATCCTGAAAATGCCAACTATGGTTACCCCATCCCGATGAATATAACTTTCGGTATTAATGTAGGCTTTTAACAATAAAATCAGTTACTTATGAAAAAGTTAATATATACAGCAGTCTTAGGTCTTTCACTGATGTGCGGCAGTTGCACCGACTTTCTGGAAGATCAGCTCCCCCAGGGAACCATCAGCGATGAACAGCTGAAGAACCCGGCATACATCGACAATCTGGTAATCTCTGCTTATGCAGTATGGATTACTGCCGAAGATATCAATTCTTCCTTCTCCATGTGGAACTATGACGTACGTTCGGATGACGCTTACAAAGGCGGAAACGGTACGGAAGACGGTGATGTATTCCACTCACTGGACATCTCACAAGGTATCATGACTACGGCATGGAACATCAGCGATATGTGGCAGCGCCTCTACAACTGTATCTCACGCGTCAATACAGCTTTGCAACTATTGGAACAAGTGGATGAAAGTACTTATTCACTAAAGCAGCAGCGAATTGCTGAAATGAGATTCCTCCGTGCACATGGTCACTTCTTGCTGAAACGCCTGTACAAGAAGATCCCGTTTGCCAACGATGCCAACTTGTCACCGGAAGAATATAACTATCTCTCCAACACCACTTACAACAATGACGAAGGCTGGCAACAGATTGCAGATGACTTCCAGTTTGCTTATGATAACCTTCCCGTGAAGCAGGCAGACAAAGGTCGCCCCGCCAAAGCCGCAGCCGCCGCCTATCTGGCAAAGACTTATCTGTACAAAGCTTATCATCAGGATAATGCAGACAGCCATGAAGTGACAAGCCTCAGCACGGAAGACCTGGTGAAAGTAGTACAATACACAGACAATGCCATTATGTCGGCAGGCGGCTACGGGCTGGAATCAGATTTTCACAATAACTTCCGTCCAGAACCTCAATATGAAAATGGCGTGGAATCCCTGTGGGCCATGCAATACTCCATGAACGACGGTACCAACAACGGTAACTGCAACTGGTCTTATGGTCTGATCGTTCCCAACATTCCGGGAGTTACCGATGGTGGTTGCGACTTCTACAAACCGAGCCAGAATCTGGTAAATGCATTCAAAACAGATGCCAACGGACACCCGCTGCTGGATTCCTTTAACAACACCGATTACAATTCGCAATCCGATTATGCTGACCCACGCCTCTTCCTGACGGTAGGTATGCCGGGATTCCCTTATGAATTCAATAAGAACTACATGATGGACCAGTCGACTACCTGGAGCCGCAGCAACGGACTTTACGGATATTACGTGACCTTGAAGCAGAATGTGGATCCGGATGGCGATTACCTGATAAAGGGTGCCTGGTGGGGTTCTCCGATGAACCGCATCGTACTGCGCTACTCGGATGTATTGTTGATGCGTGCCGAAGCACTGATCCAACTGAACGACGGACGTATAGCTAAAGCTATCAGCCTGATTAATGAAGTACGTAACCGTGCTAAACAAAGCACAACCATGATTGCCGACTACGAAATGGAATATGGCGTACGTTTCAACATTCAGCCTTATACGGGA
>ULSH01045569.1_pt1 | contig 11402 bp, 10 predicted proteins | sample 1956151 | NCBI WGS metagenome assembly ULSH01 (sample SAMEA4835702, study PRJEB28245) | human gut metagenome | biome: gut microbiome; material: fecal sample | place: Denmark | collected 2008 | reverse complement strand
GCGGCTGTTTGTTCTGCCGTGAGGAGAGAAGCACCGCATCCAGTTGTTGCGCCTTAAGCCAGTCACGCAGCGAAGCGAGTAATGTCATCTGGATTTTCCTTCTTACAGGCTATCGATTAACAATTTGCCTTTACGGAACATCATCAGACGCAGGAACACCACCATCAGCGCAGTAATGACTGCTCCCAGCGCGATCCCCGCCATATAGACGCCCAGGTTAGTGACCAGTGGCCATGCCCAGATAGCACTCCGGGAACCATTGCACTGCGCCCAGCCAGACTGCAGCGGTTGAGCCGACAATCGCGCCAACCATATAGGACGGAATGGCGGTGATGGGACTTTCCAGTGCAAACGGAATCGCACCTTCACTGATCCCCATAAACGCCAGGAACATGGCGGTTTTACCCTGCGGATAAAGCTGAGCACTGAACAGACGTTTGCCGGTTAAACGGCGGTCGATAATGGTCGCCAGACCCAGACCAATCGGCGGAATAACAATAGCGATGGAACGCGCGGTAACCGGTAATACGTGGTCAGTGGTAAAGCTGAAGGCAACGAAACCAGCTGCTTTGTTGATCGGGCCACCAAGGTCGATTGCTGTCGCTGCGGCGATCCCCATCGCGTACATCAGCGCGCCCTTCTCACCTGCGGCAGTCAGCACGGTACGGATACCGCCGTTGATCCAGCCACCAAAGGGGGTGATGACGTAGTACATCGCCAGCATGACAAAAATGGCGGAAAGAATCGGTAGCAAAAATGTGGTTTTGAACGCTAACAGGAAATCCGGTAACTGGATTTTCTGGTTCATCCACTTCACAAGGTAACCAGCAACGATAGAAATAATCAGGGCACCAATGAAGGTGGACGGCACCGGCGAAGAGGTCGCCCATTGCATAGTGCTGGGATCGAAGTTCAGCAGTTGCGTCGGCTGGGTAGACATCAAGCCGCCGATAAAACCAGCCGGGAACGCCAGTTTGCCACCGATGGAGTTCGCCACAAAAGCGGCAAACATCGGTATGGCAAAGCCAAACAGCACGCCACCAAAGGACTGTGACAGCCAGGCAAACTTCAGTAAGGAGAGGTCGAAACCGGAGAATTTCCCGCTATTAAGAGCATCCATGATGCCGATATCAGCAGGAATTTTAAGCCAGCTATAAGCAATCAGCTGGCTGAAAGCGAGGATCACACCGCCCATAATTAAGGTCGGCACCATGCGTGAAATCCCTGACATCACATGCTGCGGGAGTTCACCCCAGAAGCTGGATTTAGAGGCCTGCGGATTCTTAACTGCCGCTGCCGCACCGGATGCGCCAGGCACAACGGTTGCACTGCGTTTTTTAATGGCCATAACAATTATCCCTGTCGAATATTACTGTTGTTCAGAGGCAATCATCTCTTCGATTTCTTTGATGATTCCCGCAGCGTTTTTAATTGTGTCCTGCAAAGTGATTTCATAAACGTCGCGTGATTCGAAACGTTCGTTATCTTCCGGGGTAACTGCCACGGAGTGGATGATGATGGTCGCTTCGGCGATATCCTGCGCCGTCAGGCGATTCTGGATACCGTCCGCGCCCTGGGTTTCAATTTTCACTTCATAACCGGCTTCTACCGCCGCTTCTTCCAGCGCCTGAGCGGCCATAAAAGTGTGAGCCAGGCCCATTGGGCAGGCACATAAGGCAATCAGTTTCTTACTCATCGTTAATTCCTCGTTCAGTGATAGTTAACGAGTGAAATTATGAACGTGCAAAACAAATCGCCGTTACCAGACAAATAATGCATTTACTGGAGAATTAATCCCGCTGTACGGAAGTGTGACGCAGGTCGGCCTTGTGAGGGGACACAAAGAAAAATTGAATTAACTGTATGATTTAAAAGATTATCGGGAGAGTTACCTCCCGATATAACAGGAAGGATTTAGAGAATGTGACCTAAGGTCTGGCGTAAATGTGCACCGGAACCGAGAAGACCCGGATTGTCATGGACGATGAGATATACCGGAATATCATGGACATATTCCTTAAAGCGCCCTTTATCTTCAAATGCGGCGCGGAAACCAGAGGCTTTGAAGAACTCAAGGAAGCGCGGCACGATACCACCCGCAATAAACACGCCGCCAAATGTCCCGAGATTGAGCGCCAGATTGCCGCCAAAACGGCCCATAATGACGCAAAACAGCGACAACGCGCGGCGGCAATCGGTGCAGCTGTCAGCCAGCGCGCGTTCGGTAATATCTTTTGGCTTGAGATTTTCTGGCAGGCGGTTGTCGGCTTTAACAATTGCGCGATACAAATTCACCAGCCCAGGGCCAGAAAGCACGCGCTCTGCCGAAACATGACCAATTTCTGCACGCAGTATTTCGAGGATAATGCCCTCTTCTTCACTATTCGGCGCAAAATCAACGTGACCGCCTTCGCCTGGCAAGCTTACCCAACGCTTATCGACATGGACCAGATGCGCAACCCCTAGCCCCGTTCCGGCACCGTAAACCGCAATAGGCTTACCTTCTACCGGTTCTGCGCCACCAAACTGAATCAGATGCTCTTTTTTCAGCATCGGGATCGCCATCGATACAGCAGTAAAATCGTTAATAATTTCCAGATGGCTAAAACCGAGATTCTTTTTCATTTCGGCAATTGAGAACGCCCAGGTATGGTTGGTCATTGCCACCCAGTCACCGGTAATTGGGCAAGCGATGGCAATACAGCCGTCTTTCACCTCGACCTTATGTTCTTCAAGATAAACGCGAATGACCGCTTCGAGGCTGGGGTAATCAAGCCCTGAATAGGTCTTAGCCTGCGAGATTTCACCACTGGCAATATCACACAGAGCAAGACGTGCGTTGGTGCCGCCCACATCACCGACTAATGCATACTTTGTCATTCTTCAACTGCTCCGCTAAAGTCAAAATAATTCTTTCTCACACTGTAAATACCTGGGGGCATAACAACAACGCCGGAAAGGCAGGCTCCCTGTAAATATCGATCTGGGTCACACAATTACTTTATCGTTTCAGCACCAATTGCAGCGATGCCTTTTTGCAAGCTGGGCAAACTAAGTATCTGACCCCGCATAAGGAATAGAACATGCTCCATCCGCGAGCCAGAACCATGTTGTTATTATCGCTCCCCGCCGTGGCAATTGGGATTGCGTCCAGTCTTATTCTGATTGTGGTGATGAAAATCGCCTCGGTATTACAGAATTTGCTCTGGCTACGACTGCCGGGAACTCTGGGGATAGCCCAGGATTCACCTTTCTGGATCATCGCCATATTAACGCTAACAGGTATTGCGGTGGGGTTGGTTATCCGTTTCAGCCAGGGGCATGCTGGACCAGACCCCGCCAGTGAACCGCTGATCGGCGCACCGGTTCCGCCCTCTGCGCTACCAGGACTTATCGTAGCATTAATTCTCGGTCTTGCTGGCGGCGTCAGCCTGGGGCCGGAACATCCGATCATGACCGTCAATATCGCCCTTGCGGTTGCGATAGGTGCTCGTCTGTTACCGCGCGTCAACCGGATGGAGTGGACAATTTTAGCCTCTGCTGGAACCATCGGCGCGCTGTTTGGCACACCTGTTGCGGCGGCGTTGATATTTTCGCAAACCTTAAATGGCAGTAGTGAAGTCCCGCTATGGGATCGTCTCTTTGCGCCGTTAATGGCGGCGGCGGCTGGTGCGCTAACCACCGGATTGTTTTTCCATCCTCATTTTTCACTGCCCATTGCGCATTATGGGCAGATGGAGATGACCGATATTCTCAGCGGTGCAATTGTGGCGGCGATTGCCATCGCAGCAGGGATGGTTGCCGTATGGTGTCTGCCACGGTTGCACGCGATGATGCATCAGATTAAAAATCCGGTGCTAATGCTGGGAGTGGGCGGATTTATTCTCGGTATTCTGGGGGTTATTGCTGGACCAGTTTCGCTATTTAAAGGGCTGGATGAGATGCAGCAGATGGTGGCAAATCAGGCTTTCAGCACCAGCGATTACTTTTTGCTGGCCGTGATTAAACTTGCCGCTCTCGTGGTTGCTGCCGCCAGTGGCTTTCGCGGTGGGCGAATCTTCCCGGCAGTGTTTGTCGGGGTGGCATTAGGGTTGATGCTGCATGAGCACGTTCCCGCCGTTCCAGCGGCAATAACCGTTTCCTGCGCTATTCTCGGCATCGTGCTGGTGGTAACACGCGATGGCTGGTTAAGTCTTTTTATGGCGGCAGTCGTTGTACCCAATACCACATTGCTACCGCTGCTCTGTATCGTCATGCTTCCGGCATGGCTGTTATTAGCAGGTAAGCCGATGATGATGGCCAATCGTCCGAAGCAACAGCCACCCCACGATAACGTTTAGCAAAAAATGCTCTCCTTTATGATTTAAGAGTTATGGCGATGATACGGGGCTTTACCTCCCCGTAATATTGCGTTAACAGGCCGCTGACGGCTTCGATCGTGAAGGAGAATAACAATGTTCAGGTCACTGTTTCTGGCGGCCGCCCTGATGGCATTTACCCCGCTTGCGGCAAACGCAGGTGAAATCACCCTACTGCCATCAATCAAATTACAAATTGGCGATCGCGATCATTACGGTAATTACTGGGACGGTGGTCACTGGCGCGACCGTGACTACTGGCATCGCAATTATGAATGGCGTAAGAACCGCTGGTGGCATCATGATAATGGCTACCACCGTGGCTGGGATAAGCGTAAAGCCTATGAGCGTGGCTATCGTGAAGGCTGGCGCGATCGTGACGATCATCGCGGAAAAGGCCGCGGACATGGGCATCGCCATTAAACACATTTGCCAATGGAGCACAATGCCTGATGCGACGCTAGTGCGTCTTATCAGGCCTACAAACCGGCTCTTTAACGCGTAGGGCGGATAAGGCGTTTTACGCCGCATCCGCCAGTGGTGCCTGCTCCGACACCAGTTCCACTACAATCCCAGTGCCGTTCCCACTAACAACCAAATATTCAGCGCCACTACCAGCACCACAATCACCCAGCCTGTCTGTTTTACGCGTTTGCTGTTCACCAGATCGCCCATCAACTTACTGTCACTGGTAAAAATTAGTAGTGGAACCAGCGCCAGAGCGATACCAAAACTTAACAGCACCTGACTCATAACCAGAATCCGTGTCGGATCTAATCCCATCAGAATGACAATAAATGACGGCAACATGGTAACAGTGCGACGCACCCACAGCGGGATATGAAAACGAATGAAGCCCTGCATCACTACCTGCCCCGCCAGTGTCCCCACCACCGTCGACGAAAGCCCCGCAGCCACCAGACTTAAACCAAAAACCGTTGCCGCAGCATGGCTTAACAACGGTTGCAGCGTCAGATAAGCCTCATCAAGATCGGCAACGCCAGTATGACCGGAAAAGTGGAACGCCGCCGCAGCCGTAGCCATCATCGCCAGATTGACAAAACCGGCAATCGTCATGGCGATAGCCACATCCCATTTGGTGGCGGAATAACGTTGTTGACGCGAACCACCATGTAAATGCTGAGTCAGCGAAGAGTGCAAATAAATCACGTGCGGCATAATCGTCGCCCCCAACACACCTGCCGCCAGGAAGACTGCCTCCGAGGTGGGTAAACTCGGGATTACCATTCCTTTACCCAGTTGCGCCAGGTTAGGCTGGGAGAAAATCAACTCGACAATGTAAGCCGCAGCAACAAACAGCAGTAACCCGCCAATCACTTTCTCCAGCGGTTTTTGCCCTCGACGTTGCAGCATTAAAATCAGGAAAGTCGCGCTCCCCGTCAGCACCGCGCCCTGCAACAGCGAAACACCCAGAATGAGTTTAAAACCGATCGCCGCACCAATAAATTCTGCCAGGTCGGTTGCCATCGCAATGATTTCTGCCTGAACCCAATAGAACCACACTACGGGACGCGGATAGTGATCGCGAATCTGCTCCGCCAGGTTTTTACCGGTGGCAATCCCCAGTTTGGCAGACAGTATCTGAATCAGCATCGCCATCAGGTTGGCCCAAACGACAACCCACAGTAGCTGATAGCCGAAGCTGGCCCCGGCCTGAATATTGGTCGCAAAGTTACCAGGATCGATATAACCAATCGCCGCAATGAACGCAGGTCCCATTAATGCGAGCCTCATCTTGCGCGCCGCCCGTCCGCTGCTACTCTCAACGCGATAGTTAGTCATCTTGTGCCTCTAAAACATAGCCTTTGCTATGTTTCATGCTATGTCAAACGAGAATGATTATCAAATTCATTTAAGTGGATTGTGATGATTTCTTTGATAGACCAGAATTATGACGACGAAAAGATTGATGACTTGAATGTTGTGATTATGTTTAATGTTAGCACATTTACATAACTTTCAGCTTCCATACACAACATAGCAGAAATGTATGACAGCTCACTATTTTTGAAGCTTGTCACAGGACGTCATTATAGTGTGTGTCAGATCTCGTTTTCCTTAACCATGTTACATAGAATGTGCACGGAAATTTAACCTGCCTCATATTTGGAGCAAATATGGACCGCGTCCTTCATTTTGTACTGGCACTTGCCGTTGTTGCGATTCTCGCACTGCTGGTAAGCAGCGACCGCAAAAAAATTCGTATCCGTTATGTTATTCAACTGCTTGTTATCGAAGTGTTACTGGCGTGGTTCTTCCTGAACTCCGACGTTGGTTTAGGCTTCGTGAAAGGCTTCTCCGAAATGTTCGAAAAACTGCTCGGATTTGCCAACGAAGGGACTAACTTCGTCTTTGGTAGCATGAATGATCAAGGCCTGGCATTCTTCTTTCTGAAAGTGCTGTGCCCAATCGTCTTTATCTCTGCATTGATCGGTATTCTCCAGCACATTCGCGTGTTGCCAGTGATTATCCGCGCAATTGGTTTCCTGCTTTCCAAAGTCAACGGTATGGGCAAACTGGAATCCTTTAACGCCGTCAGCTCCCTGATTCTGGGTCAGTCTGAAAACTTTATTGCCTATAAAGATATCCTCGGCAAAATCTCCCGCAATCGTATGTACACCATGGCAGCAACGGCGATGTCCACCGTGTCGATGTCCATCGTTGGTGCATACATGACCATGCTGGAGCCGAAATATGTCGTTGCGGCGCTGGTACTGAACATGTTCAGCACCTTTATCGTGCTGTCGCTGATCAACCCTTACCGTGTTGATGCCAGTGAAGAAAACATTCAGATGTCCAACCTGCACGAAGGTCAGAGCTTCTTCGAAATGCTGGGTGAATACATTCTGGCAGGTTTCAAAGTTGCCATTATCGTTGCCGCAATGCTGATCGGCTTTATCGCCCTGATCGCCGCGCTGAACGCACTGTTTGCTACCGTGACTGGCTGGTTTGGCTACAGCATCTCCTTCCAGGGCATCCTGGGCTACATCTTCTATCCGATTGCATGGGTGATGGGTGTTCCTTCCAGTGAAGCACTGCAAGTGGGCAGTATCATGGCGACCAAACTGGTTTCCAACGAGTTCGTTGCGATGATGGATCTGCAGAAAATTGCTTCCACGCTCTCTCCGCGTGCTGAAGGCATCATCTCTGTGTTCCTGGTTTCCTTCGCTAACTTCTCATCAATCGGGATTATCGCAGGTGCAGTTAAAGGCCTGAATGAAGAGCAAGGTAACGTGGTTTCTCGCTTCGGTCTGAAACTGGTTTACGGCTCTACCCTGGTGAGTGTGCTGTCTGCGTCAATCGCAGCACTGGTGCTGTAAGACCATACATAAAAAAGCCGGGGATAATTCCCCGGTTTTTTACGCCTGTTAATCAGCTAATGGCTGCGGGCGACCAATCAAATACCCTTGCAGATATTGCACCCCGAGCTTATGCAATAGCGCCTGCTGCTGTTGCGTCTCGACAAACTCAGCGACCACACTCAATGACTTCGCTTTCGCCAGATCGGTAATTGATCTCACAATCATCGCATCCAGCGTATTCGTGACGATATCTTTCACAAAGACGCCATCAATTTTGATGATATCAGCCTGCAAACGTTTTAACCGTTCGTAGTTGGCATAGCCGGTGCCAAAGTCATCAATCGCAATCCGGAAACCAAACTTATGCAGTTGCTCGATGTTGTACATGCTGCTTTCTGCGTTAGAAAACGCCTGCTCCTCGGTGATCTCAAGAATGACCGCCTGCGGGGAGATGTAATAACGCTTAAACAGACGAATAATCCGCCCGGCAATATTCTTTTGCAGCAGCGTGAGCGGCATTAAATTGACTGAAAATCGTGGACCTTTTTTGTCGCAAGGGTGTGTTGCCAGCCATTTCAACAAGGATTCCAGCACTTGCAAATCAAAACGCGCGCTAAGGTTAAACTGAGCAATAAGGGGCAGAAACTTATCCGGGGTCATAATGCCGCCGTCATACTTCAGTCGCGCGAGGATCTCATCATAACCTTCACCCTCTTTGTTGCGAATTGGCTGGGCGTAGAGCAGCAAATCACCTTGATCTAACGCCGTGCGAATGGTATTCAGCAATAGCACCTGTTTAGTGGTTTGCCCGGAAACCATCTCCTCTCTGCTATCCAGCGCCAGCACATGATGATGTGCGCAGGATTGCTCCGCCAGCCAGCTTAACTGCCCCAACAAGGGTTGCAGGGTTTCCTGATTTCCATCAAAATGCCCCCAGGCAGCACCATAGCCCATATCCAGCCCGGTATTGTTCCAGTGAATTTGCCGACTATTCAGGATGTTAACCATATGCTGGAGTCGCCCTTCCGTTTCCGGTCCACTCAGCACTAACAGCAGTTCACTACCCGGCAATTGATACAACTTTTCGTTTTCCTGCATCAACGGCAGCAGCGTACGGTAAATTGAGCGGATACAGTGAACGCGCATCATTAAGCCGTAATGACGACTCATAAACTCAAGATTATCAATGCGCAGGCAACAAAAACTCTTGCCCGCCTCTTGCTCCGGCGCTTGCTCCAACGCACGAAAGTTGGGTAGGAGCGTTAACGGATCGGTCAGCGCCTGCAAATGCCAGCGGCGGTTAAGCCATTCACTACGATGATAAATACGCACCATATAGAGCAGGCAAACACTAAAGGAAATCAGTACTGCGAGAATAAATGCCAGCGAATATTCGGTTAGTACCCCTTGCAAAAAGTTCTGGTTATAATTCAGAAGGCAAAGCGTTGAAACAGCCCAGGTGAGATTTAAAAACGGATAGCGAAGCTTACCGACACCGAGGGTAAAGATGATAAAGAAAACAGGTACCAGGTAACCGGCAATAAAGTCATTTTCATACGGTGTGCACATCAGAAGTAGCAGCACGCTAAGAGCTGCCAGCCAGCTTAAGGTAAATGCGCGTTTCTCTTTGCTCAACGACGGAGCGATATCCCTACGCCACAATATCTGTGCAAAGTGGGGACTTACAATCATGCGGGTGAGATAGTAAAAAAGCATGTTGTAAATCAGCACTGCGGTGAAAAGGCTTAGCAAATCAACGACCGTGAAAATGGCATCCGCATCGCCGAAAAAGGTAGATATCTTTAGCGGAAAATCAAAGAAATTTCCCACAAGATACATGCTGCATTTGATGCCAATCGGCGCCACCAAACCAAGCCAGAACAGACGTTGCCAGACGTATCGGCTGGTCAATCCATAACGCCAACGCGTCCCCAATTGCAAGCGTAATATTGCACAGGCACACAGGACTGCAAACGCCTGGCTGCCGATCATGACGGCGGTCTGTAAAAAAGTGAGATGAAGGTTCCACAGATTGGTGCAAAACATCCCGCATAAAATGGGAACGACACCACGCCAGCCAAAGATAAACAAGATTGACAGCATTACGCACAGTGGCATCCACGCCAGAAAGATATAATTGGAATGGATAACAGCAAGTGGCGAAATTAAACGGGATAGCTGAATAAGTACCACGGTGAGCGTAAACGCTAGTGTGAATATCTTGATATTTTTTATCAGGTTATGCTCCACAAACATGAGTAAACTACTCTCACTGATCGGGGTTTTCAGGCACACAAATAATAAGTTTATTCGCATCGCGAAGCAAACAGGGGCCAGCCTGTTGCCGATTTTTCATCCAATGATGCTTTCACCAGGCGGCGCTAACCCGGACGTAGACTGTATTACAAAAGCGGCAAAAAGCAGAGACAAAAAACCCCCGCTTTACAGCGAGGGTTTGAAATTTGGTGGAGCTAAGCGGGATCGAACCGCTGACCTCTTGCATGCCATGCAAGCGCTCTCCCAGCTGAGCTATAGCCCCACGAGTCGTTTACGTACCAATTTTGTTGGGTGCAAAATTTGGTGGAGCTAAGCGGGATCGAACCGCTGACCTCTTGCATGCCATGCAAGCGCTCTCCCAGCTGAGCTATAGCCCCGTCACGTAAAGCTTGTCGAGTTGACGGGCGGCATCATATGAATTCCGCCCGAATGTGTCAACGGCAAATTGCAACGTGTAGTTTCAATCGCTGAAAAATCAGGCAAATGAACAATTTTGGAAAACCGCTCGCATTCAGTAGTTATTCATGTCACGGTTTCCTGTAAAGTGGTGTTATAAAATGAACTACTAATAGACCCACATACATTCAGGGAATTGTTATGTTCAAGGAGAGGATGACGCCAGATGAACTTGCCAGACTGACCGGCTATAGCCGCCAGACCATTAATAAATGGGTACGCAAGGAAGGCTGGACAACGTCACCAAAACCAGGCGTCCAGGGTGGCAAAGCTCGACTGGTTCACGTCAATGAACAGGTTCGTGAATATATTCGCAATGCTGAACGTCCAGAAGGTCAGGGAGAAGCGCCAGCCCTTTCTGGTGATGCGCCGCTTGAAGTGTTGCTGGTGACACTGGCGAAAGAGATGACGCCAGTTGAACAAAAACAGTTTACATCCTTGCTTCTGCGGGAAGGGATTATCGGATTATTACAACGCTTAGGGATTCGCGATAGCAAATAATATGAAAAGATTACGCAATAAAATGACCACCGAAGAACTGGCTGAATGCCTCGGTGTGGCTAAACAAACTGTTAACCGTTGGATCAGAGAAAAAGGCTGGAAAACGGAAAAATTTCCTGGCGTGAAAGGCGGTCGTGCCAGACTTATTCTGGTCGATACGCAAGTTTGCGATTTTATTCAGAACACGCCAGCCTTCCATAACACGCCGATGCTTCTGGAAGCCGAAGAACCCCTTGCCGAATACGCACCGGGGATTCGCACTCCTGCTTATCGGCAAATCATCAGCGCAATAGACAACATGACTCACAGTGAGCAGGAAAAAGTTGCGCAATTTTTGTCACGCGAAGGAATTCGTAATTTCCTTGCTCGTCTCGACATAGATGAATCAGCTTGACATCCTCCACGCCCTGAATGACGAGGATCCCTGCTACGTTCAGGCTGTCACCTGAATCATTTCGGTGGGTTCCTGCTTCAACGAGCGGCCTGA
>ULSH01012487.1_pt1 | contig 11487 bp, 3 predicted proteins | sample 1956151 | NCBI WGS metagenome assembly ULSH01 (sample SAMEA4835702, study PRJEB28245) | human gut metagenome | biome: gut microbiome; material: fecal sample | place: Denmark | collected 2008 | reverse complement strand
CCCGCTCTTCCGAGCAGACCGAGAATGAGAACGTTGCCGTTTACGTCAACCGTTGCACCGTTGTTGATTGTAAGAGTCAGGTTGACAAACGATGCGTTGGTGTCAACAAAGTTGCCTTGTCCTGCTCCGTATGCCGGTTCTGCGTTGCCGATTGTCGTTGCGCTGTCTGCTGTGCCGTCACCGCTTGGGAGAGTGAAGGTGGTGTTGGCTTTGACTGTCACGTTCTTGGAGATGAACGCGTTGCCTGCAAGGGTGATTGCTCCGCCAACGTTCAGCGCGTCTTCCACGGTGTACCACTTCTCGCCTATCTTTGCCGCCTTGATACGCACGCTCACTTGTTTGCTTGCCGCCTTGAAGTTGACCGTTTCGGGCGTTGTCAGTGTGATTGTGTAGTATCCGCCGTCAGTGCCGCTGAGCGCGGGGATCGTCACCGCATTGTTGTCAAGGTTGTTGCTTGTTGCGCTGACGCATGCGGCAAGATTGATGGGGTTGCCCGTGTAGTTGTTGGCATCGTCGTTGACGGTTTCGGTGATGGTCACGGTTGCTTTTTCAAGCAAGAGAGTGACGTACAGGTCGAAATTCTCGTAGTTGACGGTGTCCGCATTGTAGTGGGCAAGGTATTGCGTGACGTCGCAAGTGGGGTAGGCGGTTTCGTCATCCCAATAGAAGTTTGCTTGCAACGTGTATGCCGACAGTTTCTCGTGCGCGTACACGCCGCCTTCAATTGTCGGGCGCGTGATGCCCGTGTATTTTGCCTTGTTGACAACAAATTTCTTTCCTGCGCCGATTGCAAGGTTGTAGTTGGCAGTTTCCGTCTTGTCGATTGCAAGGTTGAACGCATATCCGTTTTGGCTTGCGTTTGAGCCTTTCGTGTATTGCGTGTCTATAGTCACCGCAATGCCGCTCAAAATCTCGTCTTGCTTTTGTTGATCGTCAAATTTGAATCCGCTTGCGACAAAGCTCACGCTCGGCACGTCGTCGCCGTATGTGATTGGCGCGATGTCGTTTGCCGTGAGAGTGAGTGTTGCTTTCTTCACAACGAGATTCGCTTTGCCGTATACGATGTCATAGTTGCTTGCCAAAAGCCCCGAGAACGCAATATCAAAAGTGCCTGCCGCAGGATTTGTGTTGTATGCGCAGTCCGCTTTCAGTGTGCCGCTCACAACGCTTGCGCCGTCTTCATACTTGAATCCGTCATAGCTTGCCACCGCCGGCTCGGGCATATTGTCGCCGTAGGTGATTTGCGGTATGTTTGCAAAATTGACGGTTAATTGTGCCTTTTTGATGACAAGAACACCGTTTTGTGTCAAAAATGTGTAGTTTTTGGTGTCCGCAACGCTCGGGACGATTGCATAGCCCGTGTCGCTTGCGTCTTTGCCGTCACAAGCAAACGTCACGCCGCTCACAACGTCTAAAGAATACAGATTGGTTGCGGTGAAGTCAAACTTCGGCGCAGTGCCGTACACGGTGGTCAAATCGTTTGCTTTGATTGTCACCTTGCGCTTTTCAACCGCAAGGACAACGCCTTCGATTGTCACGCTGTAGTTGTCGCTTGACGAAATCGCGCGCACCGCATATTCGTCTGCATCCGAGCCCTTTTGATAGTCGGATACAAGGGTGATGTATTGTTTTGCGCCTTCAACGTCCACCGAGAACGCCGTCAAATCTGCGTCTTCGCCGTAGGTTGTGGCAAAATTCGTTGCCGTCACGGTGACGTTCTTCTTGCCAACAGTGAGAGTGCCGTTGACAGCGGTGAAGTTGTAGTTTGCATTGTCATCAACTTTCGCCTCGATCGTGTACGTGCTTGCGTTGTCGCCCGTCTTGTAGGTGCAAGTCAAGCTCACGACCGCATCGCTTTCGCTGACAAGATTAGAGTGTGTGAAAAGTTGTGCAAGAGTGAACGGTTCACCGAAGATTGCCGTTTGATCGGTTGCGGTGATTGTCGCTTCTCGTCTTGAAATCGTGATTGTGGTTTTGCCGTCCGTTGTGGTCTTGCCTGATTGTTCCAAGCGATAGAACACTTCGTACGTGCCTGCGCCGACAAAGCTCGGATTGACGTCCGAATAGGTTGCGCCGTCCGTCGAATAGGTGATTGCAACGTCGCTTGCCGCCGTGACGGTTACGCTCTTTGCCGTGCCGTCATAAATCGCTTTGACGGGGTTTGCGGTGTGGTCGATATATTGCTCGGTGATCAACACTTTCACGTCATAGGAGATCGTATACAAGCTCGTCACGTCTTCGCCTGCCGCATTGGTCATCTTCACGTTCGCCGCGTCAAAATCGTCTTTCTCGCCGTTTCTGACGTACTCGCCGAGCGCAAAGCCTTTTGTGGTCAATTCGCCCGAGAGCGTGTCGCCTGCATACGCGCCTTCCGGAGCCGCAAACGCAAGGTCGATTGTCGCTTTTTTGTTGTCTTGGTACGCAACCGTCTTGGAGTAGGATGCCTTGGCGTTTCTCTTGTCGAGATAGAGCGTTCCGTTTTCAACGCTCACTTGGTGGTTTTCGTCGTCAAAGGTCGCCGAAATGACGTATTCCGCTTTGGTTGCGCCCTTTTGATAGTCGCAAGCATATTTTTCCGTCGGGGCAGTGCCGTAGAAATCTCCGCTCGTCACGGTGTATGCAAAGCTCGGCGCGTTTTCGCCGTACACAACGCGCGCGTCGTCCACTTTGACGGACACGGGGCGTTTTGTCACCGAAAGAGAGCCTTTTTCAACGCTCACGACATAGTTTTCGCTTGCCGTTGCGGTTGCGGTGATGTCTTTTTGCGTGCCTGCGTTGTCGCCCTGCGTATAGCCGCAGTTATATGCGAGCGTGATTGTGTCTTCGCCGTAGAGCGAGCCGCTTGTCACTTTGTGGGTGCAGTTTGCAAGGTCAAAAATCTCGCCGTACACAACGCTTGCGTTGCCGATTGTGACGGTTACGTTGCGTTTTGCAACGTGCAAAGTCGCTTTTGCATCGCTTGCAAGAGTGTAGTTGCCGCTCTTGAGCTTGCAGGAAATCTCGTATTTGCCTTGATTGTCGCCTTGCTTGTATTTTGTCGAAATTGTGAGAATTGTGTCAATCGTATCGCCTGCCGCCAAGCCCTTTGCCGTCACGATATCGAGAGTGGGGACAAAGTTTTCGCCGTAGGTGACGTTTTGATCTTCAACGCTCACGGTGAGAGTTGCCGCCGATACGCTCAGCGTGCCTTTTTCAACCGTAATATCGAAGTTTGCGTTGTCTTTCACGCTTGCCTTGATGTCATAATTGCCCACGGGTTTGCCGAGTGTGTAGTCGCATGCGAGCGTGACGTCAAACGTGTTGCCATAGGTGTAGCCCGACACTGTGTATGCCGTTTGGTTGAGAGTGAACGCTTGTCCGTACACGGCGGTTTGATTGCTTGCGACAATCGTGATTGCCGCCTTGTTGATCACAACTTCAAACGAGCTTTCAACGCTCTTGTAGTTTTTCTTTGCGATCTTAAACGACACTTTGTGCGTGCCTGCGTCCTTGATTTCGGGCAATTGAACGTCCCACGTCTTGCCGTCAAGCGAGTATTGCACTTCAAAGCCGGTTGCCACCCTCACAGCCGCTTCTTTTGCGTGTCCGTCATAGTCGAAAGTGAGCGTTTGGGGCAATTGATAGGCGATTTGAGCCTCTTCGATGACAAAACTTGCCTTGTAAGTCGGCGCAAAGTAGTTGCCTTTCACGTCATTGCCGTCCGCATCCGTGAGCGTGTATTCCGCTTTGAGCGTTTCGCCCGTGTACGTTGCCGCGTCGCTGTTGTCGGTGGTCAGTTTGAAGGACAGCTTGTGTCCGCTCAAAAGCCCCGTTGCGATGCTCTCGTCATACGTTTTGGTCAAGGTTTTGCCGTTGAAAGTCGCTTTTTCGACAATATCCGACAGCGAGAACGCCTTTTGATTGACGGTTATGGTCGCGCTGATTGCGCTTGCTCTTGCAGCGCTGCCAACAATCGTGTAGTTGCTTGCCGCAAGTCCGCTCACCGTCACGAGATAGTCGCCCACGGGTGAAGTTTGCGTATAGTCGGTGTTCACCGTCATTTTGCTCTCGTCCACAACGCTCTTGTCGTCGCCGTTGACAAATCCCGCATATTTTATGTCGAGCTTGCCGAGCGTAGAGCCGTACACGAGTGAAATGTCGTCAATCGTTGCCACAAGCTGCGCTTTTTCAACGGTGAGAGTGGTTTTGTTTGCTTGCGACGTCTTGCTTTCGTAGCCTTCGAGAGAAGCGATTGTAAACACTTCGTATTCGTAGCTGCCGGCATTAGGAGCGGTCACGCTCAAAGTCTTGCCGTCCGCCACTTTTTCGCCATTCAAATGCCATTCGTATGTGTAGACGATGCCGTCCACGCCCGTGTGCGTGCCGTTTATTGTTGCGTTTTCGCCGTAGGTGACGTTCACGCTTCTATCAACGCTCGGTGCGGTGGGGATTGCAAGAGCCCACACGGCAACGTAAGTCGCGTTGGTTTTGAAGGTTGCGCCGCTTTCAAGAGCGTTGCCGTTTTCATCCACCCATTTGTCGAATACAAATCCGTCTTTTTCGGGGCGGTCAACAGTGGGGATGACCTTGCCGTACGAGCCTGTGTGAGTCGCTTTTTCTTTGCCGTCCACGACAAATTTCACCGTGCAGGACGCAACGCCCACTTGCGCGTATACGTACAAATTGCCCTTGACGTTGTCAAAGCTCTGATCCCAGCCGCCGAAAATCTCGCCTTCGCCGAGATATTGTTTTATCTCTTGCTCGGTGGGGGCGATTGCACTGTTGCCGTATGCCACGGTGTCGCTCTTGACAAGCTCGTCATTAACGTAGAAGTTGACGGAGAAGGTCTTTTGTTTCCATTGTCCGTACAACGTCGTGCCGAGTTTTATCTTGCTTGCGTCAAGAGGCTCGTTGCCTTGCTTGTCCATCGTCCAGCCGACAAAGTCATAGCCTTCGCGCGTGGGCGGAATATAATCGATGGCGGTGGGAGATACGAGTTTGCTCTCCACCTTGCTTCCGTCTTGCGCGTCGAAATTGACGGCGATTTTGCCGAATTGGTCTTGTCCGCCCGTCTTGTCACATGCGACAAACGATGATACGCACAGCGCGATCAAAGCCACCACGCACAATACGGCGAACGTTTTTGTCTTATTCAATATCCTCTTCTTTTCCATTGTTCGTTCCCCTATAGAAGTCCAAACGGTTGTGCCGTTTCCGACACAATCGACACTTTACAATGCCGAAACTATCAACTTAAGTTGTGATTGCTGTCAAATTGTGTATTTGCTCGATGCGTCAAACATGACAAAACGGAAATCTCCGTTGCCCGCCGCGAGCGGCAGATACTTGCCTTGTGAGGAGAGTATGTCGTCATTGGCTTTTTCAAGCGAATTGATGTTGACGTTGTAGGTGCTCATCTTCTCGAAAGTGTATCTGCTCATGTCTAAAGCGGAGTAGTTTTTTCCACCGCCGTAGAAAGCGATGCCGCCGTGCACGTACTCCGTGCCGTCCTTGGTTGCTATTATATTCTTGTATGTGTCACCGCCGTTATCCTTGACCGCGCGTAACATTGCTGCGATGTTGAGCGTCAAGAAGGCAAGGTTTGAGTGATTGTTTGTCTGCGTTTCTATAAGCGTCGAGCTGTCAACCAAAGAGAGTTGTTTCCAGTCGGCAAGTTCCACCCGTCCGACAAGGCGGAGAATCGCGGGATAGCTTGTCGCCGCAAGATTGTTCCATCCTTCAAGAGCCTTGAATGTGTCGGTTGAGCCCATAAGCATGCCGCCTGCAAAATGGCTTTCGATGCCGATCGTAAACAGTCCGCTCGATTTGAGCGTGCTGTCTTTGAGCGTCACGTCCGCAAGCACGTAGGTGTTGACAAAGTATTGGTCATCGATATAATCGTCGCACGCTGAGGAGTTGCAAGCGGTGTAGTCGTTGCCGTTTTTGTCTTTCAGGTAGGGTGACGGATTGCTCTCTGTGCCGCTTACGTATCGGTTTGTGCCGACTTTGAGAATAAACTCTCTTGCGTTTGACAGCACGCATCCGTCGATTGTGACGTTGATTTTCTCTTTTGCCACGTTCACAGCCGAGTCGTATGCAACGTTATCTCTGCCAAAGGCTCTCACCACCGTGCGCCCGTTGGATACGCGACTGTTGGTTATTGACGCGTCGCACATAATTTCAAGCGTCGTGCCGATGTTGTTGAGAATGGACAAGTTGAATTCGCCGTTTTCATACAGCGTTGAGTCGTCACAGCCTTTGAGCGTGATATTGTCCACTTTCACGCCGTCTTTGCGGACGAGGAATGATATGTTGTCCTGACCTTTGACCGCCGCAACCTTTATGCCGTCCATACTCGTAGATACGAAATCGAGCGGACCGCGGAAGATTGCAAAGTCATACAGGTTGTCGGTGGAGTCGTACATATTCGTAATATACTCCGCACTCACGACGTGACCGTTGCCGTATACGTCGTCTTTAAATTCGAACGCATAGCGCACGGACGGATGATTTTCCACTTTGTCGGGGTAGAGTGCGTTGAGATTGCGATAGTAGGTGTAGTCCGCGCTCGTCTTCATCTCGCCGGTGAAAGATTGCAATTTTTCAAGCATAACGCTGTCCGAATACTTGGGCGTGCGAGAGCCGTCCGCATTCGTGTTGAAGAGATTTTCACCGAGATATATGTCTTTGGCAAGCACGATTTTCTTGCCTTTCTTTGACGCGTCGACAAGCTGTCGATAGTCTTCAACGCTAACGCCGTCCACCGCATTGAAGGTGAAAGTCGCAGCTTTCACGCCAAACAAATTGCCGTATTTCCACTCTGCGGTTATCGTCACAAGCCCTGTCGCTTTGACGGTGATTTCCACTCCGTTTGCCGTCTGTTGCACGGTTGCGATTGCGTCGTTTGAAGACGTAAAGATGAGATTTTCAAAGAGCGGAGCAAGTTTTTTCGTGCCGTTGTACGCGGCAAATTGCGACACGTAGGGGCGGTTGACTATGCTGCCGTTTTCGTATCTGCCGTTTGCGATAGCCGTCTTGCCCAAGCCGCCTTTGTTGATTGTCATTTCATCGTTGAAGAGCAAGGAAGTGTATGCTTGCGTCACGACGATTTTTCTTGCAAAGCTGCCGCTGATCGACTCGCCCGCTTTGCTCGTCTTTGTCCAGTGCACCGTGAGAGTGGTCTCGCCCACGGATTTTGCGGTGATGAAACAACAATCGTTTTGCACGCCCGATATACTTGCCACGCTGTCGCCCTCAAGGCTGAAAGAGTACGCAAGATTGTCTTCGGGGTTTGAGCTGACGGCAATTTTGGTTGCGCTGCCGTCAAGGATGACTATATCGCCCTTGCCCGTGTGGTTGGAGCTTGAATAGACGTTGAAGTCGTAGTCTGCAAAGTCGATATACACGTAGATTTTTTTGCCGTTGCTCAAAGAGATAGTGTATCTCGGGCTTGCAGGGGACGTGAAAGCGTTTGATAGTTCCACGTTCAGCACTTTTGCGTTTTCGTTACCGATTGTTCCGCTCTCGTCAAAAGTCGCGCTCTTGACGTTCGCTCCCGTAAAAGTCGCGCCCGAGAGATACTCGCTCTCGATGGGGAAGGACAGAGAAGTCACGCCAAGCGGCGCGCCAAGACGTATCGTGGAAGTTGACGCGTCTTGTCCGTTGACAACGGGATCGCCCGATTTTTGCACGTTTAGGCGGATTGTCTTTGTCACGACTGCGCCGAATGCGTCCGTGACGGACATCGTCACCGTGTTTTTGCCGCTGTAATATGCGGTTGCAATGCCAGTGACGGCATTGATTTTCACTCCGCTTTCGTCTTGCGCCTCGAAGTGCGCGTGTGCGATTGCGGTGCTCGGATAATAGTTGCCGCCAAAGAACAAATTGCCTGTCGGCACCGTTGCCTCGTATTCGCCGTCTTGGTTGGCGGTCAGCGTGTATGCGTTGCCTGCGCCGTCCGAGAGAGTGGGCACAAATGATATAACTCCGCTGCAAGACACGTTGAAGATGACGCTGTCGGTGTATCCGCCGTCTTTGCTCGTGTAAGTGAGCTTTGCAACGCCCACGTCTTTGAGCTTGAACGCGCCGTTTTCGTCAAGGGACACGATGTCCGTCGCCTCGCCCGTTTCCGCGTCCGTGACGGTCAGATCGTATCCGCGATTTTTTGCAACGTAGGGCAGCACTTCCACGCCCAAATCGCTTTCAAACATGGGGGAAGTGTAGTCCGCTATGTCAAATGCAAAAACACCGTTGTCGCCTTTGTTGGTTATATTTATTCCCGTTGCGGGGATATCCGTCGATATTTTTGCTATGTTCGTCACCGCAAAAATGGCGATCAAGAACACGAGCGGAAGAACGATGATGAGTGCAGTCACAAGTTTTTTCATATCAATTCTCCGTATCCAAATTCGCGTACGCCTTTTTGAGCCCTACGCCGAAATATCCGATTGCGCAAAGAAGAAGCGCGAGCGATGCGCAAAGCGCGATGGCGTAGCCCGCCGCTTTGCTTGTTTCCGCCACGGCGTCGCCTTTTATGAGCGCGGATATAGAGTTGAACATCAGCCCGAAGCCGATTGCGCAACTCACCAAAAGTCCCACCGCTATGACGGCGGACACGGTGGAGTTTGCCTCTTTTATCTCACCGTCGTCGGTCTTTGCAAAGTGCGGATGAACAAGGTCGAGCTTGGTTGCAAACATGATTTGCGCAAAGGCTATCATGCTGGTTGCAAAGAAGGTGACGATTGCGTCAACGCCGCTTTCAAGATGCGTGGCATAAAACACTATGCAAGTGATCAGTGCGCAAAGCTCTGCCACAACCGAGCAGAACGCCATCTTCGAGCCGAGAATCTTGCCGGCGGAATAGGGGAGCGTCTTTTGCGTGAGCGACATATATCCGTCACGGCTTATGTTTGTGGAGCAGAAAGTGTTGGTGAGCGTCGAGTAGAGAATGGCAATAAACGTGCAAAGCTCAAAGCCCGCGTCCACGTTGCCCACAAGGTTTGAAAACACTCCGATGGTGATTTTTGCCGAGCAGTATGCCATGATGGGCATGATGGCGGCGGTTGTGAAATACATATACGCGTAGCCGGGAGTGCGCAACACAAGCAAAAATTCTTTGCCCATAAGCGCGCCGAATCGCGTGTTGTTGGAAAAACGAAGTTGTTTTTTCTTGCTGTGGGGGATACGCACGGAAAAGTTTGAGTGCGTCACGCCGATGAACATCGCGCGCACGATGAAGAATCCCGCCAAAAACGCGCCCACGAGCAGCGCGGCAAGAATACCGATGTTTTTGCCTATATCCCGACCGAGCATAAGGTATGCAAACAAGTTGGCGGGATAGTTGTATTTTGTGAAAGCGATGATGGCTTTCATTGTGGTTTCGTCAAACAGTTTGGTGATTTTTCCGCTTGCGAGCAGGTTTTGCGCAATATCGAAGACATAAGAGTAGCCCAAGCAGAACAGCACCATGACAATCGTCATCACCGCAAAAAGCACCACGTAGTTGCAAGACAACAGGGATTTCAGATAGTGATAGGGCAGAGTTATCATTGCGGCGATTGCAAGCGGCAAGACGGGCAAAAGCACCGCCACAAGCACCGTCATCAGCCCGTTGTAGACGTTGAGTGTGCCTGTCGTCGCAAAGAAAGTGAAGTTGACGGAAAACACGCACGCGATCGCGTACACCATTTGTTTTAGGTACACCGCGGTGAGTTTTGCCAAGAATATCTCCGTTGAAGAGAAGGGCAGCGTGATGAGAATGTTCAAGTCGCTGTTTTCAAAAAGCGTGTGGTTGAGTGCGCTCACACCCGTGAAGATAAACACGATTATCAGCGCAAAATAGGACATGGACATGATCTCGAATTGGCGCGCGGCTATGTCGCTGACGCGGTTGATCTTGATTGCGCTGTATGTCCGGACAAACTTTGAGAACACAACGACAAACACCGAGATTATCACCGCAACGAGCAACGCCATAAGCAAAACACCCGCCCAGTCGGATAGGCGTTTCTTGCGTGCGCGCGCGGGAAATATGTCAAGCAACTGCTTTTTAAGCAACAAGGAATAGTGATTGGTCATTGTTCTTTTTTGGTGCGAGACAAGAAATATTGCTCCAAGTCGACCGTCGGATGAGCAGCGTGGAAATCGTCAAAGTAGAAATCGTCGGTCTTGAGTCCGTTGTTGATGATGATTGCTCTGTCGCAAATCTTCTGCACGGAGTCGATGTTGTGAGAAGAAAAGAGAATACAGTTGCCTTTTTTGGCATACTCTCTCATAAAATCGCTCACTTTTGCGCTTGTGAGTGGGTCAAGCCCTATCATAGGCTCGTCGAGTATCCACAGTTTCGGATTGTGGATAAGACTGCCCATCATGCATATTTTTTGGCGCATGCCGTGCGAGTAGTCGCTGATGGGATCGAAAATTCGATCCCCGAAATCGAATATCTCGTCAAGCTCGGCAAAGCGTTCCTTTTTGGTTTTTGCGTCCACGCCGTACGCGCTCGCCATAAAATCGATATATTGCATGCCTGTCAGCTTTACGAACACGTCGTGCTTGTCGCTGACAAAACCGAAAGTGTATTTCGCTTTCACAGGCTCTTTTGTGATGTCATAGCCGTTGATGACAATCTTGCCGCTTGTGAATGGCAGTATGCCCGTCAAGCATTTGAGCGTGGTGGATTTGCCTGCGCCGTTGTGTCCCAAAAGACCGATGATCTCTCCGGGATAGCACACGCAAGACAAGTCGTTCACAGCAACAGTCTGCGACGACGGATATTGTTTCACCAGATTTTCAATCTGAAGAGACGGTGTCAATTCTTGATTAGAGTCGGGATTATTGTGCACGATAACTCCTTCCTTATATTATGATGCACGTGCGTTGTGCGCGTATACGCGTTATAATAAGTAAATGTATATTGTGTATGCATTTTATTCTTTATTCATATATTTGTCAACAAAATTCGACACAATGTTCAAAATCTAAAGATAATCTTAATTTGGCTCGAAAAAACGTGGCAAAACCTACATTTTGTCCGAGATAATCATACAAACGCTATCGTTTTGTATCCATAACTATATTGCCTACACAAAGACGCATCGCGGTTTTTCGACATAATATTATAATGGAATAATCCACTTTTTCGCGCAAACGAGAAGATTTTATGCAAAACACGACCAAGTTTTATGCAATCGTGCGACTTTCAGGCAAAATATGCGCTTTTTCAATAATAATATCGAAAAACGTTTCTTTCAATAGGTGAAAAGGCGGTTTGAATGGGTGAAAAACAAAATTTCGCAATCGGTAACAAGCGCATTTTCAATCGGTGGAAAAATACAGTTTTAGCAAGGTGAAAAATATGTATTTTATTCGTCAACCAACCGTCTGTGTCTTGATAAAAACCCGTTTTTCAAGCGGTGAAAATTGCAATTTCATAGGTATAGCTCATTTTACGCTTATCGACACAACGCGCACTTTATTGTGTAGAAACGATGTGATAAAGTGGGGATTGTG
>ULSH01015892.1_pt1 | contig 11514 bp, 9 predicted proteins | sample 1956151 | NCBI WGS metagenome assembly ULSH01 (sample SAMEA4835702, study PRJEB28245) | human gut metagenome | biome: gut microbiome; material: fecal sample | place: Denmark | collected 2008 | reverse complement strand
CCGCCCGCCTGCGCCAGATAGACGGTCAGCACGTGGTGCAGCGACTTGCCGCCCCAGAACGCGGGAATCATCATCGCCATATACGCCGCCGGGATCAGCACCAGATGGCGCAGCTTGATGTCCTTGCGCAGCCACAGCGGCAGGAGCGTCGGCAGGAAGAACACCGTTTGCAGCTTAAAGGAGAGCGCCATGCCGAAAAGCGTCATGCTCCATGCGCTGCGCTTTTGCAGCGCGTGATACAGCGCCAGCAGGCACAGTGACGTATAGATCACGTCGCACTGCCCCCAATACGCGCCGTTGAAAACGACGGTCGGCAGCATCAGCGTCAGGCAGAAGAGCACAACGCGCCCCGCATCCCCCCGAACCTTCAGCCCCGCCAGCTTAGCGACGGCGTAGGCCATCAGCGCCTCAAACGCCAGCGAGACGATCTTGACCAGATACTGCCACGGATAATTCTTCACTCTGGAAATCAGCAGCAGCAGGTACAGATACGGCGGCGTGTAATCGCTGCCGATGTACGAGCCGAGCCCTTCCCTGATGCCCATCTGGGAGTAGCTGTAGATCCAGCCGCTCAGGAAGATGTCGTAATCGTCGCTCACATAGTCAAACAGCGAAACCTTCGCCAGCAGAATCGCGCCGATCACCACGCAGAACAGCGCCTGCGCGCCGAAATTCAGCCTTCTGCCGATGTGCAGCGCCACCGCTGCCGTGAGCGCATAGAGCGCGGCCAGCACGACGGTCGTAAACCGAATCAATTCCTCCGCGCGGAAGCCGGTGAATTCGTCGATCTTGGCGTAGCGCGCGTGGTAAGCGAAGACCGCGAACACCGCCGTCGCGAGCAGCACCAGCGCGTAGCGCGCCCATGCGGGCACGCGACGCCCCAGCAAACCGCGCAGCGCGTCGTCTGCAAAGTTCTTGTTCATAGCTTATTCCTTCCTTCGGGCGAAGCGCCCGCGTTGGTTTCCATCGTCTTATTATACTGAAAAAAAGCGGTTCTGTACAGCGAAAAACCACCCGACGCGGCATTTTCCTCCCGCGCGGCGCATACCATGGATTTGGAGCGCCGTTTTTTCCTTCGCTCACATTTTTGTTCGTCTCCCGCCGCATTCCGGCAACAACCGACGCATATACTGTCCTTATCGCGCGGGCGCGCCCCGCCCATTTGATTCGTTTCGAGGTGATTTTTCTTGCAGCATCGTTCAGCTCTACAACAGACGCGCGCACCGAAGGAGGCCGCTTTTGATTTTTCGTTTTACGCGCCCTATAAGGCCGCGATGGAGACCGCGTTTCTCTCGCTCTGCGCGGCGCGGATGCAGCTTGAGGAGGAACACACGCCCTTCGCCGTCCGCTCGATGACGTTCCGGCTCAAGTCGCCCGCGTCCATCCGCGAGAAGCTGCTCCGCCGCGGCCTGCCGCAAAACGCGCAGGGCGCGGCCAGCCTGCACGACGTCGCCGGTCTGCGCGTCGTGCTCTCCAGCGTGGAGGCCGTGTATCATTTTGCGGATATCCTGCGCGCATCGACCGCGTGGCAGTTTGTCTGCGCGCGGGATTACATCGCCGCGCCGAAGAAGAGCGGCTATCGCGGCCTGCATCTGGTGATGCTCGTGCCCGTCTGCTTAAACGGCCAGAATGCCTCCGTTCCGGTCGAGATTCAGCTCCGGACGCCCGCGATGGATATGTGGGCCTGCGTCGAGCACGATCTATGCTATAAGCCCGTGAAGGAGGCGTAACGCCTTTGGTGGCGCTTGCGAAGGCCGCCGGAAAGCGTCAAAAAGCGAATTCCTTTCTTTCGAAAGGAACTCGCTTTTCTTATCTGACAATGAAAAAGTATCCGGCCAGCGCCAAAATCGCCAGCATGACGAGGCAGACCGGCACAATGGTGATCAGGGCGGCGATCAGCATCGCCAGCCCGTCTCCCTTTTCCATCTCATCGCAGGGCGCGCGGTCATCCGGCCGCCCGCCCATTCTTTCCTTTTGCAGCTTGCGGAAGCGGTCGTACCGCCCCTTAAACGGCATCCCCATGGCTTATTCCTTCTCGGAAAGCGGATGGTGGCAGGCGACGAAGTGACCCGGCGCCATTTCCTTCCACTCCGGCACGGCATGCTTGCAGATTTCCGTGCAGTGCGCGCAGCGCGTGTGGAATTTGCAGCCCTGCGGCGGGTTGACCGGGCTGGGAATGTCGCCCTCCAGAATCCGCAGCTCGCGGTTCTCCTCCACGTCCGTGGTCGGAATCGCAGCCATCAGCGCCTCGGTGTACGGGTGCAGCGGATGGTCAAACAGCTCCTGCGTGTTCGCCAGCTCGACCATGTTGCCCAGATACATCACGCCGATGCGGTCGGAGATGTATTTGACGACGGAAAGGTCGTGCGTGATGAACAGGTAGGTCAGGTTGCTCTGTTCCTTCAAATCGGCCAGAAGGTTGATGATCTGGCTCTGGATGGACACGTCCAGCGCGGAAACCGCCTCGTCGCAGACGACGAACTTCGGCTTTACCGCCAGGCTGCGGGCAATGCCGATGCGCTGGCGCTGGCCGCCGGAGAACTGATGCGGGAAGCGATGCAGGAAATAGCTCGCCAAGCCCGCGTCTTCCATCGTCTTGATGATGTATTCCTGCATGCGCTCGTCGTTCTTCTTGAAGAAGCCGTGCGCCAGCAGACCCTCGCCGATGATGTTGCCCACCGTCATGCGCGGGTTCAGGCTGGAATACGGATCCTGGAAGATGAGCTGCAGGTCGCGGCGGAGCTGGCGGATCTCGTCGTATTCAAGGCGCGCAAGGTCGATGCCCTCGTCGCGCAGCGCCTCGTAGCGCGCAAATTCCGCGTCGTCCGCGTACTGCGCCCGCTGAGCGTCGAGCTGCCGGCGGATGTCGCCGATCTGGCGCGCAAGCTCGGCGAGCTTTTCGTCGATCTTCGCGAGACTGGCGCGCAGCTTGGCCTCCTTGCTCTTGAGGCCGCTCGTGTTCTTGCCGTTCTCCTCGGCCTTCTTGATGTCAAAGAGCAGGTCGTCCAGATCGAGCTGCACCGCGCCGCGGCGGTTCATCTCCTTCACGCGCTCCTTGGAAATGCGGTATTCCTCCAGGAACAGCTTCTGCACCGCCTGAATGTCCTTCACGCAGACAAAGCCGCCGATCAGGTTCGCCATATCCAGCAGCGCGTCGTTCTCATCCTTGACCGCCTTATCCAGCTCGTTGTGCTTCTTGTACTTCGCCTCGCCGTCCGGCAGCGCGTCGTATTCCTTCTGCACATTGGCCAGATGCTTTTTCAGCTCGTGCCACTTTTCGCGGCGCTTTTCGAGCGTTTGCAGCGTCTTTTTGACGTAAACCGGCGCGAGATCATCCAGCGTGCGGCCGTAGTACATCGTCCGGCCGTCCGTCTGGCGGTAGAGCTGGAGCAGCGTGCGGCCCAGCGTGGACTTGCCGCAGCCGCTCTCGCCGACCAGACCGAAGGTCTCGCCCTCGTAGATATCCAGCGTAATGCCGTCGTTGGCCTTGACGTAAAGGCCCTTCTTCTTCAGCGGGAAGTATTGCTTGAGGTTGCTGACGCGAAGCAGCACCTTCTTCCCCTCGTTATTTGAGGTTTGCACGGCGCTCCTCCTTTCTGGGGTAGAAGCAGCGCACCTGCTGCTCCTCCGTCACGTTCACCAGCTCCGGCTCTTCCTCGAGGCAGCGCTGCTGGCAGTATTTGCAGCGGGGCGCGAATTTGCAGCCCTTCGGCAGATTGAGCGGGTGCGGCACCGAGCCGGGGATGGATTCAAGCCGCACACCGGCGGGCGTATCCAGCCTCGGGATGGAGACCATCAGCCCCTCGGTATACGGATGGGAAAACTCGCAATCGGTGAAGAGCGTCTTCGCCGGAGCCATTTCCACCACCTGACCGCAGTACATAACGGCCACGTCGTCCGCCATCTGCGCGATAACGCCGAGGTCGTGGGTGATGAAGAGGATGGACGTGCCGTGCTCGCGCTTCAGGTCGTTCATCAGCTTCAAAATCTGCGCCTGAATCGTCACGTCCAGCGCCGTGGTCGGCTCGTCGGCGATCAGCAGCTTCGGCTTGCAGGCCAGCGCCATGGCGATCATCACGCGCTGACGCATGCCGCCGGAAAGCTGGTGCGGATATTGCTTGGCCACGACTTCCGGGTTCGGAATCTTGACGTCGGCCAGCATTTCGACAACCTTCTTGCGCGCCTCTTCCTTGCTCAGCCCCTGATGGATGATGAACGGCTCGGAAACCTGACGCTCGATGGTGAATACCGGGTTGAGGCTGGTCATCGGCTCCTGGAAGATGACGGAAATCGCGTTGCCGCGGATTTTCTGCATTTCGGAAAGGGACATCTTCGTCAGATCCTTTCCGTCGAACATGATGCTGCCCCCGGCGATATAGCCGTTGCCATCCAGAAGCTGGAGCATGCTCATCGCGGAGACGCTCTTGCCCGAGCCGGATTCGCCGACCACGCCGAGCGTCCTGCCCGCTTCCACCTTGTAGGATACGCCGTTCACCGCCTTGACGACGCCGCGCTTGGTGGTGAAGAATGTTTTCAGATCGTGCATTTCAAGCAGTGCCATAAATTCTTCCCCTCCTTCTTATCGTTCGAGCGCCTTCGGGTCCAGCGCGTCGCGCAGGCCGTCGCCGATCAGGTTGATGCAAATGGTGCAGATGCCGAAAATCACAGCCGGGAACACCCACTGCCACCAGTACTGCTGGATGACGATGGAGTTGTTCGCGCCGTTGAGCAGGTTGCCCCACGTCGGGGTCGGCAGCGGAATACCGAAGCCGAGGTAGGACAGCGTGGATTCGGTCAGCATGCAGGTCGCGAAATCCAGCGTCATGGAGACGATCAGCAGGCTGACGACGTTGGGCAGGATGTGGCGGAACACGATCGTGTGCTCGCGAATGCCCATCGCCTTCGCCGCCGTGACGTATTCCATCTCGCGCTGCGCCAGAATCTGCGCGCGCACGAGGCGGCAGGTCGGCACCCAGCTCAGCACGCCGAGCACGACCATAATCAGGTACATGCGCTGCGTCGGATCGAGCTTCGTGCCGATGACGGCGGAGAGGATCATCGCGAACGGGATGAACGGCAGGCCGCCGACGATCTCCGCGATACGCATGATGAGGATATCAATCCGGCCGCCGAAGTAACCGGCGACGCCGCCGAAGATGATACCCAGAATCGTCGCGATGACGACGGAAATCGCGCCGACGGTCATCGTCACCTGACCGCCGTTGACGATGCGGGTCAGCATGTCGCGGCCGAGGCTGTCCGTGCCGAGCACAAAGCCCTTGAGCCCCCACGTGTACATCGTGCCGTCGCTGGCCAGCGCGTAGTTCTGGTAGCTGGAAACGAAGATTTTTTCGATGTTGTCCGCGCTCTGCGCCTTGGCAGGCACGTCAATCTGGCCGTATTTGTTGTTGCCCCAGGAAACCAGATCGCCGTTTTCCAGCAGCGCGGTGTAGTGATAGCGGCCGCCGTAGAGGTGAACGATCTTGGATTCAAGCGCCGGCACATTGGCCTCGCCCTTCACGGCGTTGCCCCAGACATAGACCTCGCCGTCCTCGGTCACGGCCGCGACGGATTTGCTCGTGGACGCGATATCCACGACGGTCTTGCCCTTCAGCCCTGCCGGAATCTTGGCGAACGGGGAGGTTTTATCCTTGTTGCCGGTGTAGGCCACCGTGCCGTCGGTCAACAGGGCGATATACTCGTTATCCGTCAGCGCGACCTTGGCGATCTTGCCCTGATACTTGCTGCGGATCTTGATATCGGCCATGTTGCCGTTGCCCCAGAGGTAGAGATTGCCGTCCGAGCAGACGATGGCGGAGAACTGGTTGCCCGCTTCGAGCTGCACCACGTCCCAATCCGCGCCGCCGGCCTTCATGGCCTTCTTCATATCGTTGGAGAATTTATCCTGCTGAAGGCGCGTGTTGCCCCAGACGTAAACCTCGCCGTCCGTGTCCACCGCGACGACGTGATCCGTGCCGGCGGCAATCTGCACCAGATCGGCGCTCTTGATTTCGTCCGGGATGTTCGCCACGTCGATTTTATCGGTGATGCGGGTGTGTCCCCACGTATACAGCTCGCCCTTGTTGTCAATGCCGACGCCGTAGGTGTTGCCGGAGGAGATGTCCTTCACACCGTTATCCAGCAGCGCCTTCGGCACCTGCATCATGTTGCTTGAGGGCGGCAGGTTGGTCAGCGTGCTGTCCTGCTCGGAGAGATCGAGCACCCAGATGTGCGGACCGACCATCACGAATACGAAAATCGCGAGAAACACGATCAGGCCGAACATGGCCAGCGGGCGATGGGTGAAGTTGCTCACCATCGCGCGCATCGGGGTCTGAATCTTCTCCTCTTCCTCGGTGGAGAGCTCGGGACGCTCGTGCAGGAAGCAGCGCTTGAACCAGCGCACGAGGAAGAATTCTTTTTTCTTGTTGCTCATTGTTCTTCCTCCTTACTTGTCCACACGCACGCGCGGATCGACCAGACCGTAGCTGATATCCATCAGCAGCGAGCCGATCAGGGCGACGATGGTATAGAACATCTGAATCGCGAGCACCAGCTCAAAGTCCAGGTTGCTCAGGCCCGCCCAATAGAGCTTGCCCATGCCGTTCAGCGAGAACGTGTTCTCGATGATGACCGAGCCGGAGAAAATGCTGATGAACCAGCCGATGATCGAGGTGATGATCGGCAGCAGCGCGTTGCGCCACGCATGGGAATAGATGACGACCTTTTCCTTGAGGCCCTTGGCGCGCGCGGTGCGGATGTAATCCATGCTCAGCGCGTCGATCATCGCGCTGCGGACGTAGCGGGTCATGCCGCCCAGCGACGCGAAGGTCATAACGATGACCGGCAGGGTGACGTGGTAGAGCATGTCGATGAACTCGTCCCACTTGGTCGCGTAAATCGCGCCCGCGGTCTTCGTGCCGGAAATCGGGAAAATACGCCAGAGCACGCAGAAGAAGAACATGAAAATCAGGGCGATGATGTAAATCGGCAGGCTGTAGCCGAGCATCGTCACCACCTGAACGGTGTTATCCACCTTTTTGCCCTTGTGAACCGCGCAGAAAATGCCCAGCGGAATCGTGATCGCCAGCGCCAGAATCGTTGAGAAGATGTTGATGAAGATCGTGTTCTTCATCGGGTCAACGATCACCTCGGTCACGTCCTTCTTGTAGAACTGGGAATAGCCGAAGTTGCCCTGAAGCAGGCCGTTGAAGCCGTTGTTGTCGCCAACATCCGGCCAAAGCCCCATCCAGCGCATGTAGCGAATGACCAGCGGATCGTCAAGACCCATCTTCGCGCGCAGCTCCTGATACAACTGCTCATACTCCGCCGGTTTGAGGCTCTGCTTCTGGGCTTCCAGCTCAGCGCGCGCCGGGTCCGTCGGGATCAGGTTGTACAGCGAATACATTAAAAACGAAACGATGAGAAACACAAGCGCCATGTATCCGATACGCTTGGCAACATATTTGCCCATCTCATCCATCCTCTCTATGGTGTTCTTTCTTTTTCTTTCTCTCTCTCTTGGGTGCGGCTCATACCGCCATGCACGGGCACGACCGCTCGGCCTGCCCGCGACATCTATATTTTCATCCGCAGGACAAGTGCTTTGCCCTTGAATCATCCCGCCTTTGTGTGTTCAAGGGCAGGGCGCTTGTCCTTCAAAAGGACGTTTCATTCAAAATCAAAAAAGTAGGGAAAAAAGGGGCGGGCAGAACGCCCGCCCCCAATTCTGTGATCGGAACTGAGCAAAAATTACTCGGCAACGGTCGCGTAGAGAATCGCCTGCTGGAACTCCCAGAAGGAATCCTGCGTGTAGTTCTCAAGCCAATCCGGATAGACGGTGATGTAGATGTTGGAGTAGAGCGGGATCTGCGGGAGCAGCTCGTTCCACAGCATCTGGAAGCCCTTCCAGTAGGTCATGTACAGCTGCGTGTTGCTGGAATCCACGCCGTAAACCATGTTCATGGTGAGCGCGTCCATCGCCTCGTTGTACAGACGGTTGAGGTTGTAGCCCTGCGCAACCATATCCGGGTCGAGCGTCCACTCGTAGGACTGGTCGTAGGCCGGGATGAAGTTGCTGGCCAGGTTGAACATGCCGTAGGTCGGAACGGCGTACTTGTCGCCCTGGGAAGCGTCGCGATAGTAGTAGTTGAGCAGCTCGGTGAAGGTCATCACGTTCTGGTTGATCTTCATGCCGGCCTCAGCGGTCTGCGTGCCCTGCGCGAGCATGACGTTGAGCAGCTCGGAAACCGGGTTGTTCTCGGAAGAGGACCACTCGATGATCAGCGGCATCAGGATGGTGCCGTCGGCGAGGGTGACGTTGTGCGCGTAGGTGCCCGCCTCGACCTCGGTGACCTTCTTGTAGCGGATTTCGCCGGAGCCATCGACATAGTCGCTGCCGTCGGCGTTGTAGACCCAGCCGTCAGCCTTCAGCTCTTCGACGGCCGCTTCCGGATCGTAGGAATACGGATTGAGGGTCATCTCCAGCCACTCTTCGGCCTCCTGATACTGCCACAGGCCGGTGCCGTACATGCCGTTGACGACGCCGCCCCAGCCCTGGCAGAAGGTGTTCGCAAACTCGTTGCGATCCAGCAGCAGGGCAACCGCGTGACGGACAGCCTCGAACTGGGTCGGGCCGAAGTCGCACTGGAAGTTCAGCATGCCGTAGCCGGCACGGTCGAACTGCACGTAGTCAAAGCCGCCCTCGGCGATGATGTCCAGCGCCGTGTTGATCTGGTTGCCGTCGGTCACGGTGTCGTAGAAGTTGAAGGCGCCGGTCTTGAGCGCGTCGGCCCAGGTCGCGTCTTCGGTCTTGGTGACGACGATCTTCTCGATGCTCGGCTTCTGGCCTTCGAAGTTGCCCGCGTAGTTCGGGTTGATGGTCAGGGTCGCCTGCAGGGAGCCCTTGTCGAACGCGACAAGGTTGTACGGGCCGGCGGAAACGCGGTCTTCACCGGCGTTGAAGCGGGCATACTCGAGCTGCTTCTCGATGCCTTCCTTGGTGAAGTCGCCGGCGATGTAGCAGCCCTCGCCGTCGTCCTTCAGCTCAACGCCCTCGCCCAGCCAGTACTTGAGGGAGAACGGCAGCAGCTGGATGTAGCGCAGATCGTAGTAATACGGGATCTTGTCCGCGAGGATGGTCACGGAGAAGGTGTAATCGTCGATCAGGCGAATGCCGGAAACCGCGGTCGCCGTGCCGTCATAGTAGTCCTTGCCGCCGACATAGGTCAGGTGGCCGGTCAGCTTCGCGCCGGTATCCATCGCGACCTTGGAGCAGGCGAAGACCTCGGCCCACAGGAAGTCGGCCGCCTTGATCTCTTCGCCGTTGTTGTAGGTCAGACCCTCGTTGATGGTGACAGTGAACGTCTTGCTGCCATCCGGGTTGACGACGGACTCGATGTCCTTGGCGACGGTCGGGTTCACAACATACTCGCCGCCCTGATTGGTGACGGTGACGCCGTAATCGTTGGTCAGATCACGGATCATCTTGTCGGTCGCGTTGTTCGTCCACCAGGAGCTGGGGGCAAAGTCGCCGCCGATTTCGGTGGAAGAACCATACACGATGGTTCCCTTCTCAGACGTGCCCTCGGCAAACGCCATCGCGCTCGCAGAAACGAGCATGGCCGCCGCCAGAAGCATGGAAAGAAGCTTCTTCATGGATACATCCTCCCAGATAATAAATTATATTTCGTCCGCAGCACGTTCTGCGTCAAAATATCGCGTTCCGATCCGGCTCTTCAGACAGAGCTGGATAAACAATATTACTATACACTGTTTTTTGTTTTCTGTCAATCACGCCGACGGTTTTTTGTCTGCTTTTGCATTCATATTTTTACCCGTTTACCCTGCCGAGTTCCAGAATTTTGCACCAAGTCTCCTCCGTAACTGGAATTCCGTTCTCGCGGTTCTTCGCGCGCGTTCTGTCAAGCCCCTCGCCCGGCGCGTGTACGCCGCGGCTGCCCTCGATGGGCGGCAGGCTGTGCAGGAAGGCGATGGTCTCCTCCATCTGCGCCTCCACGGCCTTCATATCCACGACCGCCGCCGGGTGAATCGCGATGAACACCTGACTCATGCCCTTTTCGCCGTCGCTCATCAGGCCGATCATGCGGCTCGTGCGCCCGGCGGAGAGCATCGACGCGCAGAGATCCAGCATGATGGACAGCGCGCTGCCCTTCCACATCGCCATCGGCATCATCCGGCCGCTCTCGCAGATCTTCTGGGGATCGCAGGTGGGGTTGCCGTCCGCGTCGTAGCCGCAGGGCGTATCGAGCATCTTGCCCTCCTGCGCCATGATTTCCAGCTTGCCGTAGGCGTACTGGCTCACCGCCATATCCATCACCAGACTGCCCTTTTCGCGCGGGATGGCGAAGGTGATCGGGTTGTTGCCGGTGGAGGGCTCGAGCGTGCCCCACGCCGTCAGGTTCATGCAGGTGTTGGTGAAACAGATGCCCATCAGCCCCGCGTCCGCCATCGTCAGGCCGTATCGACCCGCGCGCAGCCAGTGGCTGTTGTTGCGCAGCGCGACGCAGGCAATGCCGTGCGCCTTGGCCAGCTCGATGGCGCGCGCCGTCATCTGCTCCGCAATCAGCGGGCCGACGCCGAAATGCGCGTCATAGACCTCCAGCGCGCCGAAGCCGCCGACCTTCTCGGCCTTTGTCACCTTCGGGTCGCAAAGCCCGCTCTCCATATCGCTGATGTATCGCGGATAGCGGTTCATGCCGTGGCTGTAAATGCCGTCCAGCGAGTTGCCCGCGAAGATCTCGGCAAAATGCCTCGCGTCTTCCTCGCCCATGAATCGGGTCAGCCCCTTCGCCATTTCGCGAACGGCCTCGTCGTATTGAACGTAAATCATGCGGATATATCCCCCTTATCGGCTGTGATTCCCTTGTTTTTCGCGGCGCGCCTTCTTTTTTCCTGCCAACCGTCGCTGTCAATTTCTGTCGGAGCGATTTCTTTTCGGCACGATCCGCCGCACAAGCCCGAGCAGCGCTTCCTCGATCTGCGCGCTGTATTTCATGGCGAACACAAAAATCAGCAGCCCCGCGCCGCCGATGACAGCCCACGCCCAAACCGGCAGGCTGAGCGCCCCGCTGCCCAGCAGCGCCGCGACGACCAGCCCCCACGGCCTGGCCAGCGCCATGATCGCGACAAACCGCCCGAGCGGAATCTTCGTCAGCCCCGCCAGCATGCAGAGCGCGTCATCCGGGAAAAACGGAAAGAGCATCGTCAAAAACAAAAACATATCCTGCTTTTCCTCGATGATCGGCAGGTATTTTTCCATCACGCCCTTGTCCAGAAACCGCTGCACCGCGTTCCGCCCCAGCGCCCGTGCCGCCAAAAACACGATCACAGACCCCGCGATCACCGCCAGCACGCCCAAAATCATCGCCGGCCAGAAACCCAGCGCCAGCGCGCCCGCCATCATCGAAATGTTGCTGGGAATCGGCGCGACGATGACCGTCATCATTTGCAGCGCGAAATACACCGCGCCCGCCCAGACGCCCGCGCCCGCGA
>ULSH01066564.1_pt1 | contig 11531 bp, 3 predicted proteins | sample 1956151 | NCBI WGS metagenome assembly ULSH01 (sample SAMEA4835702, study PRJEB28245) | human gut metagenome | biome: gut microbiome; material: fecal sample | place: Denmark | collected 2008 | reverse complement strand
TCCTAGCCGATGCCGCCATCGGTACGAACACGGATTCCAACAAGGGCGACGAGGGCGAGGAAGCCGGAGACACCGGCGAAACAGACGAGGATCTGCCGGAAACAGAACTTGACCTCGGTGCGCTGCTGACGTGGTACAAGTACGGCTCACAGGCGAGCTCCATGGTCTGCGCACCCGGAGACTCTGTCGGCAAGCGTGTCTTACTGGCCCAGCTCGACCGCGGCAGACTGCGCTATGAACTGAACCTCACCGGCCTCGACGCGGACGACGCAAAAATAACCGGTGTGCAGGTCGCAGTTGGAAACGGTGTATCACAGGAAGCGGATACGCGCGGCGTGCTGGATATGACGCTGCCGGACGGCGCAGAGTTCCAGAACTATATCCTGACCGTACAAGCTCATGCGACGCAAAAGAACCAGAAGGGCGAAACCGTGGAGACAGACGTGAATTTCGCGTTCGTTCTGCGGCTGGAAAGCGGCATTGACCTCGATTTGCAGCTTACATGGCAACCCAACGGTCAGGCCACCTGCCCGGCCAACGGCTCGGTCAATCGCACGGTCAAGAGCGACACGCTGACAGACGGAAATTTCGCATACGCGCTGCAATTCCTCGGCGAAAACGCGGATGATGCAACGATCCGCACGGCGGAATACTGGGCGACGGACGGTGAGCGCGGCGCGCTCTCGGAGTCCGGCGAGATCCAAATGGCCGCGGCAGACGGCAAGGACACGGAAACCTACTATTTCGCCGTGACCGCTGAGGTGCTGGGGCAGACGATCAGCTATGCATTCGTTGTAACGTATGAGGATGGCCTTGACCTCCAGCTGCAGTTCACATGGTACGAGAAATCGGTCACAGCGCAGCAGGTCCTCTGCGATGCGGACAAGCGCGCGGCGCTGACCATCAAGCATAACCAGATCAATAACAGTGAGCTTTTGTATAAGCTCGGTCTGACTGGTCGGAGCGCACAGGACGCGCAGATCACAAGCGCCAGCTTCAACGGGGCGGCTATGAGCACGGACAGCGGCTCCGTGCGGCTGGAAGCCACGGACAGCGGCGCGACCTATACGGCCCTCGTGACCGCGAAGGTCAAGGAGCGCACAGTGAATTTCGCGGTCACGATCCGTTACCAGAGCGACGTTTCGCTTGAAATGGCGTATACCGTTATGGAAGATGGTGCGGCGAAGCCGTGTGTTCTGAAATGCGAAAACAGGAAGACTGTCCATGCGGAAGATGTCTATGACAATCAGCTGACGGACGGGAGTCTTGGCTACGAGCTGCGGCTCACAGGCGAGGACACGTCTGGCATTGAGATCACCTCCGTCACCTGCTATCAGTCGGGCGATTTCAGCACAAAGACACTCACAGCGCCCACCGGCAGCGTGACGCTGCTTCTGGCCGAGGATGGCAAAACGGGCGAAAATACGTTTACCATCAAAGCCTCCGGCGCGGGCGAAGAATACACGTTTATCATCAGCATCCCGTATAAGCACCGCGGTGATCAGGAGGTAAAGATCGAGTGCGATCTGGAGGGTGTCGAAAGCGTCGCAAACGGACAGATGCTGACCTTTAAGCTCCGCGCTTGGAGCGAGGATGCCGAGCAGAACAAAACGTATATCCTGTATACCGGAACGGACACCAAGCTGAGTGTAAAGATGGATGATGAAGCGTGCATCTTTACCGGCGTTGCGGGCGGAAGCTGGCAGCAGTTCAAGGTGACGCCGAGTAATCCGGAAAAGGGAGACACAAACGAGCATACGCTTGTGATCAGTGCCGAGGACGCCTTCGGCAATAAAGGCGAGAAAACGATCCTGCTCCGCGGCGAACGCGCAAGCAGCGGCGAAAAGCTCGGCGAGGCGACGATCGTGATCGACATGGGCGTCGTCGGACTCGGTTCTTCGTCCATCACCTGTGATGTCCTTGCCGGTGAACCGGCGTCCTGCGCAGTTGCAAAAGCGGTCTGGGGCTATACGGCGCCGGAGCCATTCGGAACGGCTGAACGAAGCCTCGGCTGGCGCGCGGAGTGCAACGATCCGTTCGGCCCTGATTTCTACCTGAGAAGTTTGGACGATACAAGCGGCCTTGGTATGCGCGCCAATGCGATCAGCGGCTCATGGAGCGGTACGGAGGAGGAGAACTTTGCCAGAATTGACGCGCAGTTTGGCGAAGGTACGAATCTGGACATCCTCTGGCGCTGCATCTACCGCAACAGCCTGAGCCTGAATGACGCAAGCAGCAGTCTCGGCGAATTGGATTTCACGGAAGGTTCCGGCTGGGAATATGAAATTAACGGAACTTATCCGTCCTACGGCATGGATAAGGCCGACCTAAAGCCGGGAGATACACTGACGCTGCGCTATACGCTGGCCTATGGCTGGGATATCGGAAATGGACAGGGGCGCGGAAACTCTGTCGGCTACTGCGTGACCTACTACGGCGGCGGGCGCTGGTCCGAAGAACCGCACCACGATCTGCAAGCTGTTACAACGGACGGTATAACAAAACAGATCTGCAAGCGCTGCGGCTTGGAGAATCCCTGTACGCACCCGAAGAATCACCAGAAGTATGTTGATCAGGAGAACGGAACCTGCGCGCTGGTCTGCGGGGACTGCGGAAAGAATGTTGGCGATCCCGCGCCGCATGTGCTTCAATACACGAGCGAAGAAAATTCCGAGGTACACATCATCACATGCCAGCACGACTGCGGATACAAAAAGGAAGAACCGCATATCTGGAAGGAAATCAGCAACACAGCAAGCTGTGAACACGGCGGTATCCGAACGGATGAATGCCAGGATTGCCATGCAAAGCGGGAGACAGAAGAACCTGAACCGCTGGAGCATGAAATTGGGGACGTTTGGTATTCTGACGGTGCAAAACATTATCAGAAGTGCAAAAACTGCGGTACGCATATCAATGAAGCGGAGCACCACTACGTAGAAGGCGAATACGACTGGGTATGCGATAAGTGCAAGATGCTGCATATGAGCGCCTGCAATGGTATCGGTGAATTCCGCTGGGATGGCTCCGAAGTAGATGCGGACGGACATACGCTCTATTGCAAAGATTGCAGATTGTCTGTCAAACAGGTGCACGACCAGAAGGGCGAAAACGGTGCCTGCTCGGTCTGCGGGTACGGCAGTCACGTCTGTGAGGAACATAAGCAATATGTGAACAATGGCGACGGCACGCATAAAGTGATATGCAGCGTCTGTCAGAAAGTCCTGACCGAAAACGAAGCGCACACCTACGCCAATGGCTTCTGTGCCTGCGGCGAACCGGAACCCGCGTCTCCCGGCCCGAATCCGGGCGGTGATGACGGTGGAAATCCCGGCGGCGATGACGGCGGAAATACCCCCGGTGGTGACGACGGTGGAGATGATTCCGGCAGCGGCGGCGCTGGCGGCGATCCCGGCGGAGGCTCTGACAGCGGAGACGACGGCAGCGGAGACACCGGCGGAGAAGGATAACGACATAAAAAATAACGAATAGGAGCAGCTTGCTATGAATACAAAAATCAACGAGATTTTACAGGAGATCGAGTCCGTTATCGTCGGCAAGAATGAGATTGTCGAGAAGATTTTAATGGCCATTCTGGCGCAGGGCCACGTTCTCATGGAGGACGTGCCGGGCGTCGGCAAGACCACGACAGCCATGGCCTTTGCAAAGGTTCTGGGCTTGGAGACGCGCCGTGTGCAGTTCACGTCGGACACCGTGCCGTCAGACATCATCGGCTTCTCGGTCTATGATAAAAAAGCGGACGAGTTCGTCTACAAGCCCGGCGCGATCATGACGAATCTGCTGCTGGCGGACGAAATTAACCGTACCTCCAGCAAGACGCAGTCCGCGCTGCTGGAGGCCATGGAGGAGCACAAGGTCACAGTGGACGGCAAGACGTATGATTTGCCGAATCCCTTCATCGTCCTTGCCACGCAGAACCCGGTTGGTTCTGCCGGTACGACGATGCTGCCGAACTCCCAGCTTGACCGTTTTCTGATTCGTGTCAGCATGGGCTACCCCGACCACAAGAGCAGCGTCAATATTCTCCGCGACCGCCATGTGGATAACCCCCTTGACCGGGCCTATGCCGTGGTCAACAAGGAAGAACTGCTGGGACTGGTTCAGGACGTGCGAAAAGTCGATATGCGCGACGCCGTTCTGGACTATGTGACCACATTGGTGGAGAAGACCCGCAGCCATCCGCAGGCTGCGCTCGGCGTCAGCCCGCGCGGTGCGCTGGCGGTCTGCCGGATGGCAAAGGCGTATGCGTATCTCAATGGACGTGACTTCGTCATGCCGGAGGACGTCGCGGCAATCTTCCCGGATGTCTGTGCCCATAGACTGATGCTCAACAGCAAGGCCCGCATGATGGAGGAAAAGCCGGAATCCGTTCTGGCCGAGATCCTCAAGACAACGGATATGCCGGTGCTGAAAAAATGAAAATAGTACGAAAATTCGTCTGGCTGCTGCTGACGCTGGGGCTTCTTGCTCTCACCGTCCAGACAGCCAGCCCCATCGCGCTTGGCCTTGCCGCTTGCATGGTGCTGCTGCCGCTTTTGTGCCTGCCAATGAACCTGTATGCGGCGAAAAAGCTGAAGCTGACGGTCAGGCTGCCTGTGAATCTCCGCAAGGGCGAGGGCGGCACGGCAGAGCTGACCGTGCAGAACCCGACTGTTTTCCCAATTTGCCAGATTTCCTGCCGTGTGCGCTTGGAGAACCAGCTGAACGGTGAGCCGCAGACCGTAAATGTGAGCAGCGGCATCTGGCCGAAAAGCAAGCGGTCGATGAAGATTTCTCTGCAAAGCCCGTGGTGCGGCCGTGTTCGCCTGAACGTGGAATCTGCCCGCCTGTATGACTGCTTCGGTCTCATCGGCGTGAAAACACAGCTTGACGCGCACGGGGCCTGCGTCGTGCAGCCGGATACGTTCCTGCAGACGCTAGTGATCTCTCCCGCTGCGGCGCACATCGACGATACCGAGGATTATTCCAACGAGCGTCCCGGCTATGACCTGTCCGAGATGTTCCAGATCCGCGATTACGTTCCTGGCGACAGCCAGCGGCAAGTCCACTGGAAGCTCAGTCACAAATATGGCAAGCTTATTGTAAAAGATCCGTCGCTGCCCATCACGCGCTCTGCCGCGGTATTCTGGGAGCGCACGGAAGAAAATCCAACGGCAGACAGAACGGATGCAGAAGCCGAGATCGTCGTTTCCGTTTGCCGGAATCTGCTTTCCCAGTCCGTCCAGTTTACGGTGGGATGGAACGAGGGCGATACAGGCCGCTGCGTGTTCCAGCAGATTCGGGATATGGACGACCTCATCGGCCTGCTGCCGCGTCTGTTTACGACAAAAGCGACAACCGGCGTCAGCGGTGCGTCGCTGCTGCTCCAAGAGGTACCTGCCGGAAGCTGGTCTCACCTGATTTATGTTTCCGGCGAACAGCAGGCGGAAACGGAGCAGCTTTCCTCGATTGGCCGCCTGACCGCGCTTATCTGCGGTGAACGGTTTAATGAGAAGGATTACGCTGCGCAGCTCTCCGAGCTGGAACTGTAAGGAGGGCTGAATATGAAACAAAAGAATCTGACCGGCCTGCGGGCCGGAGTTTATCGGGAAAGCAGCAAGAAAAGCGTACTCTTTGACCTCCTTGCCAGCGTCTTGATTTTCCTCGCGCTTGCCGCAGTTTGTTACACGGTAAGCGGCTTCTCTGCAATGCTCTGGCTGCTGGGCGCGGGTATTCTGACTTGCATTGCAGCCGCAATCATCCGGCATTTCCAAAAAACGAAGCTGCTGTTCCCCATTCTGTTGGCGGCACTGCTGCTCGTTGTCCTGTTTGCACGAAATCCGCTGCTGAACGGCTTCGGCGCGGCATGGAATATGCTGCGTGACCTGTGGGCGGCGGAAAAAGGCATCCTCCTGCCGCTTGCCGAAACGGACGACACCGGCCTTTGGCTGGCCGGGATCGTGGCAGGTATTCTGCTTGCGATGGTGAGTGTCGCGCTCTCGCGCGTACCGACATTGACAGCGGTTTTGATGGCAGCCCTGAGTGTAGCGGCAGCCTTTGTGCAGCCAGATATCCTGCTGCTCTTTGCTGCCGGAATCAGCATCCTGCTCCTTTCGTGGCAGAAACATAAAAACGCTGTCTCTGCAGCGAGCTTCCTGCTCGTGGGTGTGATCGTGGCGGGCGTAGCCGCAATTTCTCTGCAAACAGGCACGATGCAGTCCCTTTCGGAAAATGCGAAGAACGCTTTGCACTACTGGCGCTACGAAAAAGTGGAAGAACTTCTGCCGGAGGGCGATCTGTCCGAACCGGTCACAAAGACAGAAAGCACGGACACCATCCTGTCCGTCACGGCGGATACGGCGCAGACGCTCTATTTGCGCGGCTTCGTCGGCGATACATACGAAAATAAAGTATGGTCTGCGCTGGACGCGCAGACTGCCGCAGAGGAAAAAGACCTCTTTTACTGGCTGCATCAGTCCGGCTTCTATCCGCAGAGCCAGCTGGCAACGGCTGCGCGGCTGATGGGCAATTATCAGTCCGGCAGCGTCAGTGTCCAGAACCTTGCCGGGTGCAGCCTGTATCGCTATGAGCCGTGTACGGTGCTGCCGGAACGCGCAGGCTTGACGAAAAACAAAATTCAGCCCTCTACGCTTGAAGCAAACGGTCTGCGCGGTGAGCGCGGCTATTCCTACGAGACAGTTTCGGACGCACAGACGATTCTGCCGGAGCTTCTGGACTTTTTGCAAAACGATACGTCGGACGGCGTGAAATCGTACTTACAGATGGAAAGCGCGTACCGCGAATTTGTATATTCCTACGCGCTGACCGTGCCTGCAGAGTTCCGCGCGCAGCTTGGCGCAGTGCTGGATCGATGCTGCGAAAGCTACGGCCCGGCAAACAGCCTGACGAAAGAGCAGGCGCAGACGGCTGCGCTGGCCTTTTTGGAGAGCTGCTTCGACGGAAGCGGTGATATCGCGCTGCCGCTGGCAGATACCGCGGACGGCACGACGTACCAGTACGCGACTGTTGCCGCGCTGGCACTCCGTTACTATGGTATCCCCGCCCGCTATGTCGAGGGGTACACGATTAAAACTTCGGAAAATGAGCCGACGAGCGTGGACGCAAGCGCCGCGGGTGCATGGGTCGAGGTGTATCAGGATGGCATTGGCTGGCTGCCGCTGTCGCTGACGCCGGGCCTCGAAGACCTCTCCGCCGAGCAGACCGAGAGCGGCATCAAGCCGGTCGGCGCAGGCAAGGAAGGCAACGGCGACGGCCCGCGCGTAACAGAGGGTCAGGAGCTGGAACAGGACGATGCAGAGCCGGACAACTCGGAGGACAACACCCCGGACGGCGGCCAGAGAACAGGCCTTCTCCACAAGCCCGCGTTCTGGATCATCCTTATTGCCGCGCTGCTGCTTCTGCTGCTTGCGGCCATCATCATCCGGCACGCGGTCATCCTCAAAAAGCGAAACGAAGCATTCACGCAGGAAGACCAGTCCGCCGCAGCGGCCTGCCTGTTTACAGACTGCGCATTGCTGCTGGCCGCAATGGGCCTCAAGCGCGGCACAGGCTCCATGCTGGAGCTCTGCGAGGACATGAAAGAACGCTTTGGCGAGGAATCCGCTTCCCGCCTGCGTGACATGACGATGCTCAACGCACGGGCGCTGTTTTCCACGAAAGCGCTCACAAATGAGGAGCGGACAAGCATGGAGCAGTTCCATGCGTCCGTCCTTGACTTGCTGAAAACCCACACAAACTGGCCGAAAAAGCTGCGGCTGAAATGGCTGGATTGCCTGTACTGATGGGAGGAATCTTGATGAAACTGAAACGAATGACCGCCGCCTTGCTCCTGCTGGCAATGCTCCTGTCCTGCCTGCCGCTCGGCGTGCTGGCAGCGGACGCAGAGCCAGTCGAAGCGGAAAATACCGTAGATGCCGCGCCCGCGGAAGACGCAGAAATAGAAGACGCCGCAGCGGAAGCCCTGCCTGCCGCGCAGTCCGCAGACGGAGAGAACTTCTTTTATTTCTCTGCCGAGGCGGAAGGAAAGCTGCTGATTGCGCCCGTGAAGATCTCCTATCAGGACGGGCAGACAATATGGCAGGCGCTGAACGCCAGCCAATATCGCTTTGGGATGGACGGCGGCGATGGCTTTGTTACCACCATCGAGAATGTAACCGGTAACTATCGGTATAGCAGTGTGCCGTCCGGTGTGACGCTTGACCATGCGGCAGCCTCCGTGACGTACTTCCGTTTCACCGAATCGGAGCAGAGCGCAATAACGGCAGGGCTGCAAACGCTGATGCAGGTCATGGCCGGGTATCTGGATAAGCCCGCCGACGTGCGAAGCGCTGCGTCGGCGGCTTACCAGAAAGCGTATGACAATTACCTCGGTATTGACAGCGACACAGCAAAAAGCTATGCCGAAGAAATCACAAAGGCAATCACGGACTATGAAGCGGGGCAGCAGACGACATACGAGGTCTCGTTTTCACAGTTTACCGGCACCGATTATACCATTTCGGCGGCAAACTCATTTGGAAAGCAGTTTTATGCCGAGACAAGCGGAAAACTGCGCCTGCCGAACGGCAATTATACGTTTTGCATTCGCAGGGATAACAAGTCGGTCACGGGCGAACTGACAGTCAATAGAACGGCGCTGACGATCAGCGGCCTTCCGTCGATCCCAACTGCAGAATGGATCAACGAAGAAGCCTTCGCGATTTCGGAGGTCAGCGGCTATAAGGAAACAAATTATAAACCGCTTGAGCTGGCGGGCGATGGTGCGCACGCTTTTGCAGCCGCTATCCTCGACACCTTCACCGGCCCGCTATATCCGTATGTGGCGCTGACCGATTCTGTTCCAGACGGCGCTGCCATTTCTGCGATTTATACAAATACGGCAGGTACCGAGATCAGCAGCCGCGTTACAGATAGATCGAAGCGGGAGCCGCTATATGGTGTGCTGACGCGCGGCGCAAACGGAAATGAGATCTTGTTCCGGGTGAGCGCCGAGTCCGGCAGCTATATGCTGCATGAGGAGCTCACGCTGCGGCTGGGCCGAAAGCCGACGCTGTCTGCGCTGCGGATGGAGGGCGCGTCCGGAAATAAACCGGCGGCAAACGAGCGCTTTTCCAATCAGACGTTTACCTATACCTATAAGGTACTCAACACGGAAGAAAGCCTCAAGGTCTATCCGACGCCGACGGTGCAGTCCTATTCCGTGTATGTGAACGGGACGCAGCTGACAGACGCATATGTTTCTGTGCCGGTCGATCAGACGAAGGAAACGCAAAATATCCCTGTTCTCGTGACAAGCGGGCGCTATCAGACGGAATATACGCTCATCGTCCAGCGCGGCGAAGGGAAAAAGGTGACGGTGACGCTGGCGGATGGGAACATGGACATCGTCATGAAAAACGGAAACGGAGAGATCCTACAGTCGCGCCGAGAAGCTGGGAACAAATACATTTATACGCTGGTAAACGGTGAAGAATATACCTACTATGCGACGAAGGACACCTATTATCATGCGGAAGAAACGTTTACGCTGAATGATGAGAATGCAGAATTCACCGTCTCCATTCCGCAGGCGCAGATTCCGAGCCTGAGTGCGCTCTATGTCGGCCTGAGATCGTCGCTTCCAATCGAAGCGCTTGATTTTGGACAGAAGTTTACGCCAGAAACGCACAGTTATACGGCGGTCGTTCCGGACAATCAGGGACGGCTTGCGGTCTGGGCAGATCCGGCAGACGGCGCAGCATGTACGCTTCGCTACTGCTCTATCACAGATACGAACACGGACGGCACATGGCAAACTGTGCAGGACGTTGCGAGAACAAGCGCAGAGGGAAAAGAGCTTACCGATGCGATCCTGTTTGGAAACGTCTATGGAAATACGCTGACGTTCACAGCATCCAAAGCAGGTACTGCCAGCGGCACAAAAAACATTACCTATTCTGCGGACTATGTTGTGACGCTGAAGCGTGGGCTGTCCTTGAACAGTATGACGATCACCTACGGCGGCAGTCCGGTGATCCTCCATTATGGAGAAAACGGAACCGGCTTCCTTTCCTCGCAGAAGGCATATATCATTACGGTTCCGGAGATGGCGACAGCGCTGGAGCTGACGCTTGGAACAAGAAACGGCCCCCGGTACGGCGAAACGGACAGCGGCTACGCGCTGCTGGTCAACAATGAAAGTGTGCAGGCGGGCGAAGCGGTTTCCGTCGCACTCAGCGGAGCGGCTGATACGCAGAGTATCACGATCACAGTAAAGGATCAGGCGAACCTTAACGACGCGACCGACTATACCGTTACCGTCAACAAGGCGGCAGGTACCGCGGTGAAGTTTTCTCTTGCGCCGGAGGGGGCGATGCTTTACATCTATGAAAAAGCCAGCGGTGTGCGTCTCTGGCCGGACAGCGAAGGCAGATATGCGTTCTCGACGGGGTTCACCTATCTCTATAGTCTGACAAAATACGGCTTTGCCGGGCGAAGCGGAGCGATCCAGCTGGAAGCCGGCGACAACGGGAGCATGACCCTGCATTTTGGCACGATGCAGCAGACAGATAAGACGGAACGCTTTGAGCCGGAACAGTCATATCCTGTTGCCGACAATACCGTCATTTCTCTGCAGCTGAAAACCGCAGACAAGAATCCGGACATTGATCCGAACATTCCGTCCGGATGGGCGGATTTCCGCGGCACGGCGTATGACGCAAACGGCAATATGACCGGCACAGCCAACACAAATAATGGCGTAACGAGGGCAAAAATCCCGTTTGCGGCGGAGAGCGGCACACTCTATTGGGCAAGCAAAGTCGGCGATGGCTACAGTGAAGGTGCAGTCGGCAATCCGATTCTGGTCGGTGGTAATCTGATCGCTTATGCCGGAACGAGAATTCTAAAGATCGACAAGGACACCGGCGCAGTTCTATACGAGGGTACAATGGCAGGTACGTCCAGCTTTGCGATCAATAATTCGACGTATGCCGAGGGCATGATCCTTGTCGGGCTTTCCAATGGACGGATTCAGGCATTCAACGCAGATACGTTGGAATCTCTCTGGCTTTACACAGATCCGCTCGGCGGACAGCCAAATTGCCCGATCACCGTATCAGACGGTTATGCCTATACAGGCTTCTGGAACAGCGAGATAAAGAACGCCAGCTTTGTCTGCATCTCTCTGACCGACGAAGACCCCGGCGAAGCAAAGGAAGCGAAGGCCCCGACGTGGCGGTATGTGCAGAAGGGCGGCTTCTATTGGGCCGGTGCATATGTATGCAGGGACTATGTGCTTGTTGGTACAGATGATGGCAAAAGCGGCTATACAAGCAAGACAGCCAATGTCCTGCTGCTGGACCCGATGAGCGGCAAGCTGCTGGATTCCATGACAGGCTTTGCGGGCGACATCCGAAGCACCATCTGCTACGATGAAGCCACAAACGCCTTCTACTTTGATTCCAAGGGCAGCTATTTCTACCGTGTGCGGGTACAGAAGGATACGGACGGCGCATGGAGGCTGACAGAGC
>ULSH01055277.1_pt1 | contig 11564 bp, 16 predicted proteins | sample 1956151 | NCBI WGS metagenome assembly ULSH01 (sample SAMEA4835702, study PRJEB28245) | human gut metagenome | biome: gut microbiome; material: fecal sample | place: Denmark | collected 2008 | reverse complement strand
TTCCCAACTTCGCTCAACAGAAAATCAACCTCTTCGCGGTTGTCCTGGAACAGGTTCTCGGTGAGCACGGCCGGGCAAAGGGTATGCTTCAAGATGTAGAGATGGCCCTCTTTGTCGGGGTCTCCGTCTGTCTCATCTTTCCGGAGCTTGAAGCCGGCGGTGCCGGCCGCATCGTACAGGCAAGAGGCCAGGTCGTCGGCTTTCGTGCTCCCTACACTCGTCCAAGCCTCCCAGCCTTTGGCTTTGAGCCATTCTCCTCCCAGTCCGGCGGCATTGACGTGAACCGATATCAGGATAGCCTGTTTACCGGTGTCCTGGTATAGCTTATTTGCTCTCGCCACTCGCTCTTTGAGAGGGATATCCTCCTGTTCAGGAACGAGCCGAGAGACATCGAGCCCCCTGGCCTCCAACTCGGCCGCAATGCGGCGCACAATTTCTCGGGTGTAAGCATACTCCAGGAGACGCCCATCGGGCGAACATTTCCCAGCTGTTTCACGACCGTGGCCGTTGTCGAGGATTATTTTCATAGCGGCATTATTTGTATTCGGGTAAAAGGTATTGAATATTCATGGCGGCATCGTGCAGAATGGGGCGAGCCTCGCTCTCGAGTGGGATATTATCGCTCGTAAACTCGACAAAGATACTCCCCACCCAGTCGTACTTATTGTCGTTGAGCCGCTTGATGATAGCGGCATGGCACCCACAAGACGACAGTAAAGCCTTCGCATATCTATCGTCGACCTGCTCGTCGACGTTAGAGATGTACATAAAGAGATTCTTGCTCATATCGGCGCTAAACCTTGCCACCTCTGCCATCTTCAGGCTGTGGATCTTGTCGCGCATTCCTTCCACGCCCTTGCGCTTCACCTCATAGTAAACCGATAGCATACACTCATTCCCCAAGGGGTGAGGCTGCACAATATAGACCCGGTCGGCCTTCAGTAGGTAGAGGATATTCCACAACTCGCCGAACACGATAGAGGAGCTATCGTTCCTGCGTTTGTATTTCACCTCCTGCTCATTCTTGAAGGCTTCGATTTTCAGATCGGTAACCTTGTCCCGCGACTTCTGAGTCGACTTCATATAGATGCTTAACACCGTCGTGATGATGGTGCCTATTGCCGTGATGATGGCAGCCAAATATTCCATATATTTCCGTGTGTTTGATTTGCTTTCTCTTTGATTTCGCCGATTTGAGCTATACTAAATTTTTTTCTCAAAAATATGGACGAACGACGAATCGTAAAAAGACAAAAAGTCCCAGCTCTCACGAGCCAGGGCCCCGCAAATTATATTGATCTGCTCATCGTCTTCGCCTACACTTTTTAATATGATAATGCAACCCCATTATATGGGGACTTCATTAGGCAGCAACGTGCTGCTTATACAGCATCATGTCAGTATAGGTGGCATTGTAGTTCATGTGGGCGTTGAACACGGCTTTCGTACAACCGTCGAAGGGGTTGCCGAGGCTCTTGTTTTTTCCAATCCATTCACACAGCTCGAGGATGGAGGATTTGTTTGAGGTAAAATAGACGAAGGAGTGGCCGGAGAGAATGGTCAGAACGTCGAGATAGTCAGATAGCCGCCAGTACATGGTATAGGTGCCTACCTCGGTTGACAGGTATGGGGGATCGACCAGGAATACCACGCCGGGGACATTTTTGTACTCCTCGAACACTTCCCGGTAGTCCCGGCTTGTAATTTTCAGGCCGGACAAATAGTCGGGGCAAGGGGTGTAGTCGGATTGGCGAATGTTGTTGTAGAGGGTCTCCTTTTGCATCTCCACGGAGTTCAAAACGTATTTCATAGAGAAGAGCAGCGAGGAGGAGAGCGTGATGAAGTCTACATATCCGGTGTCTCGTTCTTCTTGCTGAATGCGCTTGAAAATTCGTTCACGAAGATCGCTTGTAATTGCCTTGTGTCGGGGTACGGCATCACCTACTATTGCACGAATATCGGCGATTAGATGGTTGGTACGTGGTATGTTTTCGAGCCGACGGCGGTAGTTATCGAAGTCGTTGTACACCACGGTGGCGTTGGGCTTGCACCGCTTGGCGATATGTGAGAGCAGGCCGGAACCTCCGAAGAGATCGACGAAGGTGGCATCGTCGGGGAACTGGTCGAGGACTTTCATAAATTCACGTGCGAACATGCGCTTCTGTCCTACGAACGGGAGTGGTGCGGAGAGGTACAGGTTCTTTTTCATACGTTGAGTTCGAATTTTACATTGTCATTCCCGGAAAGCAAATCCCGGGTACGGTCGATGTTGTTGTCGTAGATGTGCACGTTGCCGAGATTAAGGGTAATCGATTGCAGTGGCAAATCGATTTGTCGGGCCATGAGGTAGAGGTGGTAGATGTCGGCGGGGAGGCCGAGGTTGGCGTCGGAGCTGCGCTGGTAGGCCGACACCACCAGTTCGCCGCCGTCGAGTTGAAACTGCACGAGGCTTAGGCACGGTGCTTGGTTGGTCTCCGCGTCGGTTGAACCGAGGAAGAGCACATAGTTCTTACTGCTGCGCTTCTCTCGGTTGATTTTTTCGATAAGGGGCGGCAACTTCTCGAAATAGGTGGGATAACTGTTGACGAGCGTTTGGCCGCAGTAATCCCACCAGCTGATGCCCGCCTCTCGATACTTCTCGACCTGCCGCTCGCCGCTCATAAAGAGCCGCAGTTCGTCTTTGAGTTTCCGTCGGGCGATGTTGTGCCCCTCGAAGATGTCGAGCAGGTCGGCCGGTGTCAGCGAGAGCGACTCGTTGAGCAGATAGCGGCTCGTGCCCTTTTTACCGACCTGCGTTTTGCCATCGATAAGGACTTTTTCCAGCAGTTGGTAGTATTTGTTCATAACCGATTTTTGGGGCAAAGGTATTGTGCTACCCTTACCGCACCATGCCGGGAGTGTACCCTTACACTGCACCCAGCGTGCAGTCGCTTTTGAAGCGGCGAATGAGGTCATAGACTTTGCGCTCGCATACACCATACTTTTCGGCCATGAGGGCTACGATATAGGAGGTTTTCTCACCATCGGCCAGCAGCCGGGCATAATCGTTGTACAGCTCGATGTAGCGCACGTCGTCGAGGCGTACACCTGCGGCTTGGCAGATGGACAGCAGCTCCCTGTTCAATTTCAACAGTTCGATTACTTTCATTTCCACAAAAAATAGTACATTTGCAATGTCTCACTTATTACGCAACAAAACATAAAAAGTCCGAAAACAGAATGGTCGAAGGGCCTTTGCCCCCGGCTGCCATTCCGGTTTCGGACTGCGTTGTTAAAAGTAAGTGAGACGACTATTAACAGGGCGGGGGCATTTTTTATCCCCGTCCTCTTTGGCTCCTGCAGAACCTTTACATGCCTATATTTTGCGGTTTTCGTTAAACTCCAGTTCTAATTCTCTTGCCTCTTTCTCTGGGAGTTCCTCCCAGCAAGACAAATCGGTCCCATCAGGGGCTGAAACAGCCGGAGTAACCGTGATATACTCATCTGTTTTATATACCAACAAATATCCTTCTCTCGCTTTTTCCCGTATCATTTCTCAAGCTCCTATTACTTGCCAATTTTTATCCGTAGCTACTTTTATATCTTCCTCCGTAAGTTCATGAGTACCAGGATTATTGGTAATATTTATAATTCTCTGTGACTGACCGCTGAAATCCGGCAGTTGCTCGAATACTTCCATTATAGCTCCATATTCGAATTTAGATCCGTTGATATTTATATGAGCTCCTCCAGATTGGGTGCCAAACGGGGAGTCCTTACTAAATTGTAATCCGTATATGGCCGAAACAGACGAACTAAACACATTCAATTTAGTTTCAGACGTCCCAAATGAAATAGACAGTTTCGGACAGTTGTTAAATCCGTTCGCATTTAATTTGGACGCTTTCCTTCCAATGGTAGTGGGGAAATTTATCGCTTCCTGTAAATTTATGCACCCTGAAAAAGCGCTTACCAAATCATTTACATAATCAAACAATTCCCGATTCTCCGGGAATACGATCTTTCTTAAAGCGTTACACCCCGAGAACGTATACATCATACTTGTCCAAACTCGTTCCGAATCGGTCGGTAATATAACTTCGGTTACCACTATATTCTGCTCGAAGAGACTGGAAATCTCCAAAAAATTAAATCTTGACAAATCATATCTATAATTCAACAGATTGGGGGCATATATAAATGAAAATACAGCACCCCTGTATGCCTTTATATTTTTATAATTGAAAACATCGAAAGGGTATTGCCCCAACAATTTAGAGACTGTATTCCCAGGCAATTCGTCGAACTCTATATCCTCCGAATCATATCTTATCTCATGGAGATATACCGATCTGAGCGTATCCGCTTTAAGAATATGTTTTCCGATCACTCTGACATATTCTATCCAATTGACGGCCGTATTCTGTGCCCAATTCAATATCAGATAAGAGTATAAACCGTTTTTGTTTATCGAAACCGCCTTCACTTTCGAATTGGATTTCACATTTCTATTGACAGGAGAAAGGTCTATGGCATTATAAATGGCATTGTCCTCTTTGACATACAAGTCCACGAGCCAGAACCTTTCGCCGTGAGAGTCAAAAGTCCCCGTTCCTTCTTTGAATTTATGCCTGCAGATATGATATCCCGGTTCCTCCCTGCCATTCAATATCTCCGTAGTACCGTCTCCCCAATCCACTTCGATGACTTGATCATATATCCAGAATGTCAGGTCATAATCGGGGTCTTCACCTGTCGTATATGCAATCAACCACACATGGAACCGAGGGGTTAATTCCAAATCAGGCCATTTGGGATCCACCCGATACGGCGGCCTCGCTCTATATGCGGTAATAACGGGAACGACTACGGAATTATTTATTCGGGGGATTTCCGGCACTACGACAGATTCTTTCACAGCAGTAGCCTCCGGTACGATTACTCGCTCTTGGGCTACTGTACAGTTGTATGGTTCCATACATTATACAATTTTGATATTTGTAGTTTCTTTCTTCCCGTACGGGCAATATCCTTTTTCGAAATCAGAATCCTCCTGGAGGAAACGTCGCTCTACGATGAGAATCCCCCGTCGGAATGTATTCGGTTCGAAGATGCCGAACAGCTTGCCATCACGGAAGATGCAATTTTCGCGCTCATCTCCATGCTGCGAGATGATGCACGACTGCCCGGCTTCGTCTCGATAGATGAAGAGAAAGTTAACGCTCTCGGGGGATATTGGGTGCCCCTCCAGGTCGCTGAAGGTGAGCTCAAATTTTATCCCTTCCCATGAATATTTTTCCTCCATTTCTGCCATATTTCATATATAATAAGTATCTTTGTCATAGCCCGATGGATATATCTTTGGGCAGTCGTAAGTGAAAAGTCCTTGTGTAGGCCCGACTGAAAAGTCTTTGGGCCTTTTTTCATATATTCTCCTTCAGCCTTTTCCCTTTTTCAAAAGTGAATGAAAAATCAACGCCATCGGCTGTTTCATTGCTGACAACTCGAAGTGAGAACCTGGCAATATTCGAAATTCGAGTTTTCCCATCAAATACAGCCAGACCAAACTGGCGAACGACAATCTGTTCTCGAGAGGTATCAACCGGTGTCTCTGTAAAGATGAACTCTTTATTATATCGTCCATAATGAACAATGATATTCGGGAAATTGTCCTCCACGACTTGTTTTCCTATTTCATCAGGCGAGTTTGAAATCAGGGTTGCGGCTCCAGGCATATAGGGCCATCGGTAAAATTGGAATCGTGATTTTGGGTTATTCACATTCTGCGGGATTCGCCAGCCCGCCACTCTTCGGTATCCTTTTTTGTCAACATTCCTATCCCTCGTAGAGACATGACGCATCAGGCGAATTTCAAACGTCGAGGCGTCCACCCCAGCCGGGAGGTACTCTACCGGATACAGGACAAGATTCCCATCTTCTATTTTCAGCGTGATGTCGATGTATGGTGATGTCACTCCAATAGGGCCAGAATTTTGACCGCCAATCAAGGAAGCCATATCGTCAAGAATAAGCCCGAGACTGTCGGGGGTGATGCTGTTCGCTTCGGTTTCTGCGCGGAGAGCTTTGATTTTAGCTTTGATTTCGTCGATTTGAGCCATAGTATTTCTGTTTTTCCTCAAAAATATGGACGAACGACGAACCGTAAAAAGACAAAAAAAGCCCCGCACTTCAAAGTTGCGGGGCCTAATATTCAGAAGCAATTATCAGACAGAAAGAGAGACAAGCTCTTTGCCCAACTTTCTCAAACCACGAACAATCTTATCAGCTTGCTCTTTCCTTGGCTTCGATCGCCCGGCAGCATAATGCCCTAACTGTTTTTGGTTGATACCTGTAATGTATTGCAGAGCTGAGAAAGAGAAAATATTTTGATAGAAGCACAACAGGCTTTGAACATCAAATTGATATACAATTTGATACTCTTGATCAAAAATTTCAGGATAGCTATCCCCATCTGCTTTAGCACACTCAATGTAGAAATCGATGCTATCTCGGACTTCTTTCTCCAGATCGCTCCAGTCGCCAGTAACAGCAACGACCCACCCGTCCAGCAACTCGCAAGAAGCAGAATAGCCATTTTCGGTTTTCGACACATTTACAACAACATTTTTTTGTCCCATAACAGTAAATTTAGTATGTATTATAGAAAGAATCCCGTAACAAATAAGAATCTTCACTCTCTTGAGCAAAGCCGGAGAACCGGGGCTAAAATTTTAGCCCCGACTGTTTCTCCACGCTTTTCAAGTTGTTGCCCGAGATGTCATCAGAAGGTTTGCCATTCAGCGTTACCTTTCCTTTTTTTACGGGGTGCTTCAGTTGTCGGTGACTCCCTTTCTGGTGAACAACTTCCCACCCATCATCGAGCAACATCTTAAGAACCTTACTTGTTTTCAAAACTTTCATCTTGTTCCTTTTTTGTTACACGACAAAGATAGTATATTTTCTACTATTTACAAAGCAAAAGCATAAAATCGTAGCAATTTTACTATTATTTAACAAACGTGATGCCATACAAAAGAGGCCCCGACTTTCACAAGCCAGGACCCTTCATTCACACATCGTATGTAGTAAAGGAATCACAAGTTTCGATTCTTATAAAAGTCGGTCGACTTCTTCAGCCGCTGGTCGTTGAACGCATCGGCTACTATGCCGACAAACTCCCTTCCCATGCTGTCGGCCATGAAATCTCGCAAGTTCATCACCGACGAGTAGTATTTGGTCGAGAACCACCGTCGGCGTTCGCGGACTTTCACGCGGCCAATATCTCCGGGATTCCCCCTGGGGACCTCTCGCCCCACTCCATAATCTTGCCACAACCCATATTCCAGGAAGGTCTGCATAAGGACAACCTCCGAAAAGCGGCCATCGGCACGAACAGGGAGCGAAGCAACCGAGTTCAGCAGCCTCTTCGTGTCTATCACGTCGAGGTCGACAATCTTCTCCTTCCAAATGTCAACCATCGTGGCGTTGAAGGACCCGACGTATTTCGCACGAGCCTCGAGAGCCTTATCTTCGGTAATATTATTCCCACTCATCGTCGTTAAGTCTTAAATCGGTATAGGTGCTCACGGATATGTTGAAGAAGGAGCAGGCACACCCTGAGAAGAAATACTTCTCTATCTCGCTGAATCGTATCCGCTGGTCTATGAAGATACGATTTTCGGCAAGACGCGTGCTCTCGAGAATCAGCTTCGACATGAATTGACGAAAGAGCTCGCGCTGGAGCTCGAAGGCTTCCATTCGTGCCTTCATGTCGTCAATCTTATGCCTAACGGCAAAAAACACCGTCTTTGTCCGAGTTGTGCGCGGGCTGTTGGCCAGCTCGGTGGACCCGGTCGATATGTCGCTCACGCACACGAAGGCGGTGGTGTTTTGCATGTTGGCGAGAGCTTCCTCGAAGCCTTCGAGGCTACTGACCAGGCAAAAGCGAAAACCGTGCTTCCGCGCGAGTTTGTTGCTCTCGGTCAACCGCCGGAAAAAGTCGGCAGCGTCCCAGTTGAATGACTTACTTTCCATATTTCCGTTGCATTTCTTCGTATTCTCTTGCCTGGGCGTCGAGCTCTGCAAGCGCCCTCCAGGTATCCATATCGAGAACCTCCTTCTCCTTGGTTATATCTCCCTTGGTCAAGGCCCGAATGGTAGCATTCATGGCGTCCTGCAACCGCTTCCCAAGCGGGGCACCCTGTGAGAGCAGGTCGTCAGTCGACACCTCGTCGGCCGGTTGAAAGAAGTAGGGAAACTGTTGCGCCAGCATCTCCTTGAGTGAGGCAAACCAATAGAATATCGAGAGCTTCTCGGCGGTGTTGGTCTTGATATTTTTAGCGCTATATAGAATCTCGGCCATCTCATTGAGCAACTCCTGTTTCTGCGTCGCCAGATAGCCCTGGTATAGGTTATCGCAATAGATGTATTTCCGCAAGGGAACCCCCTCGAAATCGCGAGGCAGCGCCTTATGCCTGCCTATGTGCGAGATTCGCACCGGGTATCGTGGATAACCATCGATCCAATCGAGCGCGTGCACGGCATCGGCAATCATTTCGCTGCTCATTTTGAAGGTCTCGCCCCGGTGCTTCACCATGTATTCATGCTCACCGCATTGGCTCAGCACCTGCATTTTCGCCCAAGCAAAGAAACAATAGGTTCGAATCTGCACAATCGACAGATTGTCGCTGTACAGGTTGTAGAGGTAGTAAAGCTGGCGGTCGGTTAGCTCTGCCCAGTTGTGTGGTAAATAAATCGCAACAATATTCATAGCTATATATAATTAAAAAAAATGTCAAAACCAGAATCCTGAGCTTTTCTTCTCGTTGTAGAACACTGGCGGATCGAATAGCTCGGCCGTCTTCGAGCTGTGCCACTCGGGATATTTGTCGGGATTGCTTCGTATGAAATTCACCACATCGGTGAGTGCCCGATTGTCGAGCTTCCCGCTCTCTATCGCCCGGGCGATGATGCGACGTACCCGCCCCCCAAGCACGGCATATTCAGAACCTTTCTCGAAGGGAGCCAATCGCAGCCGCTCCATCAGCTCGGGCGAGACGAACTCGTCAGCTACCTCATTCTCGATAGGTGCGGCCAGGTTACGGATTCGCAGATATTCATTCCAGAACTGCTTTTCGGGGTCGGCGAGCCCAGCCAGGTGGGTCTCCAGGGGTAGGAACAGAGACGAGGCGAACTCCTTCCCTTGTGGGGTATCGGCATAGCCCTCTATTGAGGCCAGCTCTATCACCATGGTCGAGGCTGCCTTGTCGCGCATACGTGCCAGCGAGAAGAGCAGCCGCTCGATACGCTCTTTCGAGGCCGGTACGACATTCTGGTTGTTCACGATGCCGAAGCCGTTAGGCGTGAGCACGAGGTCGAGCGATGGCACAGCCATACGAAATGCCTCGTTGGCCACATAGACCGACGCGGCATTCCGCAGGGTGTCGGTCATCTGCATGGGCTGGGCCATTCTATCGGGGCCGAGGAATATGTTGCAGAGCGAAGCCTCTGCTATCACCATGTTTGGCTCTATCTTCTCGTAGAGAGTATCTTCGCCATCTACCGTGATCAGGACGTTCGGAATGAAACGCCGCAAGTCTTCATCATTCAGGATTATCATAGGGAGGCGTATTAGTGGTTACAGTTTTTGCATCGGTTTTTTCGTCGAGTGTCGTGAGCATGATGAAGGGGCAGTCGGGGAATGCCCCCTTCCACCCGTTAAAGCGAATGACCAGCTTGTGCACCGTAAAGAGCAAATCGTGATAGGGCTTCTGCAATGCCTGGGCGATTGTGTAGAGCTCGCGCTTGTCGCTTCCGCTGTTGTTGGTCTGCGCCTTACCCGGCACAGACCCAACCAGATTGGAGTGAACCCGCATCGTGAAGCAAATCATATTCACAGCCTCGATGATATCGGAGGCCCAGTCACCGCCCTCCTTGTCGGTCTCTATCTTGTTGATGACCACGTCGTGCACCACGTCGCCATTTGGATTGGTGTAGAACTGCGAAAACCAGGCTTTACCGCTGTTCTCGACACCGGTGAGGAAGTCGAGTATCTTCTTTTTCTCCTCGACTACCCTCGCCTGCCGTTTGGCTCGGTCTGTGATGCCTTCAGCCCGGAATACTCCCTCCCAGTATTTGTCGGAAATTTCGATGTGGTATTTGATGGGGGCTGAGTTTTTGAGTTTGGCCTCCTTGGCCAGACCAATAAGCCGCTTGATGTTGTACCACCGTCCCCGGAAAAGTGAGGCATAATAGGGTATCGGATAATAGGTATTATCGGGAGTAGGCACCTTGGTGAGCACGGCAAATTTGCGAGTGGTGGTGCGCATACGGGTCTGTCCGTCGTCGCCGGGCATTCGGCCCATTCGCACCATCAGGTCGTAGAGAGGAGCATTCAGGTCGAGCAGCTCGATGACCTCTACCTGTTTCGCCATAGGTTTGCTGTTTCTCCAATTCGCGTAATAGAGTTTATCGATTCGGCCATTGGCATCAGCCACGCCCAAACGGCAGTAGCAGGCTTCTTTGCGAATCAGCCTCAGAATCTTCGAACCGTCACCGTTGAGAATTATCACGTTGACGCAGAATGCAAAGTATTTCAAATCCTGGCATACGCCCAAAAAGCTCGCCGGTATGTTATTGCCCACGAAGAAGTTGTCTATCTCCTCCTTTACGTCGTCGGTGCAAACATCGGCGTTGTAGAGCAGCCCCGACCCGTAGCAGATTTCAGCATTGAACATCTGGCAGGTAGAGAGTGTCTCGTCTCGTTCTATCATCTCGAGAATATAGTATGGCATCTGGTCGTCGGCACCCCAGGGCATATACATGTGGTTGTCGTCAATGGGCACGGGAGATATTTCTCCCGCCTCTCGAAACTCGGTCTTGCTCAATTCCGACGAGAATAGGGCCTTCGCCTGAAGGCCTGGTATATCGTCGATGCTGGTGTAATTTATGGGGTCGTAGTCGTTCATAAGAAAACGGTTAAGTTGTTAATTTCGAATATGCAAACATCGCGCACGGTGCGAATCTCCCGGCTATCGAGCAGCTTCACGCGGCGTATTCCCTTGTAAAAGTCATAGCGCAGAGAAATGCAGTTGTGCCAGTGCTGGATCTGGCCGGATTTTGTCCAAAGAGTTATATCGACGGGATCACCAGCCTTGAGCATTTCCCGCATGGTATTGATGTGAATAGAACGTGCCATAGACAACTATTTAAACTGGAACTCAAACTGCTGCGAAAAAGAGCCTTCTGTTTTCCTCTTGGTTGAATTTATCCTGGGATAGACATCGGCATATTTCCAGGTAAATTTCACTTTGTTTAGCTCGGTGTTCGAGTTACTGATTTCGCAAGTGGATTCAGTGATAAGTACCTCTGTCATTTCATTGATAGAATCGGCGTCGGATTCGAACATCTTCACGAGAGGCGAGAAAAGGAATTGCTCCACCCAATCCTTCACCGGGGAAGAAAGAGCTGAAGTTTGGACCTCATATTTTTTCTCGATTGTCCGGTCGTAGAATGTCTCCCGACGGTTGATTACAGCCGAGTCTCTCTCGACTGTTGTCTTTGCAGTGGTAACACCCTGAATCTCG